>Ga0111538_10001948_pt1 | contig 28933 bp, 24 predicted proteins | sample SoiMethybrSBSTD1_FD_79669 | JGI IMG/M metagenome (GOLD analysis project Ga0111538, IMG submission 79669) | Bulk soil microbial communities from a Populus tree surrounding site in Tennessee, USA - Soil MetaG P. TD hybrid SBSTD1 (version 2)... | ecosystem: Environmental > Terrestrial > Soil >... | reverse complement strand
CTCTTGTACGCCTTCAGCCCCATGATCTCGTCGGCCGAGGGATTGATCGGATAGATCTGCCCCTTGTAGCCGCCGTTGATCAGGTTCTTCATCACCGAGTTGCCGATCTTGCCGGCCTCGGCGGAGGCGCCGATGACGGCGACCGCCTTCGGCTTCATGATGCGGTTCATGTCGCGCACGATGTCCTCGTGCTTCGGACGGAACCGCGCCGGCGCCGGTGAGAAATTGACGACGATCCTGACGTCGGCTGCGATCGCGCCGTCCTTCGTGGCAAAGACCGGATTCAGATCCATCTCCGCGATTTCCGGGTGTTCGGTGATGAGCTGAGACACGTTCTGGATCATCCTCGCGAGCGCGTCGCGATTGACCGGATCCGCACCGCGGACGCCCTTGAGGATCGGCGCCGCGGCGATGCCGTCGAGCATCGACAACGCGTCGTCCTTCGTCGCGGGCGACAGACGGAACGTGATGTCCTTGAGGACTTCGACCAGGACGCCGCCCAGACCGAAGGCGACCAGCTTGCCGAACACCGGATCGGTGACCGCGCCGATGATCACCTCCTGGCCGCCAGCGAGCATCTGCTGTACCTGGACGCCGAGGATCTTTGCGTTCGCGTTGTACTTTTTCGCGTTGGCGACGATGGTGTCGAAGCCCCCCTGGACGTCCTCGGCGGTTTTCAGGCCAACCAGCACACCTCCCGCCTCAGTCTTGTGCAGAATCTCCGGCGAGACGATTTTGAGCACCACGGGAAAGCCCATCGCAGTCGCGATGGCCGCCGCGTCGGCCGCCGACGTCGCCACGCCTTCCTTGGGAACGTTGATCCCATAGGCCTCGCACAGGAGCTTGCCTTCCGGTGCTGTGAGCGCAGTGCGACCTTCGGCCTTGACTGCGTCGAGGACACGTCTCACTTCTTCCGTCGGGTTGGTGATCATCGTCATATCTAGATCCGTACGTAGTGTCCGGCTTCAGCCGGACCTTGTCAGATGACTTTTTCGGCCCGCAGTGCGCCGATCTGATCAGCGGCGTAGCCGAGTTCTGCCAGGATTTCTTCCGTGTGCTCGCCGAGTAGTGGCGACCGCTTCACGTCGGCCGGACTGTCAGACATCTTGATGGGATTGCCCACCGTGAGGTACTTGCCGCGCGTCGGGTGATCGACTTCGACGACGGTGCCGGTGTTGCGCAGCGACGGTTCTTCCGCGATCTCTTTCATGGAGAGAATCGGTCCGCACGGGATGTCGTGCTGGTTGAGGATGGCCATCGCCTCGAACTTGGTCTTCGTTTTCGTCCACTCCTCGATCCCGTCGAAGATTTCCGACAGATGCGGCAGCCGAGCCTTCGGCGTCGCGTACCGCGGATCGGTCAACCATTCCTCGCGGCCGATGACTTTGCAGATGGCGGCCCAGACCGGCGCCTGCGTGATGAAGTAGATGTACGCGTTGGGATCGGTTTCCCAGCCCTTGCACTTGAGAATCCATCCGGGCTGCCCGCCGCCGGAGGCGTTTCCCGACCGTGGGGCGGCCTCGCCGAACGTGCCGTTGGGATATTGCGGGTACTCCTCGAGGACGTGCGTCCGTGCCAGCCGCTGCTGATCGCGCAGCTTGACGCGGCACAGATTGAGCACGCCATCCTGCATCGCGGCGAGCACGCGCTGACCGCGGCCGGTGGTGTTGCGTTGGTACAAGGCCGCCACGATGCCCAGCGCAAGATGCAATCCGGTTCCGCTGTCGCCGATCTGCGCACCGGTGACGAGCGGCGGGCCATCATCGAAGCCGGTCGTTGAGGCGGCGCCGCCGGCGCACTGCGCGATGTTCTCGTAGACTTTGCAGTCTTCGTACGGGCCGGGGCCGAATCCCTTGACCGACGCCATGATCATGCGCGGGTTGAGCTGATTGACACGCTCCCATGAGAAACCCATGCGATCGAGCGCCCCAGGGGCGAAGTTCTCCACGAGCACATCGCATTTCTTCACGAGCGCTTCGAGGATGGCTTTCCCCTTCGGGTTTTTGCCGTCGATCGTGATCGAGCGTTTGTTGCCATTGAGCATCGTGAAGTACAGACTGTCCACGCCCGGAATGTCACGCAACTGGCCGCGTGTGACGTCCCCCTCGCCCGCGCGTTCAACCTTGATGACGTCGGCTCCCAGCCACGCGAGAAGCTGCGTGCACGTTGGCCCCGATTGAACGTGAGTGAAGTCGAGAACGCGAACGCCGTCTAGTGCCTTGCCCATCTAAGAGACCCCCTCCAATCGATCGATGCTACTTCTTCGCTGCTGCGGCTTGCGGATTCAGTCTGCCGATGCTGCCGCTCTCGCTGCCGGCCGACGGGTCGATGACGGCATTGACGAGGGTCGGCCTGCCCGAGTCCATGGCCTGGTTCACCGCGCGGCTCAACTCGTCCGGCGTGGTCACATGAGCGCCAACCCCACCGAACGCTTCCATCATTTTGTCGTAGCGCGCGTCTTTGACGAAAACCGTTGTCGCCACGTCCGAACCGCCGACGGGATTGACGTCGGTTCCGCGATAGATGCCGTTGTTGTTGAAGACGACGATGCAGACCGGGAGGTTGTACCGGCAAATCGTTTCCACTTCCATGCCGGAGAAGCCAAAGGCGCTGTCGCCTTCGATCGCCAGAACAGGCTTACCCGTTTCGATGGCGGCCGCCACGGCGTAGCCCATTCCAATGCCCATGACACCCCATGTCCCGACGTCCAGACGTTTGCGGGGTTGATACATGTCGATCACGCCGCGCGCCAGATCGAGCGTGTTGGCGCCTTCGTTGACCAGGATGGCATCCGGCCGCTCTTTGATGATGGTGCGCAGAGCGCCGAGCGCACTGTGGAAGTCCATGGGCGCTGATGCTCTCGTCAGCTTCGGCGCCATCTTGGCGATGTTGGCTTCCTTCTTCGCAGTGACGTCGCGGATCCAGTCAGCCGGCGGCGCCGGCCATTGCGCGTCCATGCCCTCGAGCAGCGCTGACACGCACGAGCCGATATCGCCCACCACAGGCGCGGCGATCTCGACATTGCTATCCATCTCCCTGGGCTCGATGTCGATCTGGATGAACTTTTTCGAACCAGGCTCACCCCAGGTCTTGCCCTTGCCGTGAGAGAGAAGCCAGTTGAGGCGGGCGCCAATCAGCATGACGACGTCGGCGTCTTTCAGTACGGTCGAGCGCGCTGCACCTGCCGACTGCGGATGTGTGTCAGGCAAGAGGCCCTTGGCCATGCTCATCGGCAGGAACGGTATGCCCGTTTTTTCGACGAGGACGCGGATCTGATCGTCCACCTGTGCGTACGCCGCGCCCTTGCCGAGAACAATCAACGGACGCTTGGCACCCTTGAGTAAATTGAGCGCACGCGTGACAGCGGCGGGTGCTGGACGTTGGGCGGGTGACGGGTCGATCACCTTGACCAGTGACCTGGCTCCAGCGTCCGCGTCCATCACCTGCGGGAAAAGTTTCCCCGGCAGATCGAGATAGACGCCGCCCGGACGACCAGAAACCGCGGCGCGGATCGCGCGCGCCACGCCGATGCCGATGTCGGCGGCATGCAGCACCCGGAACGCCGCCTTGCAGACAGGCTTGGCGATCGCCAGTTGGTCCATCTCCTCGTAGTCGCCCTGCTGCAGGTCGACGATCTCGCGCTCGGACGAGCCGCTGATCAGGATCATCGGAAAGCAGTTGGTCGTCGCATTGGCCAGCGCGGTCAGACCGTTCAGGAAGCCCGGAGCTGACACCGTCAGGCAAATGCCGGGCTTCCTCGTCAGATATCCGGCGATGGACGCGGCGTTGCCGGCATGCTGCTCATGTCGGAACGAGATCACGCGCATGCCTGCGGCTTGCGCCAGACGGCCGAGGTCGGTGATCGGGATGCCGGGCACTCCGTAGATGGTCGTGATGCCATTGAGCGTGAGCGCATCGATGACGAGGTGCCAGCCGTCCGTCAGCTTCCGCTCGGTATCGGCGGCTTTGGCATCGGCGGTGGCGGCGGCGGTTTCTAACATGGTGCCCTCCGGAGCAGTGGCTTTTTGGTGATCAGAGGGCGTACCGTATTTTGGTCTACCGGTCAAAGTCAACATGCTGCGCATGCCTGTCGCGCCGAAGCGACGCAGTCGCGAAGGCGGACGGAATCGACGTTGCAGCAAGCCTGCAGATGGACGGTCGCGATGTTCCACCGTCAAAAGATGTGAAGAAGCGTAAACGCGGTCGCGACAGTCACTGGATGGGCAGTGGCTAAGCGCTAATAGATGTGCTGGTTGCGGGTCTGCACGGCAAGTTTGTCGGGGTCGCGGGCCCGTGACGAGCGCCGTTTCTGCCGGTGATATTCTCCGAGAACTCACACCAACACCGCTGACCTCGAAGTGTCTCGCGGGATTGAGGTCTCGATACGTGGCGCATCACACGCCGCCGGAAACCGACGCTGCGGTTCACGCAGAGCAGATACGAACGCTCTATACCCAGAGCCTCGCCATCGTTGTCGTCAATCCGCTCAATGCGGCGATCGTCGCGGCGGTGCTGTGGCCGTGGGCCAATCCGTGGCTGTTGACCGGATGGGTCGCCGCGATGACAGTGGTCTTCGCCGTGCGCGCCGGCCTGCGGAATCGATATCTCCAGCTCCAGCCAGCACCGGACGAGCACACCGTGTGGGCGCGCCGCCTCGTGTGGACGGCACTCGCGACGGGACTGCTGTGGGGACTGGGCGGTGCCGTGTTCTACCAGGCGCGCGCGGTCATCCCGGAACTGCTGCTGGTCTTCGTGATCGGCGGCATGGTGGCCGGCGCCTCGGGCACGTTGGCGCTTCATCTGCCGGCGTTCATGGCCTTCACCGTGTCAGCCATCGTGCCGGTGGCCGTGCGGATCTTCGCCGAAGCCGACGCTCCGCACGTCGCGATGGGTGTGTTGGCGCTCGTCTACGGCGTCGCGATGTCGCTGCTCGCACGCAATACGAATCGATCCGTGACCGAAGCGTTTCGGCTGCGCTTCGAGAATCAGGACCTGCTCGCACGACTGTCGGCGGCCCAGCTCTCGCTCGCCGAAACCAATCAGAGCCTCGAACGCCGAGTCGCCGAACGCAGCGCTGCGTTCGAGCGGCAGTCCGAAGCGCTGCGCGACGCGCAGCGCATGGAGTCGGTGGGACTGCTTGCGGGCGGCGTCGCGCACGACTTCAACAACCTGCTGACCGTCATCCTCGGCAATGTCGAGATGCTGCTCACCGACCTCCGACACGCGAAGGACCGATCGAAACTCGAAGAAGTGCAGAGCGCCGCGAACCGGGGCGCGACGCTCGTCAGCCAGTTGCTGGCCTTCAGCCGTCGTCAGGTCATGGTGCGTCAGGTCCTCGACCTCAACGCAGTGGTCACCGACGTGCGTCCACTGCTCACGCGTCTGATCGGTGAGCACATCGAGCTCAGAGTCACACTCGCCACCGCGGCGCTGCCCGTCCGAGCGGATCTCACGCAGATTCAGCAGACGATCATCAACCTCGCCACCAACGCACGCGACGCGATGCCGGCGGGCGGAACGCTGACAATCGAGACGGGACGTGTGGATGAAGTCCCGGCCGGTTTGACGTTGCCGCCGGGCGGCTATGTGATGTTGAGCGTGCGCGACACCGGCGTCGGCATGGATACCGCGACGATACGGATGGCCTTTCATCCCTTCTTCACGACGAAGGATGTCGGCAAGGGCACCGGACTGGGTCTCGCCTCCGTGCACGGCATCGTGGAGCAGAGCGGCGGCCACGTGTATGTCGAATCCGAGCTGGGGCGAGGCAGCTGTTTCCGCGTGCTTCTTCCCAGGGTCAGCGTCGAAAGTGTCGATGCGACCGCTCCGCCTCCGCGGACACCGGTCGTCGAAACGCCACGGACGGCGACGGTCCTCATTGTCGAAGACGAGGCACTCGTGCGCTCGGTCGTGGTTCGGGTCCTTGGCCACGCCGGCTACACGGTGATCGAAGCTCCGGACGGAGAGCAGGCGCTCCAGACGGTGCGCGCACAAGAGACGTCGATCGATCTCGTCATCAGCGACGTCGTCATGGCCCGGATGGGTGGACTGGATCTCGCCAAGTATCTGTCGGTCGAACGTCCGGGGACGCCGGTGCTGCTCATCTCCGGCTACAACCGCGAGGAGATGCTGGACGACCCGGAACACACGATCGGCTTCCTGCAGAAGCCCTTCACGCCGAGCGAGCTGCTCGAGAAAGTCTCCGGTCTGCTGACACTGGCTCGACGCCCGGTGAAACACACGCGGTGAAGCGTAGGGCGGGTCCTTCTGGACCCGCCATGTTCGCGTCGCCGTTGCCCGCGCTGTGCGTCACTTGTTGGAGATTCGGACCAAGACTTCCGAGGCCATCATCTTCGCGTCGCCCTCGCGGTAGGAGACGGTCACGGTGTCGCCTGTATGCACGTAGGTGGTGATGGACTTGTTTCCGCCGGCGGCCGCAGTGGCCTTCGTCGCACCCTTGACGGAGACGTGGGTATCACTATTGATGCCGAACGTGAGGTCGCGGCCGTTGTTGTCGATGGTCAACTGCGTCGGTGTCACGGCTTTGACCTTGCCGTCAGAGGTCTTCTGGGCGTCAAGGCCCGCACTGCCGACACGGCCGATATCGAGCGCATGGTTCCGGCCTTTGACCTCTTGGTATCGGACCAGCACAGACTGTCCCGGCTGGAAGAAGCTGTTCACTCGGGCGCTCGGACGGCCAGGCTGTTCCCGCTGAATGTTCCGCTCAGCCGTGCGGACCTCGAGGTGCGTCTCGCCATCGACGTAAAAGGTCAATTCCTCGGCGGCCGTCTTGATCGACAGTGTGCTGTCGGTGACCGCGGTGACGGTGCCGCGGGCCTCTCGCGTTTGGGCATCGGCAGGGCTCGCGATGGCCAGCACGCCGATGATCGATGCCCCGACGCCCAGGATGACGCGATACTTCTTGTTCGTCATTGTCGCTTCCTCCGTGTTTGACCCTTATACGGATGAAGCCTCCACATGACCATGCGCGGCCTCTTTGCAGAGGCGGGTGCATTGGTGAGCGGCTTAACGTCGGCCGGACAGCGAGTTCGGGTAGTCGATGAGCGTCGCTTATTTCCCCGGCTGAGCGGGGCGCTGGAATCCACACCCGGGAACCGTGCACACGGTCAGCGTGTGCACATAACGGATCTTCCCAAGCTCGAGGCGAAACATATGGCTATCGGGCAGCTCGTTGTTGCTGAACCGTGAGAGCACGACGACGGCCCCGATGTCGGGATCGACGACGAACCGCCGGTTGGTGATCTTCATTCCGCTCGGCACACCTGAGTTGCACGTGTCCTCTGGCGTACCCTTGCCCGTGCGCATGCCACCCTCGAGCCGGTTGCACGGCGTGCCCCACGGCACCTTCACGCTGTTGTCGAAGAAGATGTCCTCGTAGGCATTGGCCGCCGCGACGAGCGTCGCGCGCGTATCGCGGGACTCCCGAAGAATCGGGCCCCAGTTCTCACCGCGGGAATACTCCAGATAGTTGTCCGCGTTGAACAACCAGTCGTCCTTGTCGGTGACCAGCGTTTCGATTTCTGTGATCCGGCCGGCAGCGACTTTCAGGCGAACACCCAGTACATACGGGTGACTCGGGTCGGTGACGATGACCTCGGTGAACGTCTGACAGGCCTCGGTGTCGATCAGGCTGCGAGAGAAATCAATCTTCAGCGGCGTTTTCAGGATGCCCGTCTCGATTGACCCGTCCTGCATGTTCTCGCTGTATTTCACTTCCGCTGCCAGCGGCATGCTCGAAGGAGTGCCCCTGCGTTGCGCTGCGAGGTATGTATTCACGACCGTCACGAGATCCGGACGCGCGCAACCAGTCTGTGCCTGGCTCTCGACAGGCACGCACAACGTACACGACAGCGCCGTCAGGGCGACGACCGTTCGAAACATCATGACCTCCCGGAGAACGCACCAGAGTATAGGGGCAACACGCAGCGGTTCTTCGCGCCGAGCTTGGCCAGCACGTGCCGAACGTGCGTCTTGACCGTCTCTTCGCCAATGTCGAGGTCGGACGCAATGTCCTTGTTCGACTTGCCGAGGGCGACGAGTCGAAGCACGTCGAGCTCGCGCGGTGTGAGATCGTCGGACCGGCCGGCGCATCAGGAGCGATATAGTTCATCGCATGAAAACGTTCATCGCAGTCATCATCGTGATGTTCATCGCCGTCGGTGTTCCGCGAGTCGCCGCGCAGGATCTGACGATTGTGAACGCGCGGATTCTCGACGGCAGAGGCGGTGTGATCGAGCGCGGCTCCGTCGTGGTGCGCGGCGGGAAGATCGAGTCGGTCGGAACGGGCGCAGCCCCAGCCGGTGGGCAGCGAATCGATGCGCAGGGCCGGACGGTGATGCCCGGATTCATCGACGCGCATCGCCACATCGCGCAGGGCGACCCCGCCGAATGGCTGGCCAAACGTGCACCCGCGCAGATGCAGGAGTTCCTCGACGCCGGCTTCACGACCGTGCTGTGCGCAATCTGTCCCGATCAGGCGATCGAGTTGCGACAGCGGGTCGAGTCGGGTGCCGTGCAGGGACCGCGGCTGCTCATCGGACAAATCATTCCGCTGGCGCGGTCCGGCCCGCCGGCGGGTCGCGGCGATCCGGCGCGCTTCGATACGTCGCGTCCGCCGCTGCGGCCAACTGCACCGGCCGGGGCGATCCCGCAGGCCGACACGATCAAGGCCGTCGAGTCGGTGGCCAGCCGCAAGTACGACTACATCAAGACGATCATCACCACGACGCCAGGCGGTCCCGAAGTCGATACGCTGAAGCTGATCGTCGCTGAAGGCAAGAAGCGCAACCTGCCGACGATTACACACGCGGTGTCGGTGATTGACACGCTTGCCGCCGTTGACGCGCGGCCTGATGTGCTCGTGCACACGCCGCACATCGGACAGCTGGACGAGGCGCAGACGAAGCGAATTGCCAGCGCCGGCATCCCGATGACGTCCACGCTGCAGGTGTTCGTACCGCACTTCGGACGCGACAACACGCCGCTCTTCCGCGACGCGGAGCCGTTCCCATGGAACACGCTGTCGAGCGCGGGTCAGGGACCGGTCAACGCACGCCTCTTGTGGGAAGCCGGCATCTCGTACGGCTATGGCACCGACACCACATGGCCGCCAAAGGAGTCGCTGGCCGACGAACTCCGTGCGCTCAGCCTCGTGTTCTCGGCTCGCGACATCAGCAGGATCATGGGGCAGGGTGCCGCACGCTCGACGCTGAGGCAGGATATCGGCACGCTCGAGCCGGGGAAGGTGGCCGACATCGTGCTCATCGATGGCAATCCACTGACCAACCTCAACGACTTGTTGAACGTGATGGTGACGATCAAAGGCGGCCGGATTGTGGCCGATGCCCGAAAACGCAGCGGACGAGGCACTCGTTAACCGTAGTGTCCGGCTTTAGCCGGACCGTGCACGCGGTGGCAACCCGCTTGAATGATTCAGCAGACGGAGGATGTAATGTCGATCCTACGTTTGCTGCTAGCTCTGGTTCTGATCGCGGTGATCGGTGCGTTTGTGATCGGATATCTCAGCAATCGGAGCGGACAGGCGGTCAGCTTGCCGAGCCGGGCCGAGACGTCGGACACCGTGAACCGCGCGCGCGACGGCGCCGCCCAGATCGGCGAGAAAGCCGGCGTTGCCGCCAGCACGGTCGGGCAGACGCTCGAGGAAGCGGCGCTGACGACGAAGATCAAGGCCAAGATGACCCTCGACGATATGGTCAAGGCCCGGTCGATCGACGTGACGACTCGCGGCACCACCGTGACGCTGAGCGGCATTGTCGAGTCGAAAACCGAACACGATCGCGCGATGATGCTGGCGCGTGAAACCGAGGGTGTGACCGAGGTCATCGACAACATGAAGATGCTGCAACCCGTTGGCTGATCGCGCGCTGCTCAAAGACATCGCGCGACGCGCGATGATCGAGCGCGGCTTCGAGCCGGAGTATTCTCCGGCCGCCAAGGCGCAGGTCCAGCAGCTGTCGGAGCATACGCATTCGAACGCGAGCCGCCGGGACCTGCGCCATCTCCTCTGGTGTTCCATCGACAACGACGACTCGCGCGACCTGGACCAACTGTCGGTCGCCGACGTGCGCGACGGACGTACGGCGATCCTCGTTGCCATCGCCGACGTTGACGCGATGGTTCCTTGCGACTCTCCCGTCGATCGCCACGCACAGGCCAACACCACCTCGGTCTACACGCCCGCTGAAGTCTTTCCGATGCTGCCCGAGCAGCTGTCCACCGATCTCACGTCCCTGAACGAAGGTGAGGATCGTCCCGCCGTGGTCGTGGACATGGACGTGGGCGATGACGGAGAGATTCGAGGGGCGGACGTCTATCTCGCGCTGGTGCATAACCGGGCCAAACTGGCGTATGGATCGGTCGGCGCCTGGCTGGAAGGCGAGGCGCCAGCGCCGCCACGGCTGCAGGCCGTCAGGGGGCTCGACGAGAATCTGCGCCGGCAGGATGCCGCGGCGCAAGCGCTCAAGCAGTCACGGCACCGGCGCGGCGCGCTGACCCTCGAAACGGCCGAAGGCCGTCCGGTGTTTGACGGCGACACTGTCCGCGATGTCGCCATTCACCACCGCACGCGCGCTTCGGAGTTGATCGAGGACTTCATGATTGCCGTCAACACTTGCACGGCGAAGTTCCTCGAGTCCCACGGCTTCTCCTCGCTGCGCCGCATCGTGCGCATGCCGGAACGCTGGCCGCGCATCGTGGCGCTCGCGGCGGAGACGGGTACACAGTTGCCTCCGGAGCCGGACGGCCGTGCGCTCGAGCAGTGGCTGCAGGCGCAGCGTCGCGCCGACCCGGATCGATTCACCGATCTCTCGCTGAGTGTCGTCAAGCTGCTCGGTCGGGGCGAGTACGTCGTCGAGCTGCCGAACGAGCCGACGCCGGATCACTTCGGGCTCGCCGTTGACGACTACGCGCACTCGACGGCACCCAACCGGCGATTTGCGGATCTGGTGACGCAGCGGTTAATCAAAGCGGTGTTGATGCGGCGCGAGTCGCCGTACAGCGACGACGGACTTGGCGCGATTGCGGCCCGCTGCATGGAGCGCGAAGACGCCGCCAACCGTGTCGAGCGGCAGGTGCGGAAGGCCGCTGCCGCATTGGTGCTCCAGCGTCGAGTCGGCGACGTCTTCGATGCGGTGGTGACCGGAGCATCGCCCAAGGGCACATGGGTGCGAGTGCGGCACCCGGTTGTGGAGGGCAAGCTCGAGCTGCACGGCCGGTCTTCAGTGCAGGTGGGCGACCGCGTGCGGGTAAAGCTGACGCGCGTCGATCCGCCGAAGGGTTTCATCGACTTCGCGCTAGAATTCAACCGCTGACGTCGGCCGGGTCTTGCTGTTCAGACCGGCGGGACGTAAGGAGGCCGTATGAAGCGAGCTGTTCGCATGGCGCTGGTGTGGGGTCTCGTCTCGCTGGGCGTCGTGACGACCGCGTGGGCGCATCACTCGTTTGCCGCGGCCTTCGACATGAACAAGCCGGTCACGGTGCAGGGGACGATCGTCCAGATCCGTCTCGAGAACCCGCACTCGTGGTTCTTCCTCGATGTGAAGGATCCGAGCGGCAAGGTCGTCCGATGGGCGTTCGAGGCCGGCACGCCGAGCGGGATGGTGCGCAACGGCTTCAAGCCCGGGATCATCAAGAAGGGCGTCGAGGTCACGATCAAAGGCTTTCACGCCAAGGATCCGACGCAGAACGCCGGGATGCTGCGCGAGCTGGTGATGGCCGACGGCACGGTCTACGGCATGTTCGGGTCGCAGCAGGGACCGGCCGCGCAATGAAACCGCGTCTCGTCGGCACGCTCGTCATCGCAGTATTTACGCTCACAATCGCGTGGTTCGCTCCGACTGCTCGTATGCAGACACGGGCTGGCACGCCAGAGCCGCAAGGCGTGCCAGTCGCGCCGCAGCCGGAGGCGAAGGCGGGACCGGCGCCACGCTTGTCCGACGGTCATCCCGATCTCTCCGGCGTGTGGTGGGGCGGCGCCGATGTCGGCGCAGCGCGCGGACGCGGTGCGCGCGGCGGTGGTGGCCGGGGCGGCGCACGCGGAACACCGCCGCCGACGTTCATGAGCCTCTATAAGCCAGAGGTTGCGGCGAAGGCGAAGACGCTGGGCGACAAGGACGACCCGACGCTGCGCTGCGTGCCGACGGCGTTCGGTACGTTGAACGTCAGCCTGTGGGACGTCGGCGCCGTGGGACAGATCGTCGCGACGCCAAAGATGGTCGTGATGCTCACCGAGACGTATCACGGATACCGTCTGATCCCGACCGACGGGCGTGTGCATCGCGACGACCAGCCGCCGGTCTATCGCGGCGATTCGGTCGGCCGATGGGACGGTGACGTGTTCGTCGTGGACACGCGCAACTTCACCGACAACACCTGGATGTCGGCCGAGGGCCGTGTTTCGCCGCACTCCGATCAACTGCACATCGTCGAGCGCTATCGGCGCGTGGACGCGAACACGCTCGAGATCGAAGCGACCGTCGAGGATCCCGAAGTCCTCACTGGTCCGTGGACAGCTCCCAAGCAGACGCTCGTGCTCGCGCCGTTCGATCGCATCCTGTCGCTCAACTGCTCGGGCATCGAAACGCAGGCACTGATGGACGCGGCGGCGAAGCAAAAGAACTAAGAACGAAGAACTAAGAACGCAGAACGCGACATTCGTCGCGCAGGGCCCTAGTTCTTAGTTCTTCGGTAACTGGTCGACTCCAACGCGGCAATCGTCAGCGTTGGAGGGCTTGCTGGCTTGGTCAACGCATGAGCGTCAGAGTCATCGATCGAAAGTCAATCCTGACCTCAGGCGCCTGGCTCAACGCGTCCATTCCAAGGAGACCGTAAAAGCGATCATCCCCCACCGGCCTCGAGAACACACTCCGTCGTGTTAGCACAAGATCCTTCCCGCCAACACGGAGCCGCAGATCCGGAATTATGACGACATCGCGATCGGCGGCACCTCCGATCTGTGTAACCCTCGCCGTTCCCTTAACACCCTGTTCCGTCAGAATCCGTTGGAAATCACGGCCGAAGTGTTCCCACAGTTGCGTGCCCGCTTGATTTCCAGTGTCGAGCACGAACTCAAGGGGGTTGCCGTCAAACACGACCGTGCTGATGATTTGAAGGCGGTCATACTTGAGCCGGTGAGATACGTCAGGCGCGGTCCTTCGGTCGAGGATGGCCGAGCCTGTTCGGCACTCGCCGTCGCGGTTCCATTGAACAGCGTCAAGCGCGATTGCGAGAGGCAGTCCGATGATGCCTTGTCTGCCAGGGGGCAGTTCCTTCCAAGGCATCTGATCGGCCGGCGTCACGAGCAGCGATACGTCCCGCAGGAGCGTATGCCCAATCACGACGCGATGCGCAGTGGCTGTACGTGTGGAAGTGGTGGCCCCAGCAAGGTCCGCGACACGACCCGCGGACTCTCGAACATCGAGTCCCAGTCTGGCGGCCTCGGCATCGCTGATGACCGAGATGTTGGCCCCAGTGTCGAGGAGCCAGCTAGCCGCAGTTCCATTGACGGTCAGTGGTAGACGAACGCCCGAAGCGTCGACATCGCAACTGACGGTGGCGGAGCCACGCCGGATGCTCATGTTGGGACCGGCGAACACGGCGCGTATGTTCTCGAGGTCCTCCTGCCGCTGAGCACGGAGCATCTGATCGATCAACCGGCGCGCATCGGCGTAGCGGCCCATGCGCAGGTATGCCGCCAATTGGTCGTCGCGCTTTTGGTCAGCGCGCCTGCGCTCCTGCGCGCTTGGACCGACAACAAGCAGCAGAAGCGCCAACGCCCAGGCTAAGAAAGCTCTCACGGCTGCTGGTGAGTCTACGTCTACTGCGTCGCGGTAGCGAGTGCCGGCGATACGACCGGATTGCGACGACGAAGCCAGGTTCACCAACACGGTGCGAGCGTCGAAGCGCGAGGCCGGGCGGTGTGGACGACACTCGCAAGAATCTGTTGCGTTGCGGCACTGCGGTCTGCGGGTACAAGAGGGACCCGCTAACCAGTTACGTTCTTAGTTCTTCGTTCTTAGTGAGGACCCTGCCATGGCGCGATGCTCTGCGACCGTCTCACGCGGCAGCTGCTCGCGAAGCCAGATACGCTCCACCGTTGGATAGAGCGCCGCGATGGGCAGCGCGATGACCGCGCCGATCACGCCTGCCAGCTCCGCTCCCGCGGCGAACGCGAGGATCACGACCAAATCGGACAGCTGCAGCCGCTGACCGTACGCCCACGGCGCGAGCAGATAGTTCTCGATGCCGTGATAGATGACCCACAGCGCGATGGTGAAGAGCGCCGTCTCCTGCGAGACGGTGAGGGCCAGCGCGACCGCGGGCAACGCTGACGCGACAAAGCCGAGGACCGGGACGAAGTCCGCGATGCCGGCGATCACTGCCAGCAGCAAGGCTGCCGGGACGTGGAGCACCATCATCCACACCAGCACCCAACTCGCAGCGAACACCGACGTCATGATGTTGCCAACGGCGTAGGCCCAGATCACGTCGCGCGATTCTGCGAGTGTGCGCTCGACCTGGGGGCGCCGCCGCTGCGGCACAAACGCGACGAGCCATGCGCGCGCTCGACGGCCGTCGATGAGCAGATAGACCATCACAAAGAATCCCAGGACGATCAACGTGAGCGCGGTGGTGAGTGACCGTCCGATGCGGAGTCCCATCGACTGCAGCCAGGCACTGAAATCGTTCCCGGTCGCACTGGCATAGAGCCATGGCGGCACGTGTGGCAACACGGCATTCATCGTGTTCGTCAGCTGCTCAGTGAGGTACTGCCATTGGCCGATGAGCGATGACCACGTCAGCCACACGAAGGTGCCCAGGGTCACGACGAGCGCGCCTGAGACGAGCAGGGACGCCGACCTCCGCGACATCTTGCGGCGCTCGAGCGATGAGACCGGAACATCGAGCGTCACGGCAAGAATGACGGCCACGATCAGGAGCAGGATCAGCGTATAGAGCTTCCACAGGCACCACAGCATCACGAACGCCGCCGCGATCTTGAAGATCGTCCGGATCTGCACGTCGAAGACGAGGCGACGGCGAGGCTCGGCCACGCTGGTCTATGGAGCATGCATCGTGCCGCCGAAGATATACTCAGCCGCCATGTCGTCGCCGACTGCTGACCGAACCCGCATCATCTTCAATCAAGCCTGGGACGGCCTCCAGGAAGAGGTCGGGCTCGAACATCTTCGCTTTCCGAAAGAGATCATCCTGCTCGGTGGCGCGCCCGGAGCCGGCAAAGGCACGCAGACGAAGTTCATCAGTGAGACGCGCGGATTGACGTGTCCGCCGATCGTCATCAGCGACCTGCTGACGACGCCGGAGATGGAGAAGATCAAGGCGCAAGGCGGAATGGTCGGCGACGCGGAGGTGCTGAGCGTCTTGTTGCGCAGGCTCCTCGACGAAACCTACCGCGACGGCGTCATCCTCGACGGCTTTCCGCGCACGCCGGTACAGGTCGAGTGCTTGAAGCTGCTGGTGGACAAGATCAGCGCGCTGCACGACGAGTTCGCGAGCACGCCGCTCGCCATCCACTTCCGCCGTCCGACGATTCACGCGATGGTGCTGTTTGTCAGCGAGGGCACGAGCATCGCGCGGCAGCTTGGACGCGGCCGCGAGATTGCCGACCACAACCGCAAGGTGAACGAAACCGGCATCGGCACGGCGATCGATCTGCGTGCGACGGATCTATCTGAAGATCTCGTGCGGCGCCGGTATCAGGTGTTCAAGGAGCAGACCTGGACGGCGCTCACGTCACTGCGGCAGCTGTATCACTACCACTTCATCAACGCCGAAGGGCCGATCAGCGAGGTCCAGGCGAACATCCTGAACGAGCTCAAGTATCAGAGCTCACTCGAACTCGATCCGCGCACATTCGAGCGGCTGCGCCCGTTGCCGCTGGCCGAGGAGCTGGTCGTGCACGGGCGGCAGGAGCTGGTGAAGCGGCTGGACAGCTACGAGTTCGAGCACACCGACCTGCTGATCAAAATCGTGGATCTGGTCGGCAACAAGTTCATGCCGATCATCACGCGTCATGCGCTGTCCGGCCGGGCGACCGTCAACTCACAAGACCCGATCTTCAACGAGCCGCTCGCCATCCCGATGCTGATCGACATCTTCTCGGAACGCGGCTACCACGCGGTGGTGGACAAGACCATTCAGCAGATCCCGGAGCGGGTCGATCTCAAGACTGGCGAGATCAAGTTCCGGACCAACGCCGTGTACCGCATCCAGGTCACGTTCGAGGCGTCGAAGATCCGCCGCGGCTAAAGACACGCTTGTAGTGTCCGGCTTCAGCCGGACGTCGACCGGACGCTTTAGCCGGACCTCCGTGTATGCGCGCCGCGATGGTCGAAGGTGTACTCGGCGAGCGGCGGCTCACTGGGTGACGAGGCGCTGGAGCGGAGGGTCAGACGTATCGGCACATCCGGCGCGCGGCGCACGAGCTCGGCGGGAAGCGCCATGATCAGCTCACGGCTGCCGTCGGCCACTGGAACGTCCGATGCGCGGCCCCATTCTTCGCCGCTGTCGAGCCGCATGATCGAATCAATCGCGGTGACGCCGCTGAAATCCGCACGCAATCTCGTCACCAGGACGTCGTCATCGTCCCAGACCGCGCACTGCACCGAGCCGCCCGCATCCATCACATAGTGACGAACGCGGACGCCGTCGCGAGCGAGCTGGTTCAGCAGGCTGTCCGTCACGAACGCGTGAAAGCCGCCGGTGCGCGCGACGGCGCCGATGCTCCGCCGCAGACGATCGGCCTCGGCGAGCAGCTCCGTGCACGCCGCGCATGCGAACACGTGCGCCTCGATCCGCTCGATGTCTTCGGGAGACGCGTCCGCCGTCCAGTAATCCGCGAGCTCGCCGATCGACAGACATGCCTTCGTCGATGTGCTCATGCCGGCCTCCTCGCTGCGCGTAGGCCCGGTCCTTCCGGACCGGCTTCCAGGCAATCGCGCATCGCTGCGACCGCGCGATGCCGCGCCACCCGCACTGCGCCCGCGCTCATTCCCATCTTGTCGGCGATCTCGGGGCTCGGGCGTTCCGCGTAGAACGTCAACAGCAGGATCGTTCGCTCACGCTCGCGCAACGCGGCGAGGCACGGCCTGATGCGATCGGCGTCGAACAGCCGTTCGTCTGCCGGCAATTCCGTGCGCTCGCCGGATTCGACGCGCTGCTGAAGTCCCTGCCGGCGTCGCTCCGTTCGTCTGAGTCCGGTGGCCACCATACGACTCGTGCTGAGAATGAACGATCCGATCTCGTCCGGATTCCGGATGTCTCCCGCGCGTAGACGCTCGATTGCGATGAGCATCACCTGCTGCGCCAGATCGTCGGCGGCCATATCGTCGCGAAGATGCTTCAGCCCGAACAGACGGACGCGGCGGGCGAATCGGCGATACAGCTCGCCTTCGGCCGCCGCGGCGCTGCCGGCCGTGGCCGACGCCACTTCACGCGCCAGGTCGCCGTCGAGCCGATCGGCGAGCGACGTGGTGTCGGGGCCAGGCATCCACGCGACGGTACCAGCCGCCAGTGCGATGGTCAACCGACGGTCACCGGCGCACCAAGCACTCGTTCGAGCACATCGGCGGCCGCTCGCAGTTGCTGCGCGCCGTCGCCGGCGAACGCGGACCCGTGCATGGCGGCCAACACCTGTGGCGCGAGTCCGGCGAGCGTGTTCATGTGCCGCCGTGTCTGCGGCGTGAACGGCACGTAGTCCATCAGCACCGGATGGTTTTGGTACGTTTCCACGGCCTGCTTCCATCGGCCAACAACGTCGCCGTGTGTCATCGGCTCGAGTTTGCCGAGTTGATGAAAGAGGTCCGAGCAGAACAGCACGCGGTCGCTCTCGTCGAACAGCACACCGGCGTCCCAGCCATGCGGCAGATGCGGCGTCGGCACCCAGCGGAAACGATGGCGACCGGTGTTGAGGATCTCGCCAGGCTTGAGGGCGCGGGGCGGCCGGACTGCGAAGTCCTGAATATTGACCATCGCCCCGACCTCGCCACAGGCCGCCTGCGCGTTGGGCGCCACGGCGAGCCAGTCGTTCAGCGCGCCGCATTCGTCCACCTCGAAATGGCTCCAGCTGATCCACCGGAGCGACGCCGGGTCGATGAGTTGCGACACCGCCTCGCGGACTTCCGGGAACATCATCCGCATCCCGGTATGGAACAGGAGCGGCTCCTGGTCGCGAACGAGGAAATGATTGAACTGCAGGTCGAACTGCGGGACGTAAACCGAGATCCTGTAGGTATCTGCGGCGATTTCGTCGATGTTGGCCACGGTAACGCCTCCTGTGTGGTCTTCACACAGGAGGTGTCACCAGCCGGCAGGGTGTTACAGACGTAGCGTCCGGCTTAAGCCGGACACTACCGTTTGTCTACGACGACCTTGCCTTCCTTCAGCACGACCTTCGTCTTGAGCATCTCGTAGATGTTCAGCGTCGGGTTGCCGTCGATCAGGAGGATGTCGGCGAGCTTGCCCGGCTCGAGCGTCCCGATCTGATCGGCCATGCCCACGAAACGGGCGGCGTTGGGCCCGATGATCCGATGGATGTCGGCCATCGAGAACATCAAGCTGAACGACTTCAACTCGTGCTCGAGGACCACGAGGTCAGTGGCGTTCTGATCAGTCGAGTAGGAGATCGTCTGGTGATTGGGGTCGGCATCCCAGATTCTTCGCGCGTTCACGATGGTGTAACCGGCCTCCGTACCAAGCGCACGCCCTTTCGGATCGCGGTTGGCGCCGGCGATCGCTTCCGGCCACGGTTTGCCGTCGCGGAAGCGCGTCGTGTTGTCCTTCGGCCACTGCACGGCGGCCGGTGCTGGCGACAACGTGTCGATGTTCGGCGCGCCGAACGCAATCAAGCCGGCGACGATGGAGCCGGTTTTCGCCACTTGCACCGCCTGGTCATAGGTGGTGAAGTCCTTGTTCGGCAGGTGGACGAGCCGCGTCACGCCGGCTTCGACTGCCGCGACCATCGCCGGGCTGCTGACCGCGTGCACGTTGACCTGTACGCCCGCCTTCTTCGCTTCGTCCACGATCGCTTTCAGTACTTCGATCTCGGACTGCGGCGGTGCGGGCTCAGGTGTCAGTCCAATCTCGCCGGTGTGCTTGACGCCTTTCGCCGCCAGCGCCTGCACGGCCGCGCGTGCTTCGGCCGGCGTCTGGCGAAGGTTGATCTGCCCGGAGGGAATGACGCGCGGGCCGATCTCGCCCTTCTCGATGCGATCGCGCAACGCAAGGTTCTGTTCCGCTGGTCCGCCGCCGGCGAGGACCGTCGTGTAGCCGGCCTCGATCAGCGACTTCATCTGATCCGCGTTGTAGTTGTTGACGTGCTTGTGGCCGTCGATAAAGCCGGGCATGGCGCTCATGCCTTTGGCATCGATGGTGCGCAGCCCTTGAGAGGGTGCCGCACCGGCGGCGACGGAGACGATCTTTCCGCCCTTTACGATGATCGTGCCCGAGTCGATCACCTGGCCGGAGCCGACAATGATCCGTGCGTTTGTGATCGCGACATCCTGCGCAGCCACTACACCGGGCGTGGTCAACCACGCGACGACCAGACACGCCGCCGTCAGCACTCGCTTCATGTCGTCACCTCGTTGATGGCGTGGCCCGCTTGTCCACGACGACTTTGCCTTCTTTCAACACCACCTTCGTCTTGAGCATCTCGTAGATGTTGAGCGTCGGGTTGCCGTCGATGAGGATGATGTCGGCGAGCTTGCCCGGCTCCAGCGTGCCGATCTGATCGGCCATGCCGACGTAGCGCGCGGCGTTCGGGCCGATGATGCGGTGAATGTCGGCCATCGAGAACACCACGCTGTACGATTTCAACTCGTGTTCGAGGACGACCACGTCGGTGGCGTTCTGATCCGTGGAGTACGAGATCAGCTGCCGGGTGTTGTCAGCATCCCAGATGCGCCGGGCGTTGACGAGCGAGTAGCCGCCCTCGGTGCCGACCGCGCGGCCTTTCTCGTCACGGTTGGCGCCGGAAATCGCTTCTGGCCACGGCTTGCCGTCGCGGAAGCGCGTCGTGTTGTCCTGCGGCCATTGCACCTGCGCGGGCGCGGGCGACAGGCGGTCGATGTAGGGCGCGCCGAACGCAATCGCCCCAGCGACAATCGACCCGGTCTGCGCAACGCGTTCCGCCTGATCGTAGGTCGTGAAGTCCTTGTTCGGGATGTGCACCAAACGCGTCACGCCGGCGTCGATGGCCGCAACCATGGCCGGACTGCTCACCGCGTGCACGTTCACCTGGATGCCGACCTTCTTCGCCTCGTCCACGATCGCCTTGAGCACTTCGATCTCGGCCTGCGTTGGACCCGGAATCGGCGTCAATGCGATTTCGCCCGTGTGCTTGATGCCCTTGGCCGCGAGCGCCTGAACTGCCGCGCGGGCTTCTGCCGGTGTCTGCCGGAGGTTGATCTGGCCGGACGCGATGATGCGCGGCCCGATGAATTCGCCCTTGTCGATCCGGTCGCGCAGGGCGATGTTGGTGTCGGCCTGTCCGCCGCCGGCGAGGACGGTGGTGTAGCCGGCCTCGAGCAGCAGGCGGGCCTGCCCGGCGGCATTCTCACCGTTGCTGACGTGCTTGTGGCTGTCGATGAAGCCGGGCATCGCGCTCATGCCCTTGGCGTCGATGATGCGGAGTCCCTGCGTTGATGCGGAGCCAGCGGTCGCCGAGACGATCTTCCCGCCCTTGACGATGATGGTGCCCGACTCGATCACCTGGCCGCTGCCGACGATGATTCGCGCGTTGGTAATAGCGACATCCTGCGCCGCCGCGAGGCTGGGAAACACGGCGAGGCACACCACGAGAAGAAGGAGTCTTTTCATGCCGGCGGATACTACTTCTTTTCGAGCAGGTCGGCCAAGGCGCGGGCGCGTTCGACGAGGTTGTTGCGCTCGAGCAAGTCCTGCCGCGCCGCCTCCGGCATGCCCAGGTTCTGCGCGACGATGTTCACGAACTCGTCATCGTCCAGAGTGGGATCCGGTGGATCGACGTCGAGCGGCAGCACGGCGATGAGCAGCTTCTCGATGCGATTGCGGAGCGTGCTGAGCGCGACTCGGTCTTCGTCCTTCAGCAGTTCGGGAATCGCCTCGATGCGCGCCAGACGATAGGGCTTACGCTGATCCTCGCTGACGATGCGGAAGGTCGTCAGGCCGCGCAGCAGGATGACGTAGCGGCCATCCTCGAGCTGTTTGGACTCGGCAATCGTGCCGGCGCAGCCGACGCTGTAGATCGGCGGCCGTCCTTCGTAGTCCTTCTCGAATCCCGGACGCAGCCGGACCATGCCGATGATCTTGTCGCCCTTCAGCGCGTCGGCAATCATCTCGCGGTAGCGCGGCTCGAAGATCAGGAATGGCCGCGACACGCCAGGAAACAGCGACGTCTCAGGCAGAGGGAAGAGCGGAATCTCCGCAGGAATCGTCGTGGCTGTCTGCCGGAGAGCGGACGCTTTAGCGTCCGCGGACAGCGCGATGAGCGCGACCAGGGCTATTCGGACAAATTTCGACGCGCTCATTTCGCCGTCCGCGCCGTCAACCACCAGCGCATCGTCGTGGTGACCATGTCGGAGGCGTCCTGCTGGACGAAATGACCGGCGCCTGGGACCGTGACCAGCGTGAGGTCTTTCTCGAGCCAGTTCCATGTGCCGGACAAGCCGTCCGAGTTCAGCGCCGTGTCTGCGAGACCATGAAACATGAGCACCGGCATCTTTACTTTCGGCGGCTCCGGCGCTGGCGGTGCGTCGGGGCCTGCCTGCGGGTAGTTGCGCTTGTAGTAGTTCAGCATCGCCTCGAAATCGGAGCGCTGGAACGCTTCGATATAACGCTTGCGCGCCGCCGGATCCCGGACCCAGGACGACAGCGTCTCGGGCGTCATCGGCAACCCGAAGAAGACAGTCGGATCGCTGGGCGATTTCGTCTGGAAGTTCCTCGCGTATTCGCTGTTCTTGATCTGCTCCTTGTTCGTCCGAAGCTCGCGGCGAAACCCGTTCGGATGGGGCAGGTTCAGAATGATCAGGTTCTCAGTCATCTGTGGCAGGAATATCGCGAACTGCCAGGCCACCGCGCCGCCCCAGTCGTGCCCGACGATCGTCGCTTTGTCGCGGCCGAGATGCTTGATCACCGCAGCGACATCCGTGACGAGCAGGCGTCCGTCGTAGTTCTCGACGCCTTTCGGCTTGTCGCTCAAGTTATAGCCGCGCTGATCGATGGCCACCATCTGGAAGCGATCGGAGAGCGCCTGCATCTGGTCGCGCCATGAGTACCAGAAGTCCGGAAACCCGTGGATCAGGATCACGAGCGGGGCCGGAGTCGAAGGGCCGAGCGAGGCGTAGTGAATCTTCACGCCGCCTTCCGAGACGGCGTAGCCGTGTGTGACTCGATCGTAAATGTCTGTCTGAGCTGCCATGGTGATACCGCTGGCCGCACACGCGAGGACGATGAGCGCAGCTTTCATTGTCCGAGGATACCGCCATCGGTCCAGGTCCGGGGCACCCTCGACGACACGGTAAATACCGCGTTGGGCTTAGGAAAAAGCTCGTTGGCGCTGACTTCCGCAGTGGCGATGCGGCGTGGCTACAGAAAAACCAGCAGTTATCGGACCCGAACCCTCGGGAATGCCTCTTGCCGCTCACTCGCGAGTTCCCGTGAGCGTACATCGATTGGACCCGTCGGGACCGCGGGTCGTTCAGAAACGCGGTCGGCCGGTGACTGACGCGATGGCGGAGTTCTGCACAGAACGGCCCGCGCCGGTAAAGACAGTGGCCGTCCCACCCGCGCCACGCACACGCGAAGTTCGCCGCGCCAGTCTCGCACTCGTCCCGCGAGCCAATGTCTTCTCGTTCGGTACTCCGAGCGTCACCTGGTCGTTCGTATTGGGTGTGGTGTGTGGCGTGCTGTCGTGTTTGATCGCGGTGTACTCGCTGAGACCGACGCCATAACGCCGGCATAGAATGAGGCCGTGCGCCGGCCGGTCGTTCTCGCCTTCGTTGCTGCGCTGCTGCTCGTCGATCAGCGCGCGGGCCTCACACAGTCGTCGGTTCCGGCTGATCTCGACGCCTACGTCGGCCGCGTGCTCCAGACGTTCAACGTCCCCGGACTCTCCCTCGCCATCGTCCGCAATGGAGAGACGGTTCTGGCGCGCGGCTATGGCGTCCGTCGTCTGGGCGAACCGGCTCGAGTGGACGAGCACACGTTGTTCGGGATCGGCTCGAACACGAAGGTGTTCACGGCGCTCGCGCTGGGACTGCTCGTCGAAGACGGCAAGTTCGCGTGGGACACGCCGGTCATCACGTACCTGCCATGGTTCCGGCTGTCGAATCCCTACGTGACGCAGGAGATCACTGTCCGCGATCTGCTCGTCCACCGCAGCGGGCTCGGTCTCGGCGCCGGCGACCTGCTCATTTTTCCTGAAACCACGTACACACGGAACGAAGTGGTGAGGCGGCTCACGAACGTGCCGCTGGCGACGAGCTTCCGAAGCTCGTATGCGTACGACAACGTCCTGTATCTCGTCGCCGCAGAAGTGATCGAAACGGTGAGCGGCCAGTCGTGGGAAGAGTTCGTCAGAAGCCGCATCCTTCGCCGCATTGGTATGGAGGACACCACCGTTCGCCACGGCGACGCCCTGACTCGTGACAACGTGGCGGCCACGCACGCCGAGGTTGATGGCAAGCTGCGCCTCGTGCGGCGGTTCAACGACGACAAGGTCAACGCCGCTGGCGGCATCAACTCCAGCGCGCAGGACATGGCGAAGTGGCTGAATGTGATCGCATCGGGTGGGAAGCTGCCCGATGGATCCCGTCTCATTTCAGAGCGCACGTTCCGCGACCTGACGACGCCGGTGACGATCATGCCGATTGGTGGGGGCAGGCCAGCGGAAGTGGCGGCGTTGTCGCCGCAGTTTCGCGCCTACGCGCTCGGTCTGGTTGTCGAGGAGTATCGCGGCCACAAGGTGTTCCTGCACACCGGCGGACTGCCCGGATATCTGTCGAAGGTATTCTGGATGCCGGACGTCGGTCTTGGCGTGGCGGTGCTGACGAATCAGGAGTCCGGCGCTGCTTTCGACGCGCTCGTTTATCAAGTGGTCGATCATGTGCTTGGCATCCAGAGCGATTGGGCTGATGCCTTCCGCCGAGCCCGCGACCGCACGCGAGCTGCCACTGCCGGCGTTGCCGCCAAAGCCGCCGCAGCCAGAGCGGGCACGAAGCCGTCACTGGACCTCAAGGGATATGGCGGCACCTATACCGATGCGTGGTATGGCGACATCACGATCGAGGAGGCCGGCGGCGGGCTGGTCATGCGCTTCTCGAAGACACCCAGCCTCGTCGGGGATCTCCAGCACTGGCAAAACGACACGTTCATCGTCCGCTGGCGCGACCGCGAGCTGCGCGCCGACGCCTACGTGACGTTCGCGCTGAACCCGGACGGCACGATCGACCAGGCAAAGATGCGGGCCGTGTCGCCGGAGACCGATTTCAGCTTCGACTTTCAGGATCTGCTGCTCAAACGGCGGTGAGCGTAGTGTCCGGCTTTAGCCGGACGCTCAGTGGGTGAGCGCGTACAGGACGACGTTAATCCCTACCGCGTACGCATCGGGCGAGAACTTGTAGAAGTATTGCGGATCCTCGGCCTCGCGCTCCCAGCCGTCGGGGATGTCGCTGTTGTGGATCATCACCACCATCAGCCGGCCGTGGGGGTCAGCGATGCCTTTGACTTCCACGACGTCGCTGTCTTCACCGCGTTCGGAGATGCCGCCGCCGCTCCGGCGCCAGAACTGGATCGACGCCATCTGCCGCACGTCCTTGACGACGTACAACGTCTGCCAGATCGGATGCGTCATCGGCAGATCGATGATTGGGTATTTCTCGGGCGGCAGCACGCGGCCGATCTCCTCGTCCCACTGTTCGCCGGCGCGCGCTCCCCAGTAGTCCGAGACGAAGAGGAACCCGCCCTTCTGGAGATATTCGCGGAGCCTCTTCACTTCTTCGTCGGAGAAGCGGGCGGAGCCGCCGTCCTCGACCAGGATGTACGGGCACATGAACAGCGACGGCTCGGTGGCGGCGACGGTGATGTAGTCCGGGTCGCCGGTCCTGTCCTTGATGACGCGGGTGCGGGTCAGTTCGCCGAGGCGCACGCTGAAGTTGATGTCGGCGCCCGGGTAGTCGGTGCTCCAGCCGCGCTTCTCGCGGTGGTCGCTCATGAACATGAGGCGGCAGTGGTTGAACCCGCCGGCGAACGTGGTGGACGTCGCATGCTTCGGCACGCCGTAGAAGCCGTAGCCGCCGCGCCAGATCTGCGCGTGCGCCACACCGGCAGCTATCGCGAGCAATGCCGCGACACACACGACGCTCCAGGTCGGTCTGCTGCGCGATCTCATGTCAGGGAGCCAGCATACTCCTCGATGGGGGACTCTGTATTAGCCGTCCTTAGTGCCTGGTCCTTGGTACCTGGTCCGTCCCTGGTTCTTGGTCCGTCCTCAGTCCCTGGTTCTTGGTCCCTGGTCCCTCGTCCTTGGTGTCAACGAAACAACGGCGATCAACAATCAGCCCCGAGTGGAGCCCACCGGGACTGACATGCGGCAGCAGGCGCGGCGATCGCGTTTGCCGGTCCGGCTCACGTTCGCTGGCACCGTCTTCATTGTTGGTGGAGAGATCTTCTGCCTCGTGGGACCGCTGCGCTACGAGCGCATCGTGCATGTCAGCTGTCACACCATTCTGCTGTACGCCGGCATCGCGCTCGTGTGCGTGGGTGCGGGACTGTACTGGGCGGAGCGGCGCCGGGGCGCAGACTGACAACCGCTAGCGGCTCTCGTGCCGGGTCGAGCAGTTCGTAGTGTCCGGCTTCAGCCGGACTCTCTAAACCTCCAGCTTTCCGGTACTGTCTCCGAAAGCGTCTTGGTGAACCCCCAGCTTGTCCAGCAGCGACAGCATCAGGTTCGACATCGGCGTATGCGCCGGGAAGGCGAGGTGGCGGTCGCCTTTCAGCTGTCCTGACGCGCCGCCGGCGACGAGGATCGGCAGCGGATCGTGATCGTGCTGGTTGCCGTTGCTCATGCTGCTGCCATAGAGCACGACCGAGTGATCGAGCAGGTTGCCGTCGCCGTCCGGCGTGGCCTTCAGCTTCTCCAGGAAGTAGCCGAGCATCTGCACGTGATAGCGGTTGATCTGCGCGAAGGTGTCCATGCGGGCGCGGGCGTTGGAGTGATGCGACGCGGTATGGAAGCCGTCGCGCACGCCGCTGCCGGGATACACCGCGCCGCTCGTGTCGCGCGCGTACATCATCGTTGAGATGCGGGTGATCTCCGCCTGGTAGGCGAGCACCTGCAGGTCGTACATCAACTTGATGTGATCTTCGACGGCTTCAGGCACACCGACCGGCGCTTCGGGCACGTCGGGATTGTTGGCTGATTGCGCCGTCGCCTTCTGGATGCGCCGCTCGATTTCGCGGACGTTGTCGAGATACTCGCCGAGCCGCGCGCGATCGCCGGCGTCCAGCCCGCTCTGCAGACGCGCCACCTTGTCGGTCACCGAGTCGAGGATGCTCTTGTCCTGCTGCTTGCGCGACAGACGCAGCGCGGCATTGGCGCCATCGCCGAACAACCGCTCGAAGACGACCTGCGGACTGTTCTCCATCGGGAGCGGCAGCTTGTCGTTCTTCCAGGAGATGGTGTTGTAGTACGAACAGCCGTAGCCCGCGCCGCAGTTGAGCGCCACTTCTTCGATGCACACCTCAATCGACGGCAGCGGCGTATCCTGCCCGACTTTCTCCGCGAGGAGCTGGTCGATCGTCTGGCCGCCTTGCACGATGCCCTTCTGCGGGTGCGCGCCGCTGAGGAATACCGCCGCCGAGCGCGCGTGATCGGCACCGGCATCGGAGCCCTTGCCGCCAGCCAGCGGATGCGCGAGGTTGCTGACGATGAGCAGACGGTCGCGGAGCTTTTCGAGCGGCTTCAGCGTCTCGGTGAAAGCGAAGCCCGAGCCTTCCGTCGCCGGCATCCACTTGTCCATCGTCGCGCCGTGCGGGATATAGATGCCGCAGAAGCGGCTCTTGGGCAGCGCCGCGGTCCTGACGAGCGGCGTGCTCGCGGGAATCATCGAGTCGAGTAGCGGCAGCGCCAGCGTGACGCCCATCCCTCGGAGGAAGGTGCGGCGAGGGAGATGTCGTTTTGTGATGAATGCCATGTTTCGCTCCGTCCGGCTAAAGCCGGACACTACGATTTCACCTTCATCTGAAATGGTGCGCTTTTGACGACACCGAGGATCAGATCCGAGAACCGGTACCGGTTCTTGGCCGCGTCGCGCATGACGGCGCGCACGAACGGCATGTCGTTGTACTTCGTCTCGCGGCCGACGCCGTACATCATCAGCTTCTCGGTCAGCGACGCGACGAAGACGTCCTGGCGACTGAGGAGCGCCTGGCGCAGGCTCGCCGGTCCGTTGATGGCCGTGCCGTCCACGAGCTGGCCTGACGCGTCGATTGCAACACCCTCATCGATGGTGCGCCAGCGGCCAACGGCATCGAAGTTCTCCATCGCCAGGCCGATGGGGTCCATGATCTTGTGGCATCCGGCGCACGTCGGGCTGGCGCGGTGCTGCTCGATACGCTCGCGGACCGACTTCGCGGTGGCCGTCGGCTTTTCCTCGAGCGGCGGCACGTCGGGCGGCGGCGTCGGGGCCGCGGTGCCGAGCAGGTTTTCCAGAATCCACTTGCCGCGCATCACCGGTGAGGTGCGATTGGGATTCGACGTCACCAGCTGCAGGCTGCCATGACCGAGCAGCCCGCGTCGCGCATCGCTCGGCACTGGCACGCGGCGGAAGTCAGGCCCGTAGATGTTCGGGATCCCGTAGTGCTTCGCCAGCCGCTCGTTGACGAACGTGTAGTCGGAGTCGAGCAGATCGAGCACCGAGCGGTCCTCGCGCAGCACGCTCTCGAACAGCATCTCGGTCTCGCGCTGGAAGGCCTGACGCAAGTTGTCGTCGAAGTCGGGGAACACCGTGACGTCGGGATTGGCGTTCTTCAGCTCGCGGAGAAACAGCCACTGGTTCGCGAAGTTGGCGACCAGCGCGCGCGCTTTGGGATCGGCGAGCATGCGCCGCGTCTGCCGCTCGAGCACTGCGGGCTGGCGCAGCTTGCCGTCGATCGCGAGCTTCAGCAGTTCCTCGTCGGGAATCGATGACCAGAGGAAGAAGGAGAGCCGCGACGCGAGCTCGGTGTCGCTGACGCGATACGCCGTGTTCGCCGCAACGGCCGCCGGCGGCGGCTCGAACCTGAAGATGAACTCCGGATCGGCAAGGATGCGCCTCAGGGCGATCTCGATGCCGGTTTCGAAGTTGCCGGTCTTGTTCCGCTCCGCCTGATAGAAGGCGAACAGCGGCTCGACGTCAGCGTCGGTCGGCGCGCGGCGATACGCGCGTCGCACGAGAGCCGAGATGATTTGTCGCGCACAAGCTGTTTCTTCGACTGTGCTCGTGGCCCCGCCGGCATCACTCGCCGGCGGGTCTCGCCGAAGCGCGGAGCGCGAAGGCGGATTGCAGGTGAACACGCGACGACGACTGGGTGTGTCGCCAAGCCCGCTCGGGTTGTACGGCCCAGTGATCACGACGCGCGACAGGTGCGGCGCCGTCGTATAGCCGTACTGCATGCCGATGAAGACGTCGTAGGTGCTCGAGACCGGACGACGAACGAGGTCTTCGTTGATCGTCTGAGCCTTGTTCAGGAAGGCGACGCCGATCGCCTGCGGGCCAGCCTTGACCTTGAGCTTGAACTCGAGACGGATGTCGGGCGTCATCTTCACCCGCTCCTCGATCGGATCGGTCGGCTGCGCCTTCGCCGGATGCGACCCCTTCGACTCGCGCATGAAGAACATCGGCACTTCGTCGAGCTT
>Ga0111538_10001947_pt1 | contig 28935 bp, 29 predicted proteins | sample SoiMethybrSBSTD1_FD_79669 | JGI IMG/M metagenome (GOLD analysis project Ga0111538, IMG submission 79669) | Bulk soil microbial communities from a Populus tree surrounding site in Tennessee, USA - Soil MetaG P. TD hybrid SBSTD1 (version 2)... | ecosystem: Environmental > Terrestrial > Soil >... | reverse complement strand
TGCTCCCGAAGCGCCGCCGCGGGAGGCCGCTGCGCCCCGCAGCTCCGCGGCCCACGGGCCCGCGGCGGCACCGCACGAAACCGAGACGCCGCGCGACACACCGCCATCCGACCCACAACCGGCGTCGCCGCTGCCGCGGCGGCCCGCATCGACCGCCGCTGCGCGGCCGACGACCAGGTCGCCGCCGCCGGCACCGCCGCAGCACGATGAGCTCCCGGTGGTATCGCTCGACGTACCGAAGATCGCCGCGCGCGAGGACCACGGCGCAGTCGCAATCGACATCGTCCGCAGCGGCGACACGTCGCACGAAACCCGCGTCATCTGGTGGACGACGCCCGACACGGCTCACGAGGACGACGATTACGCGCGCACTGGGCGCCAGGTCGTCACATTCCGGCCCGGCGCGACGGTTGAGCGCGTGCTGGTACCGATCGTCAATGACGGCGTCCGCGAGCCGACCGAGGCGTTCACGGTGCACCTCGCGCAGCCGCAGAACGGCGTGGCGGGCGCCGTGACGACGACCCGCGTGACGCTATACGACGACGACTAAGAGGGGGCTTAGACGATTCCCGGAGGCCTGCGCGGCGCGGTCGCCTTGCGCTTTTTGGCGTTGACGGGCGGTCGGTCCGGAATGCCCGGACTCGGTGGATCGCTGGCGGGAAAAGAATCGCGCGCCGCCTCGTCGACGGCTGTGGAATCGGCCTCGTGTTGATCGGAACGCAAACGTCGCTCGGCTTCGAACCAGTCCTCGTCCGGCCGCCCTTGCGGCCGACCGCGCTCTTCCCAAAGCCGATATGCGAGCTCCCGTTGCTTCCGTACGTCGAGTTGCGTGCCCACGGCTCTGCGCCCTCCGTTTTTTGAGCCTCGATTGATGCTCGCGGACGAATGCATGCCCTATGCCAGCAGCGCCAGCACCGCGGCGCGCCGCGCGCTCGGAGCTCGCTGGCTAGGAGACCATGCGCGCGGCGATCACCGCGAGCAACGACAGCGCTATCAGCGCAATGCCCGTCGCGTTGATCAGCGCGCGATGCGTCTCGGGGCTCACGAACCACAACGAGCCGTCGACGCGCTCGATGTAGGCCTGAATCTCATCGGGCCATCGACGCAGTGCGGCGCCCGACATGAAGCAAAAGAACGACAACACGAACAAAAAAACCACAGCGCTAGCAGGGGCCGTCGCGGTTACGACCATAGGGCTTCTCACCTTCTTTTGTTCTGCCGCGTAGGGCCGCGGCGCGCGCCGGCAGGATACCGGGGCGAGCGGCGCCGGTCGAGAACCGCGGCTCAGTTTCTGCGATGGGCTCCAAAAATTTGCGTCCCCCCCGACGCGCCGGCGGAACGTGCACGTCGCAGCCACTGGCACGTCCCTTGCAAGTTAAAAGGGGCGCTCGGACACCCCAATGAAAGTTGAGCTGTTCGCGAGCATGGCAAGCCCAGGACGCCTGGGCTTGTCTTTGTAGGACGACAGGAGGCGCGATGAGAGCAAAGAGAGTTCGGATCCTGTGGCTTCTGTTGGCCGGCGCGCGCGTCTTGGCGTTCGCCGCGCCGCTACCGGTCGCGCTCCTCGCGGGATGCGAGAAAGGCCCGTTCGAGGAGGCCGGCGAGAAGATCGACGACACCGTCGACGATGCGAAGGACGAGATCGATCGGCGTAACTGAGGTCGCGTCAGGTCTACGTCAGGTCAACGCGCGACCCTCACACCCCATGGAAAGGAGACACGCATGAACTGGGATGTCATCACGGGCCAATGGAAGCAGCTGAAAGGCAAGGCGCAGCAACGCTGGGGCAAATTGTCCGACAGCGACTGGGATCGTATCGAAGGCAAACGCGAGCAACTCGTGGGCCGGCTGCAAGAGCTCTACGGCAAGCAGCGGGACGAGGCGGAACGCGAAGTCGACGACTGGGGCAAAGGGCTCCACTGAGCCGCGGACGGCACGAAACCTGCAAAACCGCGGTCGACCCAAGGAAGGGTTGACGAACTACAGGAGTCGCGCATGACGACGACCAACGGACAAAAGGACACGAACACGGCGACGGAACGGTTCGCGGCGAAAGCCCACGATACCGTTGACGAGATTTCCGACCGCGCGCAGCGCGCGGAGCGCGAAGTACGCGGCGCGGCCGAGCGAACGATCGAGCGGGCGCGCGAGCTTCACGGCCAATACTCCGACACGGCTGAGGAAAGCCTGCGGCGAGCCACGTCGTACGTGGAGAGCCACCCGCTCGCGGTCGCCGGCATGGCGTTCGTGGCCGGAGTGCTGTTCTCCGCGCTGATCCGGCGCTGAGCGGCGAGGAAGACGACGCAGATGCAATACGCGCTTCCCGAGCTCGGCTACGGCTACGACGCGCTCGAGCCACACGTCTCGCGCGAGCAGCTCGAGCTGCATCACGACGCGCACCACGCGGCGTACGTGAAAGGCGCCAACGACACGCTCGACAAGCTCGAGGACGCGCGCCACGAGCGGCGCTTCGACTACATCGGCCAGCTCGAGAAGAATCTGGCGTTCAACGTTGCCGGGCACGTGCTGCACTCGCTGCTCTGGAAGAACTTGACGCCGGACGGCAACGAGGCGCCCAACGGCGAGCTCGCCGCGGCGCTCGAGCGCGACTTCGGCGGCTTCGCCGCCTTCAAGGAGCAACTGACGGCCGCAGCCGCGGCTGTGCAGGGCTCCGGTTGGGGCGCGCTCTCGTGGGAGCCGCTCGGCCAGCGTCTCGTCGTCGAGCAGGTCTACGACCATCAAGGCAACACGGGCAACGCGTCGGTCCCGATCCTCGTCGTCGACATGTGGGAGCACGCTTACTACTTGCAGTACCGCAACAAGAAGGCGGCCTGGCTGGAAGCGTTCTGGGAGCTCGTCAACTGGAAGGACGTAGCGGCGCGCCTCGCGAAAGTTCGCAAGACAGACATCGGTCTCTAACGAGGGCCTCATGAGCAAAGAACTCAGATTCGACTGGACGGAAGGGCTGATCCAAAAGGTGGCCGGCGAGCATCACGTCGACCCGCTCGAGGAGGAAGAAGAGCACTTGCTCGGCGAGCCGTGGAAGCCGCGGCGCCGGCTGCGCCATCGCCACAGCTGGGCCGATGACCAACTCGAGCAAGGAACCGGAATCTAGGCTCTCAGGGAACGACGACGATGCAATATCGACCTGTGCCTCGCGCTCACCGAATCCAAGCGGACTACTCGCTGTGGTCGATCGAGGAGCTCTGGCAGCTTGCGGCGCAGATGCGCGTCACCGGTGCGCGCGACATGAGCCGTCGCGAGCTCATCGACCTGTTTGCCGTGCCGCCGAAGGCGGCGCAGCACTGCAACTAGATAAGGAGTTGTCGTGATCGTGATACACGTGGCTTGCGACGATGAAGCGTTTCGCGCCGTCGTTGCCGAATTGCTCGGACATCAGCGCGACATGCGCGTGCTGCGTTCGTCGAACCCTGACGTTAATGCCCGCGGTAGAGCAACGCAGGCAGCGGTCGCCGAAGCACCCGACGTCGTCGTGTACGGCATATCGCCGCGCAGCGAGGTGACGAGCCACGCTCCGGAGTACCGCGACATGGCATCGACGGGCGCCGCGATCGTCGTGTTCTGCACGAGCCCCGAGCAAGCCGCGGACTTCGAGGGTCTCGGCGTCGAGTATCTCGTCGATGCGAACGAGCCGGCGCGTGAGCTCGCGGATACCGTTCGCGCGGCCTATCGGCACCGCGCCGGCCATACGATTCACTAACGCCAAACGATCTACCGAGGTCGCGTACTCACGCCGTCATTGCGGCCCAGGCTTCGAGCCTGTTCATCGCGCGCGCCGCTTGCCGCCAGCCGAGCTGCGCCGCCAACCGCGCAATCTCCCGCTCCGACTCCCGCTGCCAGCGCTCGTCCAACGTGCATAGCTCGCGCGCGGCCGTCAGCGCGCGCACGGGCTGATCGCCGAGCGTCGTGCGCCGCAGCACGAGATCGTCGAGGTGCTCGACCGCTTCGAGCGCGACGACGTGCGCGAGGCCGGGGCGGCGCCCGTCGACGTCGAGCATCGTCCACTCGTCGCCGAACAGTCCGTCCGCCGCGCTCGCGTGGCACGGCGGATAGGCTTGCGGTGCCGTCGTCGGCCAGCGCAGCAGGCCGGTGCGGCGCACGGCCGCGAGCGCGCGCCGCGCCGCGCTGCGGGCCGTCGTGAACTTGGTCCCCGATACCGTGAACAGGCCGCGCGGCCCATGCGAGCTCAGCAAATTGCGCGCGCGCGGCGCGCTCGATCCCGGGCCGGCCGCGGGCAAGACGCCGCTGAACACGCGCAGCACGTCGCGGCGGCTCGCGTCGAGCCCCGGCACACAGCAGTTGACGGCCGCCAGAAACGCTTCGAGCTCCCCGTCGGCGACAGCCTCGGCGGATTCGCAATTGCCAAGGAGAGACGCGTAGCCCGTGCCAACGAGCAGCCGGTTCCCGAGCGAGGTCGCGAACTTCAGCGCCGCGCTCGACGACGGATCCTGCAGCGCGACCGCGTGCCCCGACAACGGGGGACGGTCGAGCAGCACGTTCCAAGCGGCGACCAGCGGCGACAACCGGGCGTCGCGCGCGCCCCACTTGCTCGCAAGCGCGCCGCCCCACGGTCCCGCGGCGTTGATGACGACGTCGGCTCGAAGCTCCGCGCTCGCCCGGCCGCCGGACTCGCGCACGGAGACACCGCGCACGCGTCCTCGCGACGTCAGGAGCCGCCGGGCTTCGACGTAATTGACGGCGACGCCGCCGAAATCGGCCGCCCACTTCAGCGCCTCGATGATGACGCGGCCCGGGCAGAGCAACGACAGGTCGTGCCAAACGGCGCCGCCGACGAGCCCGTCATTAGGGATAGCCGGCGCGAGCTCGAGCGTGGCGCGCGCGTCGAGCACGCGGCCGCGCGGCACGTCGACGCCACAGTCGAGATACATGATGGCCGCGCTGAGCGCGTCGTTCGCCGCGAGGCCGAGCGAGAGCACGCTCGCGCGCTTGCGGCCGCGCTCGTAGATCGGCAGCAAGCACGGCAGCGGCTTCACGAGCCGTGGCATCGATTCCAAATACCACTGGCGCTCGCGCGTCGATTCGACGCTACGCGCGACGTTCAAATTTTGGAGATAACGGAGGCCGCCGTGGACGATGCGCAGGCTGTTCTCCGACGTCGCGCCGCCGAAGTCGCCGCGCTCGACTAGCACGCTGCGCAAGCCGGCCCGCGCAGCCTCGAGGTGCAGCATGGCGCCGTAGATGCCGCCGCCGACGATGACGATGTCGTGGGCCACGCGCGCGAGGTCGCTCAAGGTCGTGGCGGACTGCGAATGCGCGATCGTGCCCATGGCTAATGAGGTCGCGATCGGCTCTTCAGCTTCAGCGCGAGCTGGTTACCGACGAATCGCGTAAGCGGCTCGCGCCGGCCGAACACGACGAACGCCGAGCCGCTCTTGAGCAGCGCCAACAGCGACGCCGCCGGGCGCAGCGGATCGAGTGCGACGTCGATGGCGAAACCGTAGGCGCCGACGCGCGCTTCCTCGCCGGCGAGCGGCAGCGGGTCGGAGCCGGGCAGCACCGCACGGCCGACGCGGCGCGCCGTCGCGAACGGCGCCGGGTCCGGCGCGAGCTCGAGCCGGTTGCCGTTGTCGCCGAGGAATACGTCCTGCCACTTCGGATCGGCGAGAACCCGAGCAACGACGGCGCCGCGCGCGCCGAGCCACTTGCCGACACCCCAGGGCAGGACGGCCGCCGCGCCGGCGTCGCGCACCGCGGCGAGCGTCGCTTCGATCGGCTCGCCGTCGGGTAGCGGCGCGGTCGTGCCGAGCGCGAGGACTTCGAGCCGTTCGCGCGTCACGAGCTGGCGGCCGGCGATCAGCTTGAGCCGCGTGCTGCCGCGGCGGACGACGAGCGTCTCGGGCTCGCAACCGTGCTCGGCCTCCCAGAAACCATGACTGCCGCGCCATACCCTCCCCGTCCGCCGCGCACGCACGCCGTCGAGGAATTGCTGGCCGCGGCATTCGACGAGACACAGCACGCCGTCGTACGAATTGTGCTCGGCCGCAAGGGCGCGAGCCGCGGCCGCGAAATTGGCCGCCGCGGCATCGAACACGCGCGCGACGTCGAAGCACTCGTGCACGTGAACATGGGCGTCGACGAGGACCATGTCAGTCGGCCGCTTGGGTCCGAAGCGCCGGCTTCGCCCGCTGCTTCTCGGCGCCGGCCTCGATGATCTCGCGCACGCGATACTGGCGCATCGAGCGCGCGTGAATGAACACGATGAGCTCGCCGATGAGCCCGATCGCGAGCACTTGCAGGCCGACGGCGACGCACAACGAGCTCAAGATCAACGCGGGCCGCTCGGCGAGCGGCACGCCCAAAAGCAGGCGCTGCACGACGACGATTGCGAGCCCGAGCAAGCCAGCCGCCGTGCACGCCGCGCCGAGCGGTCCGAAAAAGCGCAGCGGCCGCCGCGTGAAGCGCGTCAGGAAAAACACGGACAGCACGTCGACGAGCCGGTGCACGTAGCTGCGCGGTCGCTGCACGCGGCGCGCCGCATCGCCGCGCGCCTGTGGCAAGTCGATCTCGGTGACCTTGAAGCCGACATTGGCCGCGAGCAACGGCAGGAAGCCGTGCTGCTCGCCATAGACCGGCGTCTCCTCGAGCACGGTGCGCTTCAGCGCGTGAACCGTACAGCCCGGGTCGCGGAACTTAGAGTTGCCGACGCGCCGCAAGAACGCCTCGAAGACGTAGCTCTGGCCGCGCCGCAGAGCGGAATCGCACCGCGGATGGCGGCGCACCGTCACGAAATCGGCGTCCGCGAGCGCATCGATCACGCGCCCGAGCGACGCCGTCTCGACTTGCTCGAACGCCGGCAGAATCATCAGGTGCTCGGTCTTCGTGCTGGCGAAGCCTGCGAGCACGGCCGCGGTCTCGCCAAAGCGCCGCGACAACTGAATTACGCATGCGTCGTCTGCCGAGCGCGCGAGCGCCGCGAGCGTGTCACGCGCCCGCGGCAAGTCGCCGTCGAGCACGTAGAAGAACGATGGACGATAACCGGCGGCGCGCAGCGCCTCGCTGCGCAGCCGATGCAGCGTCGTCAGGTCGTCGGTCCTGCTGCCGACGACGGGCACGATCACGTCGATGTTGGTCATGACAGATCCTCGAGATCGGTTGCGGAAGGAACGGGCTTCGAATATTTGGCCGAAGCCGTCACCAGCGGCACGACGTCGCGCCGAGCGAAATGCTTGGCTAGCTCGCCGAGCGAGCCGAGCGCGAGAAGAAAGCCGACCGCTAAGCTCAAGATGAGCCCCGAGCCGAACAGCGGCAGCGAGTACTCGCCGTCGAGAGCGCTCACGATGCCGCCCGTGATGAACGCCGCGCCGAGCGCGCCCGGCACGGCGGCCATCTTCAGGAACCAGACGAGCGGCCGATTCGCATACGCGACGACGAGCCGAATCGCGATCAGGTCGAGCAGCACTTTGTAGATCCGCGACAAACCGTATTTCGACTTGCCGAACTGCCGCGCGTGATGGCGCACCGGCACCTCGACGATGCGCGCGCCCGCGATCGAGCTCATCGCCGGAATGAAGCGGTGCATCTCCGAGTACAACGGCACGTGCCGCATGACGGACGCGCGATACGCCTTCAACGAGCAGCCGTTGTCTCGAATTGGAATGCCGGTGATCTTGCCGATGAGCCAGTTCGCGACGCGCGACGGGATCTTGCGCGTGACGAGCTTGTCTTGCCGCTTCATGCGCCAGCCGGCGACGAGGTCGTAGTCCTTCTGCTCGAGCGTATCGACGAGCAGCGGGATGTCGCGCGGATCGTTCTGCAGGTCGCCGTCCATCGTGACGAGATAGAGACCGCGCGCGTGCGCCATGCCCGCCGCCATCGCGGCGGTTTGGCCCGAGTTGCGCGCGAGCACGACGAGCCGCACTCGCGCGTCGCTGCGCGCGATCGCCGCGGCGACCGCCACGGTGTCGTCGCTGCTGCCGTCGTCGACGAGCACGATCTCGTACGAGCGGCGCATGCCGGCGAGCGCTTCGTGCGTCGCGGCGCAGAGCCGCGCGACGTTCTCTTGCTCGTTGTAGAGCGGGACGACGATCGAGACCTCAATAGTCATCGCGCGACTGCACTTTGGGTCCTGCCCCGTTTGCAATTCTCGTATTGCAAAAACCAAAACCTCCCTGCCCGTGCCGAAACAGTCGCGCCCGCCGCGGTGCTCGTTGTCGCACGGGCACCAAAGGCCGTCGGCTCGCTGCAACCGACTTCGTCACTGGCGGCCTGGATCTTGCAAAGGCAATGCCAAATGCAACACGTCGCTTCGAGGTATGCGGGGCGCGGGTTTGCGGTGGGGTGACGTCAAATGCTGAGCTGGGGAAGCCGGCCCGCCGATGGCGCCGGTGTCAGTGTCGCTCGCGAGTGGTGGGTCCTTGCCCCGATAGTCGCGATCGGCGCCTATTTGCGGCTCGCTCACTTGGGAGCGCTCGGTTTCCGTTGGGACGAGGACCTGTCGGGGCTCGCCGTGCGCGCGATCCTCGAGAAAGGCGTGCCGCAGCTGCCGAGCGGCATGATCTATCTGCGCGGCGGCCTGTTCAGTCATTTGATGGCCGCCAGTGCGACGTTGTTCGGCTTCAGCGAATTTTCCCTGCGACTGCCGGCCGCACTATTCGGCATCGCGCTGATCGTCGCCGCTTGTCTCTTCGCCGCCACGCTGTTCGGCCGCGTCGTCGGGCTCGTCACGGCTGCGCTGCTCGCCGTGTCCTTTTGGGACATCGACCTCGCGCGGTACGCGCGCTTCTATTCGGCGTTCAGCCTTCTCTACGTTCTGACGCTGTACGCGATCTGGCAATTCCGCGTCAAAGCACCGAGCGCGGCCGGCGGCGTGTTGTGCGTGGTGCTCGCGATCGCCACGCTGTCGTTGCACGACCTCGCCTACTCGCTCGCGCTGGCCTTCTTCTATCCGCTCGTGCTGCGCGGCCCTGCCGCGTGGCGGTCGGCGCGCGAGTGGCTGTGGCCCGTCGCCGCGAGCGGCGTGCTCGCAGCGTTCTATCTAGGCTGGCGCGAGTACGTCCAATCTTCGCGGGCGTTGCCGGCGCTCGCGGGGTCGGCACCGGGCACGGCGCCCGGCCACGAGGTCGACGAGCTCGCTCGCTCGTTCGTCGCTCTTCCCGATCTACCGCTCCTGGCCGGCATGCTCGAGCGCGCGCCGGTGTTCGTGCCGCTACTCGTGTTGCTGGCCGTCGGCGCGGCGCTGCTCATGACGCGCAGATTCGGGAGCCCGACGCGCGAGCGCGTCTTGCTCGCGTTGATCGCGGCGTGCGCGGCCGTGCAGCTCTTCAATCTCGCTTTGATCGGCACACTGGTGCTCGCGTTCGCGAAGCGCACGGGCCTCCCGTCGCTACGGAGCTCCGAGGTCCTCGCGGCCGCCGCGTTGATCGCCGCGACGTTCGTCGCCTGGATCGTCGCAGTGCTCGCGTTGGGCTTAGATGTGAGCCCGCTCGAGCCGCTCACGCTCCGCAACGTCGTCCGCGGGCTGCTCGACTTCCCGTACTTCTACGTGTTCTGGGGCTTCCCGAACGAATGGCCGCTCGCTGCGGCCGTCGCCTCGGTCGGCGCGCTCGTCGCGTTTCATCGCGCCGCCCGCGACCGCGATCTGGCCGCCGGCTTCGCGTTGCTCGCGCTCGCAGGGCCGCTCGTCAGCAATGCGCTGTTCTCGTCGCCGTTCGAGATCTTCCGCTACAACGCGGCGTTCAACACGCTGTTTTTCGTGTTCGTAGCGCTCGCGTTCGTGCACTGGCGCGAGCTGGTCCCGGCCTGGCGGCCGGCGCGGAACCGCACACCGCGCCGCACCGCCGCCGCGCTCGGCACGGCGATGCTCGTGCTGCTCGCAACGGCGTACGACCTGAATCCGCTGCGCGGGTGGCTCACACTCGAGCGGCAATACAGCAACGACGGCGCGCTCTACCGGACGTTCGGCGTCACGGCCTACAGCGACTTCAAGACGACGGCCGAATACGTCGCACACCACGCGACTCCGCACGATCTCATCGTCACACCCGACTCGCGCGAGTACTTCAACTACTTGGGACGCGTCGACCTCTGGCTGCGCAGCGGCCGCTACGAGGACCAAAGCTACGTTCACAAAGGCAAGCGGCGCGATCTCTACGTCGACACGCCGCTCGTCGCGACGCTGCCCGAGCTCGAAGCGGCCCTCGCGACGCCGAATCAGATCAAGTGGGTGCTCGCGTCGAGCGCGCTGTTGGCCGATCCAAAGGCCCCGGTCGCACCCGACATTCGCGCGTTCCTGCGCTCCGAGGAGCAGCGCGTCGTCTATGTCGGCCTCGACCACGACCGCAAAGTCTATCGCTTCGAATGAGGAACGAACAATCGTGCTTCACGCCGTCGTAAGAGAGACTCCCGACATCGAAACCGCCTCGGACGCGTACGCGCGGCGATTCGCCGGCGCCGCCGGCCGCTACCTGCTCGGCGAGCAGGAAGCTGCGATCCGTGCCGTGCTCGCCGACTTCAAAGGCGGCACGGTCCTCGACGTCGGCGGCGGCCACGCGCAGCTCACGGGGCTGCTCCGCGGTCTCGGCGGAGAGGTACTCGTCTTCGGCAGCGACACGCGCGGGCTAGAGCGAGTACGGCGCGACTTTCCGGACTGCGCGACCGCCACCGGCGACCTGCTCGCCCTGCCGTTCGGCAACTGCACGTTCGACGTCGCCGTCGCCGTGCGTCTCGTCCCGCACGTGCGCAACTGGGTACGACTGATCTCCGAGCTGTGCCGCGTCGCGCGCTCGACGATCGTCGTCGACTATCCGCGCACGACGGGCTTCAACGGACTGACACCGCTGTTGTTTCCGCTCAAGAAACGGCTCGAGGGCAACACGCGGCACTACCGCAACTTCCGCGACGCCGAGATCGACGAGGTGCTGAACGTGTGCGGGTATGAGGCGCGCGAGCGCCGCGCGCAGTTTCTGTTGCCGATGGTCGCGCACCGGCGAGCCAACGGGTTCGCGCCGCTGCGCGGCTTCGAGCGCGCCGCAAAGTGGCTGCACCTCACTCAGGCGTTCGGCTCGCCCGTCATCCTGCGCGCCGACCGGCACCGAGCTTGAAGACCATGCGCATCCTCGTCGTCGCGCCGCAGCCCTTCTACCAAGAACGCGGCACACCGATCGCTACGCGACTGCTGCTCGAAGCACTGCAGGCGGCCGGGCATAGCGTCGACGTTCTCACATACCACGTAGGCGAGGATCCGCAACTGCCCGGCGTGCGCGTGTTCCGCGCGCCGGCTGTGCCGTTCGTTCGCGAAGTGCCGATCGGCTTTTCGCTGCGCAAGGTACTCTGCGACCTCGCACTGCTGTCGCGCCTCTTCACGTTGACACGCCGCCACCGCTACGACGTGCTGCACGCCGTCGAGGAAGCCGTGTTCTTGAGCCTGCTCGTCCGCGGCTTGGTCGGCGGCCGCAGCAAGCTCGGGAAAGGGCTCGACCGTCTCGGCTGCCGCGTCGTGTACGACATGGACTCCTCGATGCCTGAGCAACTGCTCGGGAAGTACGCAGCCCTGGGCGCCGTCGAGGGGATGCTGCGATGGTTCGAGCGCCTCGCCATCGCGCGCTCGGACCTCGTGCTCGCCGTCTGCGACGACCTCGCCACACGCGCGCGCGGCTACGCGACGCGGACGCCCGTCGACGTCGTCGAGGACGTTTCGCTGCTCGATGACGGCCGCCCGCACGGCGAAGTCGAGAACTTACGTGGCGACCTGCCGCCGGGCGGCGTGCTCGTGCTGTACGTCGGCAATCTCGAGCGCTACCAGGGCGTCGATCTCATGCTCGACGCGCTTGCCCTGCTCGAGTCCCCGCCGCTGAAGTTCGTCGCGGTCGGCGGCGACCCGGAAGCCGCTGCGGCCTACCGCGCCCGCGCAGGTGCGCTCGGCCTCGGTACGCGGGTTGCGTTCGTCGGAGCGCGTCCGCTCTCGCAGCTCGGCGCGCTGCTCGAGCAAGCCGACGTGCTCGTCTCGCCGCGCCTGACTGGGCACAACACGCCAATGAAGTTGTACTCGTATCTTGCGGCGGGTAAAGCCGTGCTTGCGACGCGCATCCGCTCGCACACGCAAGTGTTGTCGGACGACAACGCGCTACTCGTCGAGCCGACGCCGGCGGCACTCGCGCGCGGCCTCGACACCCTGCTGCGCTCGCCCGCGTTGCGCGAGCGACTGGCGCTCTCGGCCCGTCGCTTGGCGACGTCGCGCTATTCCGTCAGGCAGTTTCGGGCGTCGATCGCGAGCGCTTACCGGCGAATCGCCGTCGCTCCGACGAGCAGCGCATGACAATTAAGTTCTCGAACCACGAGGTGCAACGATGAGAATATTAGTCACGGGCGGAACCGGGTTCACCGGCACGGCCCTGGTTCGCCGGCTACTTTCCGACGGTCACTCCGTCGTCGTGCTGGACTACAAGGAAGGCCTGTTCGCGAGCGAGCTCAAGCGCCGCGGGGCCGAGGTCATGCTGGGCTCCGTCACGAGCCGCGACGTGGTCGCACGCGCGATCCAGGGCGTCGAAGTCGTCCACCACCTCGCCGCGGCGTTTCGCGAGCTCAACGTTCCGGAAAAGCACTACTACGAGGTCAACGTCGAGGGCACTCGCAACGTGCTGACGGCGGCCGCGCGGGCGGGCGTGCAGAAAGTCGTCTACTGCAGCACCTGCGGCGTGCACGGCAACATCGACAATCCGCCGGGCGACGAGAACGCGCCGATCCGGCCGGCCGACTACTACCAGCAAACGAAATACGAGGCCGAGCCGTTCGTGCGCGAGTGGAACCGCCGCGGATTGCGCACGACGATCTTGCGGCCGGCCGCGATCTACGGCCCCGGAGACCCCGAGCGATTCTTCATGATCTTCAAGCGCGTCGCGCGCGGCGTCTTCCCGATGTTCGGCGACGGCAAGACGCTCTATCACCCGCTGTACATCGACAACCTCGTCGACGCGTTCGTTGCGGCGATGAAGCCCGACGTCGGCAACGGTGAGGCGTATCTGATCGCCGACGAGAGCTACATCGAGATCGAGAAGCTCGTCAAAGCCGTCGCCGCCGCGCTCGGCGTGAACATTCACATTCCCCACTATCCGTTGGCGCCGCTGATCGCCGCCGGCCACATCTGCGAGCTAGTCTGCAAGCCGTTCGGCATCACGCCGCCGATCTTCCCGCGGCGCGTCGATTGGTACCGGCAGAATCGCGCCTTCGATATCGGCAAGGCGAAGCGCGACCTCGGCTACAAACCCACGATCGGATTGAGCGAAGGGCTCGCCCGGACGGCGAGCTGGTATCGCGCCGAAGGCTACTTGCCGCTGCCGGCCGCGACGCCCGCAAGCGCGCCTTAACGAAAGGACTAGCAGGAAAGGACTCTCAATCGATGGCAGCGATCTATGGACTGATCGGCGACGCGAGCCGCATGGAGCTCGAGGCTATGGGGCAGCGCCTCGCGCATCGCGGCGCGTTCGGCGCGCATTGGTCTCCGGCGCCCGGCGTCTGGCTCGGCATGCAAAGCCGCGAGCTTCGCGAGCTCACGACGGACGGGCCGTTGCTCTTCGACGGCGCGCTCGACAACCGCTGGGCGCTCGCAACACGCCGCAGCACGCGCGCGCAACGCCCCGACCCGGAGCCCGACAACGACGCGCTTCTCCTGACCGACTTGCTCGAGAGCGAAGGACCGGACGCGCTCGCGCTGCTCGCCGGGCCGTTCGCGGTCGCGTGGTGGCGAGGCCGCGAGCGCACTCTACTGCTCGCTCGCGATCGCATCGGCTATGGCCCGCTGCACTTCACGGTCGATCGAGCGGGACGCTTCGTGTTCGCGAGCGAGTACAAAGCGCTGCTGGCGCTCGACACCGTCGACGCACAGCCGAACCGCGACGCGATTCAAGTGCTGCAAAGCAGCAAGTGGACGAAGCCCGGCGAAACTTGTCTCGCAGGCATCTACCCGGTCGCGCCGGGCACGATGCTCGAGGTCGACGCAGGGCGCCTCGCGATGAAACGCTACTGGCACATTCCGGTCGCCGTGCAGCACGCCGACGAGGAGCGACATGCCGCCGAGCTGCGCGAGGTCTTTCTCGATACGCTGCATTGGCAGACGCGGCCGTACGCGCGAGTCGGCGTCAGCTTGAGCGGCGGGCTCGACTCCGCCGTCATCGCCGCCGGCGCCCGCCACGTCGTCGGCGACAAGCCGCTGCACACGTTCACGGCCGGATACGGACCCGACGATCGTGAGATCGTCAACGCGGCCGGTATCGCCGAGACGCTCGGCACGCGGCATCACGAGGTCGTGCTGAACCCGCAAGACTTGCCCGCCCTGCTGCCCGAGATGGTCTGGCATCTCGAGGAGCCTATCGGCCGCGAAGATATCGCCTATCTGTTCGTCGCTGCGCGGCGAGCAGCTCGTCACGTCGACGTGATACTGGCCGGCTTCGGGTTCGACGGCTTGTTCGCGGGACTGCCGCGGCACCGGCTCGTCGATCTTGCGAATAAGATTCCTGCCGCGCGCGGTCCGCTCGAGCAGTTCTACGATTTCACGTTCCGCAGCGTCGAGCCGACGACGCCGGCCGGCCGTGCGCTCAAGTACGCGTACTTTCGCGGCTCGGACTATCCGGCGCCGCAAGTGCTCGGTGCGCGGCCGCTGCCGCCATTCTCCGGCTTTCCGCGCGCGACGGCGCAACCGCTGACGGTGTTCTTGCGGCGCAATCTGCTCATGAACCCGTACCAAGTCGCCATCGAGCATCTCTACAGCGCGGTCGGCGTGCGCATGAACGCGCAGCACACGAATCCGGCGTTCATTGCCGCGGCGCTCTCTATTCCGGATCGCCTCAAGATCCACGGCCTGACGCAGAAGTACATTCTGCGCAAGGCATGCGCGGGCTTGCTGCCGCATCGGTCTCTCGCCGTCGGCAAGAGCTTCAACCGCATGAAGCACGATCTCGCGCTCTGCGACGTGCTCGACGCCATGGCGGACGACTTGCTCGCGCCCGGCGCCGTGGCGGCGCGGGGCCTGTTCGAGCCGAGCTACGTCGCCGCTTTGCGCAAGCGCGGAGCGCACAAGCCCTACGGGCGCGAGCGCATCTACCGTCTCTGGTCGCTGCTCCTGACCGAGCTCTGGAGCCAGCTCTATCTGGATCGGCGCGGCGCCGCGCTCGCGGAGCAGCCGGCGCAAACGCGCGCGGCCGCGAGCGCCAGCCCCGTCCTTCTCCCCGCTCACGCCCGTACAGGAACCGCCAATGGATAATGCGCTTCACTACAACCGCCCCGTCATTTGGAACTGCCGCCCGATTCGCTCGTGGGGCGCGTTTCACGCCCTCGTCAAGCCCGATCGGCCGCTGCTCGCGAAGCTCGACGACTACGCCGACCCGATCTTGGTCGCGGGTTGCCAACGCTCCGGCACGACGGCCCTCGCGCGCCTCCTGAAACGGGCGAACGGCATGATCGACCATGCGTTCGGACACGATGACGAGCTCGACGGCGCGCTGCTGCTCGCGGGCCATGCGACGCGCGGCACGGACGGCCGCCATTGCTTCCAAACGACGTATCTCAACGACCGCGTCGGCGAGTACTTCGAGCATCGTGAATTCCGCTTGATCTGGATGCTGCGCGAGCCGCGCTCGGTCGTTTACTCGATGCTGAACAATTGGAAGCGCGGCGCGCTGAACCGGCTGTACGACGCGTGCGGCGCCGAGGTGCTCGCGCAGGCGGATCCGAGCGTCGCCAGCGCGTGGCTTGGACCACCGCGGCTCGCCAAAGCGTGCGCGTCTTACGTCGCCAAGACAGCGCAAACGTTCGAGCTCCGCGAGCGCCTCGGGGAGCGAATCGCGGTCGTCGACTACGACGAGCTCGTGGCTAACAAGAAGGTGCTGCTACCGAAGCTGTTTGAGTTCGTCGGGGTCCCGTACGACGCGCGGCTCGGCGATGGGTTGCATGCTCGCAGCATCGTCAAGCGCGAGCACGTGAGCGCGCGCGACGCAGAGTACGTCGATCGCTTCTGCTCGGCCGTCTATACCGGCGCGCTCACGCTGCGCACGATCGGAGGCGCGCGATGCGAGTGAAGCTCTGCATCATCGTGCCCGCTCATTGGGAAGCGCAGATGGGCGGCTCGCAGTATCAGGCCAAGGTGCTCGTCGATCATTTGCTCGCTCACTACGACGTCGACATCGTCTATCTGACGATGTGGGCCGATCCCAAATTCACGCCGGAAGGGTACCGAATCGTGCCGTTCTCGGATCGCCGCGGCGTGCGACGCTATGGATCGTTCTTCGACGTCGCCCGGCTCTATCGCGCGCTCGCGCGCGAACGCCCCGACATCATTCTGCAGTTCGTGGGCTCCGCTCACACCGGCATCGCGGCGCTCTATGCGCGGCGGCACGGCTGCACGATGATCTGGCGCGTCACGAGCGATCGCAGTGTCGAGCCGGAGACGGCCTCTTGGCTGCAGCCGCATATAAAGCTCGAGCGGCTGTTCCTGAACCTCGGCATCCGCAAAGCCACGCTGATCCTCGCGCAGACGGAGTATCAGCGCGAGCAGCTGGCGAAGAGCTTTCCCGACGCGCCCGTGCAAGTGCTGCCGAACTTCCATCCGACGCCGCCGGACTGCGGCCGAAGCGGCGCGGTCATGAAGCAAGTCGTGTGGATCGCAAACTTGAAGCCGCTCAAGAATCCCGGCGCGTTCGTACGTCTGGCGCGGCGGTTCGCGCACCGTTCCGATATTCGCTTCGTGATCGTCGGCGGCACGCTCGACGACGGCGACTGGACGAGAGAGACACTGAAGGACATCGCCGCGACGCCGAACCTCGAATACCGCGGCTCGTTGAGCCAGCCCGCCGTCAACGGTCTCCTCGAGCACACCGACTTGCTCGTCAATACGAGCGATTACGAGGGCTTCTCGAACACGTTCATCCAAGCGTGGATGCGGCGCGTGCCCGTCATCAGCTTGCACGTCGATCCCGATCGGCTCTTGAGCCGCGGCGGCCTCGGCGCCGTAACCGGCGACGAGGACGCACTACACGAGCGCGTCGCCGCGTTGCTCGGCGACCCGGACCGCTGTGCGGCCATCGGCGCGCGTGCGCGCCGGTATGCGCTCGAGCACCACGCCGAGTCGAACATCGAGAGGCTTGCCGGTCTACTGCACCTGACGCCGTGGCTCAGTCGCGATTTAGCAGCTCATCGGCTTTCTCGCTGAGCTCCTTGCCCGCCTCGTCGGCTTTCTCGCGCAGCCCTTCCGATTCTTCGTCGAGCTCCTTGCGCGCCGCTTCCGACAGGCGTTGTCCCGCGGCGCTGCGAAGTCGCTCTTCCGCGGCGGAACGCGCCGCGGCGAGGACCGGCGTCAGCATCGCTTCGGCGGCTTCCGAGTAGGTCGCGCCGCCCGTTGCGCTGCCGATGTTCCGGACGACGACGTCGCCGAGCGACAGCTCCTCAGGCTTGCTCAGATACTCGGAGGTCACGAGCACCCGGCCGTTTCGCAGGCGAAACTGCTCGACGATGATGCGCCCCGGCTCGGCAGCCGACGCGTCGCCCGACCCGGCCGTCGCGTGCTTCTGAATGTCCGTCAGGTTGCTCGCGGCGTCGCGCTGCTCGGCGTTGATCAGCGCGCCGTCGAGCTCGAGCTCCTTGACGACCGGCACCTTGCCGGCCAACGACCCGACGTCGAGCGCGACGGTCGCGGTCCCGATGCGCACGGCGTAATCGGTGTCGTAACCCCGCGGATTGTCGATCGTGAGACCCGTGAAGTGGGCACGACCCGCGGTGAGCGCCAAGTCGACGCCGTCGACGCTGACGTCCGTGCCCGTCACCGCGCTGCCGTAGCGCTCGACGGTGGAGACGACGACGGAGTCGAGGCGGCCGGTACCGTAGTGCAGCGCCACCGCGATGCCGATCGCGACGGCGGCCAAGGCGACGATCAGGATTGCTGGACGCACGGTATCTCTCCTCTTTGCGGCGGCGCTGGCCTCGTTGCGGCGGCGCTCGATCCGCGCTCAATGCGTAGGCTGAGAAATCTCCTGCAGGGCTTCGCCGGCCGCTTTGCGCTTGCCGGAAAGCGCGAGATCGCCGAGCGATACGACGCCGACGAGGCGCTTCTCGCGGTCGACTACGGGCAAGCGGCGAATCTGCTGATCGCCCATGTTCTCGAGCACTTCTTCGACGCTCTGGTCGACGAAGCAGTAGAGAACGCCCGGCGACATCGCGTCGCGGGCCGTCTTGGTTCGGACGTCGCCGCCTTCGGCGATGACGCGCACGACGACGTCGCGATCGGTCACCATGCCGACGAGCCGCTCGTCCTCGACCACGGGGGTTGCGCCGATGTCACCGTCGCGCATTTTGCGAGCGATTTCCAGGATTGGAGTGTCGGGCCGGACAAAGCTCACGTCGGCCGTCATGACATCTTGAATTCTCATGCGCGAATCCTCCGGCAATGCCTTCGCCGCCACACACGGCCCGAAGCGTCTGCAAGCCGCATGCCACGACACCTGGCTTGCCACGCTGCTTGGCACATACCTTGCACAAATCGCCCGCGCGGGGAGAAACCGAAAGAGCACGACGCCGGAACGACGCCGCATCGGGCGCGAGGCGCGCGATGCGCCGACGAGCGGCTGGTTAGACAGCGCTCGGCGCGTCAAGGATGACGTGACTGCCGACAATGTCTCCATGATCGCGGCCGGCGGTGCGTTCTTCGGTCCTCCTCGCGCCCTTCCTCACGCTTCGTGACGTCGCGCTCACCGATCACCGAGCGTCGGCCTGACTCTTGCACGCAGTGAACCAGCACACACCTCACGGACGAGCCGGTCATGAGCAACTATCGTGGGCTATTCACCGCCGTCCTGGCGGCGCTCGTGCTCCAGAGTCAGTTCGCCACTGCGCAAGACGACGAAGAGGACGACCGAGACCGCGGGCGAAATTCCAACTGCACTTCGAATCTCGGCGGCGTCGAGCAGCGCGGCACGCTGAACGTCACCGGGCCTTGTCAGCTCAGCGGCGCCGACGTCAGAGGCGACGTGCTGATATTCGCCGGCGGTTCCTTGGTTGCGCGCGACACGCGCATCCGCGGCAATCTCGACGCAAGCCGGGCCGACTTCGTCCAGCTCGACGGCGTTCGCGTCGACCGAAACGTGAGCCTGCAGGAGCTCGTCGGCGACTCGAGCCGAATCGACAGCAGCGATCTACGCGGCAACGTCATGCTGACGGACAATCGCTCGCGCTTCGAGATCCTCGACAACGACTTCAGCCACGACCTCGGCGCGTTCGGCAACACGGGCGGCTTACAGATCGCGGGGAATGCCATCAACGGTGATTTGAATTGCCTCGGCAACACTCCCGCACCGACACTGCTCGGCAATCGCATCGAAGGCACTGCGCAGGGCCAGTGCGGGACTCCGCGGCCGCAGCCGACGCAAACTCCGCCGCAACCGACCCCAATGCCGACAACGCCCCCGACGACGCCGCGGCCATCCGGTTCGTCGCCACCGCCGACCACGCCTACGACGCCGAACACGCCGACGCCCGCGCCACCGGCGCCGGCCGCACCGCCTGCGACCGTAGCGCCGCCGCCGCCCGCGCCGGCCGCCGCGACGCCGCCCGCGCCAGCGCCGGAGCAACCCGCGCTCGACGACGGCGGCGCCGGAGCGCTCGGCTGGCCGTTCATCGCGCTGCTGCTGCCGCTCGTCGCCTGTCGCCGGCTCAAACGAGCTCGAGCTGATCGGGAGCGCTGGTCGGCGTAGCGCTCGTGCCGCGTTGCGCCGCGGCGATTGCGCGCACCGTGTCGATCGTGTCCGCATCTTTAGGCCGCTTGTCGGGCCTATAGCGGACGACGCGCGCGAAGCGCAGCGCGAGCCCGCCCGGGTAGCGCCTGCTCGTTTGCAGCTCGTTGAACGCGATCTCGACTACGAGCTCTGGACGCACCTCGACGACGTAACCGCGCGCCGCAGGATCGACGGCGAGCGACTTGAGCTTTTCGGTCTGCCACTCGAGCAGCTCGTCGGTGAGGCCCTTGAATGTTTTACCGAGCATGACGAAGCCGCCGGCGGGATCGCGCGCGCCGAGGTGCAGATTGCTGAGCCACCCTTGCCGACGGCCGCTGCCCCACTCGGCCGCGAGCACGACGAGATCGAGCGTATGCGCGACCTTGATCTTGAGCCATGCCGCGCCGCGGCTGCCCGCTTCGTAGAGACTACCCGGCGCCTTCGCCATGACGCCTTCGTGACCGAGCTCGAGCGCGCCGTCGAGGAACGCTTGTGCCGCGCCGCGGTCGCTCGTGACGAGCCGGGCCACGCTGTGCGCCGACGGCACGATCGCGCCGAGGCGCTCGAGCCGCTCGACGAGAGGCTTGTCGATGAGGTCGTCGCCGTCGGCATGCAGGCAATCGAAGACGAACAGCGACAGCGGCAATTTTCCGCTGCGTTCTTCGACCTCGAGCTTGCGGCCGAAGCGGCGCATCGTGTCCTGGAACGGCCGCGCGCGCCCTTCGGGCGTCAGCGCGAGCACCTCGCCGTCGAGAATCGCCGCGCGCGCCGGCAGCGCGCGAGCCGCGCTCGCGATCTCGGGCACGCTCGCCGTCACGTCGCGACCGGTCCGGGAGAACACGCGCACACCGTCCGCGCCGAGGTGAATCTGCACGCGCGCTCCATCGAGCTTGTACTCGAGCACGGCGGACCCGAGCTCCTCGAGCGCCGCGTCGATGCCCTTCGCGGGGCTCGCGAGCATCGGGGCGACGGGCTCGTAGAGCGTCAAGCGGAATCGCTCGAGCCCGGCGCGGCCCGCCGCGAGCGCTGCGCTCGCAACGGGCACCAAGCTGCCGGCGAGCATGCTGGCGCGGCGCACGTCGGCGGCCGGGACGCCCGCGGCGACTGCGATCGCGTCGATCATGACGCCTTCGAGCGCGCCCTGCCGCAGCTCGCCGAGCAGGAGGCCGGTCAAGAATTGCTGCTCCGGAGCCGTCGCTGCGCCAAGCAGGCCAGCGAGCGCTTGCTCGCGGCGCATCGCGGACCCTTTGCCCGCAATCGCGCGCAGCGCGTCGAGCTCGCGCGCCGCAGCCGCGATGCTGAGAGTCGCCGCGTCCGCCGGCGCGGTTCGCGCGCCGTGAACCGCGGCGTGACCCAGGCTCGTTTTACCGCCGAGCAACACGCCGGCGAGCCACGCGACGGCCGTTTCGCGCTCGTCGGGCGCAAGCGCGCGCAGGCACTCGGCGAGCATGCGTATCTTTTCGCTGCGACTTCGCGTCGCCGCGACCGCAGCCGACACGGCCGCGAGCTCGTGCAGCATCATGGCGGGGCTTCGACCTTTACGTCGCGGTCGAGTCTAGCATCCGGCGGCGCGAGCACCGCGATCGGCAGCGTCTTGAATAGCTCCTCGGCGTCGAGCGCGGCGCCGTGTGCGGCACGGCCCGTGAAGACGTCGACGCCGCCCTCGGCGCCGGGCGGCAAAAGAATCCGCGTGCCGTGCCAGCCGCTGCTCCGTTCGGCGCGCACGGGAAAGCGCCGCACGGCTGTCACGACGACGCGCCGCTCGCGCCGGCGCATGAACGCCACGATCTCATCGGCGCGCGGACCTGTGACTTCGCACGCGTCATACTCGCCGTTGCCGAACAGCTCCGGCTCGCGCAAGCGCAACTTCGTCACCAAGCGCGTTACCGCAAGCTTGACGCGCCCGTCGTGCCAGCGCTGCAGCCAGTGCGCGAACGCGCGCTCGGCATCGCGCGCAAGCTCCTCGTCGACGTCCTCTAGCAACTTGGCGCGGTGCTCGAAATCGACGGGCCGCCGATTGTCGGGATCGACGAGACTGAAATCCCAGAGCTCGCAGCCCTGGTAGATGTCGGGCACTCCTGGCGCCGTCAGCTTCAGCGCGAGCTGCGCGAGGCTCACGAGCACGCCGAGCCGGGCGACGCGGCTCGCGAACGGCGCAAACTGCGCGAGAAACTCGTTGTTCGGGCGCGGGTCGAGCGCCGCATCGACGAGGCGCAGCACCGAGTCTTCGTAGCGCTCGTCGGGCGCCGCCCAGCTCGAGTTGCGCTTCGCCTCGCGCACGGCTTTCAGCATTGCGGCGCGCAGCCGCTCCTTGAATGCGGCGAGAGCACGCTCGTCGAGCGTGGGCGCGTCGCACAGCTCCGCCGGCCAAGCGCCGAGCAGCGACTGATATAAGTAGTACTCGTCGTTGACGTCCGGCTGCTCGTCCGCTTGCTCGGCGCCGCGAAGCTGCCTTCGCCAAGCGCGGACCTGCTCCGCCCACTCGCCCGGCAGCTCGGTCAGCACGGCGAGCCGCGCGCGCGAGTCTTCACCGCGCTTCGTATCGTGGGTGGCTGTCGCCGACAACGCGCGCGGGCAATTCTGCGCACGCGCCGCGTTCAGTGCGTGAAACTCCTCGACGCTGCGGCCGATTCGCTGCGGATCGCTGCCGACCTCGTTCAAAGCGATGAAGCGGTTGTAGCGATAGTACGCCGTGTCTTCGAGACCCTTCGCCATGATAGGGCCCGAGAGTTGTTGGAATTTCATCGCACAGCGCAGTGCCGCGACGCGACTGAAGCCGCTGCGCGGCGCCTCGACGAGCTTGCCGGACAACAGCCTACCGAGGAACGCGAACACGCTCGAGTCGATGTCGGGCGCGCGCCGCCGCGCTTTAGCCAGGGCTTCGCCGAGGTACCTCATATCGGTCTCCGTGCAGCGGCCCGAGGCATCGACATAGGTTCGATACACGTGGAAGCTCGCCATGACCTCGCGCAGCGCGGTGCGCAGCAAGCCGTGCGTGAAGTCCGCCGTGCGAGGGTTCTGCCGGGCGACGCGCGCCGCATCGCGCGCGAGCACATTGACCTCGCTCGCCATCTCGTTGCGCATGATCTTCAGCTTCGCGTCGTGCACGACTTCGGCGAACGGCTCGCGCTCGTCGGTGAGCTCGCGATACAGTTGCGTCAGCGGCGCCTCGCCCGCAGGATCGAGCAGCACCTGCAGCGCAGCCGCGGCAAACTCGTAGCCCGTCGTACCTTCGACCGGCCACGACGGAGGCAACGTCTCGCCGCGCGCCAAGATCTTTTCGACGACGACGTAGCAGTCCGGCACGCCGGCACGCACGAGCGCGGCGCGCAAGCGTGTGAGGTACGCCTCCGGCTCGAGCAGCCCGTCGATGTGGTCGATGCGCAAGCCGTCGATGTCGCGGTTGCCGACCAGCGCGAGAACGAGCGCATGGACGTGCTCGAAGACGTGCGGCAGCTCGATCCGCAGGCCGGCGAGGTCGTTGATGTTGAAGAACCGCCGATAGTTGATGTCGTCGCCGGCGACACGAAAGTGCGCGGCACGCCAGTACTGCTTCGCGATCAGCGCGTCGAGCACGCGGCGCACTCCGTCGTCATCGGGCGCATTGACCCGCTCGAGCTCCGCCGCTAGTGCCTCGCGCACGCCGGGCTCGCTGCGCACGGCGGCGGCGAGCTCGCGCTTGAGCTCGGTCGCGCGGCGGGCGATTTGCGGCTTCCACTGCGCGAGCGCGCCGAACTCGTCGCCGAGCCGCTCGAGCGTCGCGTGCTCGCTGCTCAAGACGTCGCCGTACGTCAGCGGGCAGACCGGCAGCTTGTGGTGCTCGTACGCCCACACGGCGAGCTCGCCGGCGGCCTCGTCGAGCTCGAGCCTGAGCTTGCCGGCGTCGAGCTCGATGCCGTACTGGTCGCCGAGAACGGGCACGAGCAGCTTGTCGTGCAGATACCCCCGGTGCGGCTCCCAGTCGATGTCGAACCAACCAGCATAGGCAGACTCCGCGCCCCACTCGAGGACGTCGAGCCACAGCGGATTGTCGGCGCCGCCGACACCCATGTGATTCGGCACGAAATCGAGCAGCACCTTGAGCCCGGCGGCCGAGAACGCGACAACCATCGCATCGAGCTGCGCCGAGTTGCCGAGCTCGGGGTTCAGCGCGTCGTGGGCCACGATGTCGTAGCCGTGCGTACTGCTGGGCCGCGCTTTCAAGATCGGCGACGTGTAGACGTGCGTGATGCCGAGCCGCTCGAAATACGGCGCCAACGCCGCGGCCGCCGCGAAGCGGAGCTCCGAGTTGAGCTGGAGCCGATACGTGACGAGCGGCGCCGTCATGCAGTGCGACGCGCCGGCGTCACGCGCGCGTTCATCGCTGCTCGCTCCAGAGGGGGGCCTCCGGCGGCAGCCTGAGCTTCAGCAGCAGCAACGAGCGCGCGGCGACCTCGTAGATCTCGCCGGCCGAGTAGTCGTTCTCGGCGCTTTGCGCCGGCTCGGAGAACTGCGTATCGAGCACGAGCGTCCACAGCGCGTGCTCGGAATCGTCGCCGGCGTGAGGCAACGTGAACGGCACGGCTTCGTGATGGGAGTTCAGCACCGCGAGCAGCGTCGCGTCCTGGCCGCGCTGCTTGATGCCGGTCGCCTGCGCGCGGCCGTCGAGCAGCATGCCGAAGCAGCGCGAGCCGTTCGTCCAGTCCTCTTCCTGCATCTCGGCGCCGGCGGCGCTGACCCACGTGACTTCCTTCACGCCAATGGCCTCGTTGACGACGGTCGATAGGAACCGGTTGCGCCGCAGAATCGGATAGCGCCGCCGCAGCGCCGTCAGGCTCTGCACGAACCGCACTTGGGCAATGTTTTCTTCGGCGAGCGTCCAGTCGACCCACGAGATCTCGTTGTCTTGGCAGTACGCGTTGTTGTTGCCGCGCTGCGTGCGCGCGAACTCGTCGCCCGCCGTGAGCATCGGCGTTCCTTGCGAGAGCAGCAGCGTCGCGAGGAAATTGCGCATCTGCTGCTGACGAAGACGATTCACCTCCGGGTCGTCGGTCGGACCTTCGACGCCGCAGTTCCAGGAGCGGTTGTCGGTATGCCCGTCGCGATTGTCCTCGCCGTTCGCTTCGTTGTGCCGCTCGTTGTAGGACACGAGATCGTTCAGAGTGAAGCCGTCGTGCGCGGTGATGAAGTTGATGCTGGCCTGCGGCCGCCGGCCGTGCCGGTCGAAGATGTCGGCTGAGCCGTAATAGCGCTGCGCCAGTGCGCCGGCCGTCACTTCACCGCGCCAGTAGTCGCGCACCGTGTCGCGATACTTGTCGTTCCATTCGGCCCAGCCCGGCGGAAACTCGCCCACCTGGTAGCCGCCGGGCCCGCAGTCCCACGGCTCGGCGATCAGCTTCACGCCGGCGAGCACCGGATCCTGGGAGCAGGCCTTCAGAAAGCCGCTGCGGTTGTCGAAACCGTTCGGCTCGCGCGCGAGGATCGTCCCCAAGTCGAATCTGAATCCGTCGACGTGCATCTCCTGCACCCAATAGCGCAGGCTGTCGGTGACCATCTGGATGACGCGCGGATGGCTCAGGTTCAGCGTGTTGCCGGTGCCCGTGTCGTTGATGTAGTAGCGCTTCTTGTCCGGCAACAGCCGGTAGTACGACGCGTTGTCGATGCCACGGAACGACAGCGTGGCGCCGCGCTCGTTGCCTTCGGCCGTATGGTTGTAGACGACGTCGAGAATCACCTCGAGACCCGCGTCGTGGAACCGCGCAACCATCTCCTTGAACTCCTGCACGCCGCGCAGCGGGTCGGCGAGATAGCGCGGGTCGGCCGCGAAGAACGCGATCGAGTTGTAGCCCCAGTAGTTCGTGAGGCCTTTGTCGAGCAAGTGGCCGTCGTTCAAGAACATGTGGACCGGCAGCAACTCGATCGACGTCACGCCGAGCGACTTGACGTAGTCGATGACCTGCGGCGTTGCGAGCCCGGCGAAGGTGCCGCGATGCCGCTCGGCGACGGCCGGATGCACGCGTGTGTAGCCGCGCACGTGCAGCTCGTAAAAGATCGTGCGATCCCACGGCACGCGCGGCTCCACGTTCCGCAGCCAATCGAAACCGGGATCGACGACGACCGCCTTCGGCACGAACGCCGCGCTGTCACGCTCGTCGAACGAAAGATCTTCGTTCTCGGCGCCCATCGTGTAGCCGAAGCACGCCGGATCCCAAGTCAGGCTGCCGATCAGCTCGCGCGCGTAGGGATCGATGAGCAGCTTGTGCGGATTGAACCGATGACCCTGCTCGGGCTCGTAGGGACCGTGGACGCGGTAGCCGTAAACGAGCCCCGGCGCCGCGCCTTCGAGATAACCGTGCCAGATCTCGTCGGTGTATTCCGGCAAAGCGATGCGCTCGAGCTCACGCTCGCCGTTGGCATCGAATAGACAGAGCTCGACACCGGTTGCATGCGCCGAGAACAACGAGAAGTTGACGCCGTCGCCGTCCCAGGCGGCGCCGCGCAGATGCGGCATCCCTTCGCGAAGCTTGTACTGTGCCATTCGAGCTCTCTCAGCCTCGGCCCGACGCGGCGAGCGCCGCGCCGGCCGCCGGTGCGCCTTCCAGAGCGGAGCGCGCGATGCTCTGCAGCGTGCTCTTCAGCGCGGGGAGTGATACTGCGACGTTCGCGCAACCGGCCGTCTCGAGCAGCGCGACTCGATCGCCCGCTTCGGACTCGGGGTCGCCGAGCCGCGCAGCGACGATCGCGAGCGCAGGAACTCGCGCGCGCAGTCTCATGCACAGCTGCCGCGCGGGCGCGAGCCCGGCCGGAGGCAGCGACGGCACGACGACGGCTGCCGGCGCTTTCTCCTCGATCGCGGCTAGCGCTTCGCCGGTCATCAAGTCCGTCGACAACACTTCGAGTGTCATGGGCTCCTCTCGCAGCAGAACGCGCGCGAGCTCGAGCACGACAGCGTCCAACGGGTCTCGCCCCGGCACTCCCATCATCAACACCGGGCGCTCGGGAGCCTCTTCGGCCGCTTTTCGATCCGCGGAACCGAGCTCGTCGAGCAAGTCGTGCATGCCGCTGACGACGACCTCACCCTCCTCGGGCGAGACGCGTCCCGCTTGCAGGTCGCGCTTCAGCGCCAGCAACGCGTCGAGCAGCACCTGCAACACCTCGTCGAGCGACTGTTCCTTCAGGCACCGCGTGACGATCGCATCCGCCTCGTCGACGTCGCGCGCGAGCAGGCGCTGATACACGGTCTCGTGCGGCCGCAGCGCCGGGCGCTCGCCGAGCAAGCGGCCAAAGGCGGCGAGCGCCGGAACGTGCGTCGACAACACGACGAGGCAAGCCGTGATCGGCGTCGCGATCACGAGCCCCACGGGTCCCCACAACCACGTCCAGAAGATCGCGGCGACAATGACGGTAAGCTCCGACAAGCCGACGCTGTGGCCATAGAGCAGCGGCTCCATGACGTTGTTACTCAAGAGCTCGAGCACAATGAACATGCCGACGACCATCGCGACCTGCTCCCAGCCCGGCGTCGTGACGAGGCTCACAGTGGTCGGCAGCAGTGCGGCGATCCAGGGGCCAACGTAGGGGATGTAGCGCAGCACGCCGGCCGCGAGCCCCCACAGCGCGGCGTACGGCACGCCGATGAAGTACAGCCCTACTCCGACGGCGACACCCATCGAGCCGTTGATGACGAACTGCATTACGAGAAAGCGGCTGATCGTGTCGCCGGCGTCTGCGAGCGCTTTGGTCGCGGCCATGAGTGACGATCTGCCCGTGAGACTAACGAGACGGTCGCGCAAGTCCTCGCGCTTGATCAGCATGAAGATCGCGAGCAGCAACGTGATACCGAGCGTGCCGACGGCGCCGAACAGCGGCCCGAGCCACTGTGCGTTACCGAGCAGCGGCGGCGACTGCTCGATGATGACGTGTTGGGGCTCATCGTCGCGCCGACGCTCACGCTCCGGCGGAGGCGGATCCGCGCTCTCCTCCACTACGTTGCCGATGTCTTCGATCGTGTCCTGGACATGCTCGAGCGCGCCACCGCGGGTGAGCGCGATGGCCTGGCGGATCTTGGTGCGGATGTTCTGTTGATGCATCGGAAGCTCGGTTGCGAAGCTGCGCAGTTGCCCCGCCACGACGTAGCCGACGCCGCCGATTGCCGCACCGGCGAGCGTCATGACGAGCAGCACGCCGACGACGCGCGGTACGCGCAGCCGATCGAGGCGCGTTACGAGGGGATTCAGCAGAACCGTCAGCAGCGCCCCCAACACGAGCGGCACGAGGACGGCTTGGCCCCAGTAGAGCGCCGCACACAACACGGCGAGGCTCACGAGTCGCGCCGCGACGAGCACCGAGGCCGGCCAGTCGCGCGTGGAAGAAGTAGCCACGGTCACCTGCCGCTCTCCGGGTCCCAGCACCTGGTGGAGCAAGTTGCGTGCCACGGCACGGCCACGGTGCGGCGCATGACGCGGGGCCGCCACACGCACGCGCAAGATTTGAGTGCAAGGCCCAATTCCTGCGATCAGAGCCCGCGCGCGGCCGCCGCTCGGCCGAGGCTCGCAGCCAACACCGCGGTACGACACTTGCAGCAGACGGGCGCCGTTAGTGACGCGGTTGTCGAGGAGACGCGAATGAACGTGACGATCGTGCGGCGAGGGACGAAGGACGTGATCGCGCAATACGAAGTCCACAAGGCGGGCAACGGATCGCCGCCTCCCGACGACGATTACTTCGACGAAGCCTGGGAGCGCGCCGTCGAGGACGGCCTCGTAGAGCTGCATCGGCGGCGCGACTACGACTTTCAGCTCCAGCGGCCGAAGACGCTCTACGAGTCGTCGCTCTGAGCGCGATGCCTCGAACCGCACATATATATAAGGAGTGGCAGGAGGCGACTTATGGAAAGTAGAGCGAAGCTGCTTGGGCATCCCGTCCATCAGATGCTGATCGTTTTTCCGCTGGGCCTGCTGGCAACGGCTGTCATCGTCTACTTTGTCGGCGGCGCCCTGATATTCGCGGAGCTCTCGCACTACCTCATCACCACTTAGCACGCCGGAGCGCGGGGCCTCCGCGTGCCGGGCACGCGATTCGCTCTGCGATGCCAGCCTGTTAAACAAATGCACAGGAGAATCCCGATGCAGTCAGGAAGACTCGCTTTTGTAGCCGGCGCCGCGCTCGCCGCGACGCTCGCAGTCGCGGGCCAGGGCGACGAGCAGGCGTTCATCAAAGAGGC
>Ga0111538_10001945_pt1 | contig 28941 bp, 32 predicted proteins | sample SoiMethybrSBSTD1_FD_79669 | JGI IMG/M metagenome (GOLD analysis project Ga0111538, IMG submission 79669) | Bulk soil microbial communities from a Populus tree surrounding site in Tennessee, USA - Soil MetaG P. TD hybrid SBSTD1 (version 2)... | ecosystem: Environmental > Terrestrial > Soil >... | reverse complement strand
GAACGCGAACGTCACGCTTACGAAGACTTGAGGAGCGGCTTGACGTCTTCCGGCGGTCGTCTGATGATGGCCGCCTCGCCGCGCACCACGATCGGCCGCTGCATCAGGATCGGGTGCTCGATCATCGCCTTGATCCATTCCTTGTCGCCGAGGTTCCGGCCGGCATACTTGTCCTTGAAGATCTGCTCATTGCGGCGCACGAGCTGCAGCGGACGGATGTCCAGCTTGCGCAGGATGGCGGCCAGCTCGGCTTCGCTCGGCGGCGTCTTGAGATATTCGACGACGCGCGGCTCGTGGCCGCTCGCCTTGATCAGCGCCAGCGTCTCGCGGCTCTTGCTGCACGCGGGATTGTGGTAAATGGTCAACTCGCTCATGAACGTTGTGCGTATCGCTGTGTCACTGGTGACGGTGGCGAATCTTACCGCTTGCGCCAGCATTGCGAACCGCCCGCCGCGGCTTGCGCAATCCTCCTACGGCTGCATGCAGGCCGTCCTGCACCAGAAATTGCCCGCCGATCTGCCGGACAAGCGTACACATTGCCTCGCCGGCGGCCTGATTTCCCGCTACTGCAGCGTCAGCGAGGCCTACCTGGCAGGGGCGGCGAAGGAAGTGCGCGATCTGTTGGGTCACGGCGACGCCGAGTGGCGCGACTGGCAGGCCGATCGGGTGGGGATCGCGTGCGCGCGGGCTTCCGCCGACGATGCCTCTCTGGTCGAGTGCTGTAGCGCGCACGGCTACTGAATTGCTGCACTGCTGAGTTTCCCCTGATTTCTTCTCCCGGCACCGGTTGTGTCAACGGGTTGACAGACGCGCCGGGCGCGCGGGGCCATGCTTGCGCCCATGCTCAATCGACACACGTGGCTCGCGGCTCTCATCGGCGTCGGCGCGCTCCTGTCGCATCCCCACGCCGGCGCGACCGAGTTCACGCTGGATCCGAGCCACACCGTCGTGGCGTTCGAAATGCGCAGCATGGGGACTCTGCAGCGCGGTGAGTTCCGGCACAGCGCCGGCACCGTGATGCTCGATTCTGCCGGGGAGCGCGGCGAGCTGGACATCGTCATCGACGCGCGCTCGCTCCAGGCGAGCAGCCACGCCACGACGAAGTTCGTGCGCGGTCCGTCGATGCTCGACACCGAAGCGCATCCCGAGATCGCCTACCGCGCCCAGCGCATTGTGTTTTCGCAAGGTAAGCCCGCGCGCATCGATGGCGAGCTGACTCTGCTTGGCGTCACGCGGGCGGTGCCGCTGCAAGTTTCCAGCTACGACTGCGAGGATTCGAGTCTGTCGGGTGGGCGCTGCGCGATCGTAGCGACGGCCAATGTGAAGCGGTCGTCATTCGGCATGACGCGCTACATGCTGTTCGCGAGCGACGACGTGAAGCTCCAGATTCAGGCTGAAGGCACTAGTCGATAGATCTTCGTAGAGCGCTGGTGACTTCACCGGCGATGTCGTCCTGGACCATGAGCTTGTCGTCGACGGGGCGGTCGTAGTTTTCCGACCAGACGACGTAGCCATCGTCTGCACGCACCAGGCGCGCAGCGACCCGCAACGTCTCACCTGACTTGCGTACGCTGCCGTCGAGCACGTAGGCGACGCGCAGCGACTTCGCGATCTCAGGCAGCGGCAGCTGCTTTCCCTTGAAGTAGAACGACGCAGTCGGTGCGGGCACACGCAGTCCCGGGACCTGGCTCGGCTTGTGGATCAGCTCTTCGGTCATGCCGTCCGCGAACGGCTCTTCGTTCATGCTGTCCGTCAGATCGAGAAATGGCAGCACGGCGACCGTCGTCGGGTCCGGCGTTTCGCGCGCCGACACGAAATAGTAGGTGAGCGAGCCGACGCCGAGCACAACTGCCGCGGCGATTGCGGCATACATTCGCGACTTCGCTCGGGCACGTGACGGAACAGCGGGCGTGTCGACCTGCGTTTCGACCGCAGCGACGAGCCGATACCCGAGCCGCGGCACGGTCACGATGTACGCCGGCTGCTTGGCATCGTCGCCCAGCAGGCGCCGCAGCCCCGCGACTGCCTGATAGACGGAGTCGGGCGTCACGACGACTCCCGACCAGACCTGGCTCAGCAACGTGTCGATGCTGACGACCTCGCCCGGCCGCTCGGCGAGACAAAGCAACAGCCGCATCGTGCGCGCTTCCAGTCGAACCCGTTCCTCGCCGCGGGACAGCTCGCCGGACAAGGGGTTCACGAGCCAGTCGCCGATGCGCAGGGTCTTCGGGGGCGGGTGGGCCATCGGGTGAGCCATGTGCGCGCAACTATAGCGCCCGCATCCGGGACGCGGGCTGCTTTCAAAACTCTTCAGAGCGTTTCAACCCGCCTTCAGGACTCTTCGCCCAATGGGCGTGCAGAGTGCGTCGCTCGTTGATCCAACCCACAGGAGTCCGCCCATGATCCGTCGCATCGTTCTCGCGGCATCGCTTGCGCTCGCTGCCGCGCCCCTCTGCGCAACCACCTACACGATCGAGCCCGACTACGCTCAGGTCGTGTTTCGCTGGAGCCACCTCGGATTCTCGAATCCGGCGGCGCAGCTCAGCCAGGGCCAGGGGACGCTGGAGTTCGATCCCGCGAATCCGACGCGCGCCTCGGTGCAGGTCACGATTCCGCTGTCGAGCCTGAACACGGGCGTGCCCGCGCTCGACGAGCACCTGCGCTCAGAGGATTTCTTCGAAGTCGCGAAGTTTCCAACAGCGACCTTCCGCAGCACGAAGGTGGAGCAGGGCGCCGGCAAAGATCGCTTGCGCGTCATCGGCGATCTCAACCTGCACGGCGTCACGCGCCCGGTCACGCTCGACGTGACGGTGCTGAAAGTGGGCACGAACCCGCGCACGAGTCTGCCGACGGTCGGCTTCGAGGCCACCACGATGCTGAAGCGCTCCGACTTCAATCTCGGCGCCTTCGTCCCTCAGGTCAGCGATGAAATCCAGATGCAGATCATCAGCCAGGGCGTCGAGGCCAAGGGCTACGCGGAATACCTGAAGAAGCAAAAGAAATAACTCTCGCCAAGATCGCCAAGACAGCCAGGAAAACCGAGAATCGGAAACTCGGAATTCAGAATCCGGAGCTTATTCTCTCTTCTCTTCCTTGGCCGTCTTGGCGAGCTTGGCGAGAGATATTTCCGGTCTCCCTTCCGCTGCGCAACCCGCCTACGGCCCCACGCCGTGCCACTTCTTCAGGTTGAGGAACTCGCGGCGCGTGCGCGGGCCGTACGTCGCGAACGACGGATTCGGCGCTTCCGCATATGCAACGCGGCTGCGCGCGACGGCATCGCGGTCCGTATCGCGGCGGATCTCCGAGGGCTTGAGGCGATACGGCTTCGCGGCGTTGAGACCGAATACCTTCGCGCGCAGCTGCGGCGTGATGGTCGGATAGCCGTGCTTCTCGCGCAGGCTCTCGCCGATCTGGAACGTGCGGAACGCCTGGATCTGGTCCTGCGGCGAGCCGTACCAGATCGAGTCCGTGCCCCACAGCACGTTGTCCTCGCCGATGTACTTGAACAACTTGCCGAGCGCGTGCGCGGCGGAGGTCGGATCGCGCATCGACAGGAAGCGCCACGTGGAGCCGAGCTCGGCGTAGACGTTGCTGTTCGGCTTGACGCCAGCCTGGATCACGGAGGTGATCAGCGCGTCGATGCCGTCGGTGCGTTTCGGATCGTACGGTCCCTCGTCCTTGTCGACGACGTAGCCCGAGTGATAGATGAGGAAGTTCATGTCGGGAAAGCGCTGGGCGATCGGGCCGATGTCGCGCGAGGTCGAGTGCTCGTAGCTTTTCGGACCGAACGCGAGGCCCTTGTGGATGGCGATGTTGTGCACGCCGAGCTGGCGCGCGCGCTCGACGAACGCGATGCCGACGTCGTCGGTCATGAAGAAGCCTTTGCCGTCCGGGCCCCACTGCGTGTACGTCTTGAATGCGACGATGCCGAGCTTGGCGAGCCGCTCCATGTCCTCGACGTCGCCTTTCTGATTCGGATTGACGCGGCCGTGCAGCAGCAGGCGCTTGGTGCCTTCCAGCTTCTCGACGATGTCGCGCGTCGCGAGCGCTTCCTCGATCGTCAGCGGCTCGCCTTCGCGCGTCGAAGGCACGAAGCTCAGCACCATGATGTCGGTATCGGAGTCGAGGAACACGTCCTTCACGAACTCCTCGCCGCTGAGACATTTGAGATAGCTGCGCTCCCCTGGCTGCTTGGACAGCTCGCACTTCGCGTTCGGCATGACGGCGAGCGGCTTTGCGTCGGGCGGCAGAGCCTTGGTCCATGCGCCGGTCGGATTCACGAAGTGGCCCTGCACGTCGAAGATGAATTCCTTCTTGCCGAGCTCGGCGGCCGCGAGCTGCGGCTCGAGCGCCGACTCCTGCGAGACCTGGAAGAACCCACCGTCGCGGCCGGCGCGCGCCTGTGCGGCATTGAAGGCGAGCAGCGTCGAAGCTGCACCGCACGCAGACATCAGAAAGCTGCGGCGGGTCTGGTTCAGACGGCGTGCGAAGCGCTGCGCCCACTCTGATGCGAGCGAGTTCGCGTGTTGCAGCGAAGAGTCGAGGGGGACGGGCGCGAACTCGCCGTTGGAGGTCGAGTCCAGCTTGATCGGCAGGCGCTGGCCTTCCGGATCGGCATCGATACCGGACACGCGGTCGTTGGACATGGCTCTTTCCCCTCTTGCAGGTCGGTTCTTCAGCCCGACTTTTCGCGAGCGTGCCGCAAGCTGCCGGCGAGGGCAACAATCGCGAGCAGGAATCCGACCCCCTTGATACCCACGATCCATGCGGCGGGCAGCGAGGACGGGTCGGGCTCGTCGAGGCGGGCCAGCTGACCGAAGAAACTCGTGTAAGCCATACCGCAGGTGACGCCCCAGGCGGCAGCGAGCCAGGGCCGGCCGGTCTCGAGGTCTTTGGCAGTGCGCCACGCGCCGTACAGCAGGCACGCCCCCAGTACGAAGTCGTCCAGCCACGCCGGCCACATGCGAATGTCGCCGAGCTGATGCCACCGGCGAACCGTCTCGACGATCGGCAGCAGAACGCCAAAGGCGAGGGCGAGGCGGCGACTGAACGTGAGGGTCATGCGGGCGTAGAATAACGCGGTGTCCGCAGCCGAGCTCATTCTCCGCGTCATCGGTGTGGCGCTACTCGCGCTCGTGGCGCTGAGCGTGCTCCGTACACGCGAGCGCACGCGTCGCACGCGAGCGGTGGCGTGGCTCGCGGCGAGCGTCGGCGCCTTTCTGTTGACGTCCATGCCCGGCGCCGATCGGATCTTCGGCGCGTTCATCTATCCGCTCACCGCGCTGTGCTCGACGCATCCGGTATGGTTCTGGATATGCGCGCGACTGTTGTTCTCCGATCGCGCGACGCTGCGAACCAGCGACGTGGTCTGTCTCGGCGCGATGGGCATCGTCGGCGTGCTCTATCAATCGCAGCTGCCGGCCGGCAGTACTGACACCATGGTGCGAATGCTCGGCGTTGCGTTCGCAGCGTCGAGTCTCGGCTTCGCGTGCCTCGCGCCGTTGACGGTGTACTGCGGAATCGCGGGCGATCTCGATGCACGGCGCCGTCAGTTGCGCCAGTGGTTCGTACCGGTTGTCTCGCTCTACCTGGCTGCTGTCGTGATCACGCAGGCAGTCGTGCTGTTCCAGGGACGCTCGACGCCGGACACCTTGGTGCTGTTGAACCTGGTCATCATCGATGTCGTTGCTGCCGTCGTGCTGTCGACATTCGTGCAGGTTCGAGTTGTCAACTGGATCGCTGCGGTGGACGCACCGCCGGCGATCGAGCTCAGCCGCCTGGAGCAAAGCGTGCTCGAGCGTCTGACCCAGCGTTTCGTTGCCGAACGCCTGTACGCACGGGAATCGCTGACGATCGTCGAGCTGGCGGGTCTGCTCGGGACGCAGGAGCACGTGCTGCGACGGGTGATCAATCACGGTCTCGGCTTCCGCAACTTCAACGATTTCCTGCACACGCATCGACTGAAGGAGGCGAGCGAGCGACTCGGGGATCCGCAGCACCGCCGCACGCCGGTACTGACGATTGCGCTCGAGGTCGGCTACGGCTCGATCGGGCCCTTCAACCGTGCCTTCAAGGAGCGCTTCGGCGTCACGCCGACCGAGTTTCGCCGCGCCGCCCGCGCCGATTCCGGAATCGGCCTGAGTTCTTCGGTTTTCGGCGAGTCGCCCAAGACCTGACCTGTCAGCGTGAGGGCTCTGCGTTTCCACGGAGCGCTCAATGAGACTTAGATCCCTGCTGTTTTGCCTGGCGCTCGTCGCGCTGCACCCGACGAGTCCGCAGGCTGCCGAATCGCATCCCGGCCTGGACACTCAATACGGCGAGCTGTTGCCTGGCGATGGCGCGCGGCTGCGCACGATCGTCACGAAGCCGCAAGGCGCGACCGGCCGGTTGCCCGCGGTCCTGTTCGTGCAATGGCTGTCGTGCGACAGCATCGAGCTGCGCCCGAACGCGCAGGACGGCTGGAGCGTCATGCTCCGGCGACTCATCTCCGAATCGGGAATGCTGTGGCAGCGCACCGAGAAGTCCGGCGTCGGCGAGAGCAAGGGCACGCCGTGCACGCAGTTGGACTACACGACCGAGTTGGCGCATCACCGCGCCGCTCTGCGTCAGTTGCAGGCGCGGCCAGACGTCGATCCCAAGCGCATCGTCGTTTTCGGCGCGAGCATGGGCTCGAACTACGCACCGCTGGTCGCCGCTGATCAGGACGTTGCCGGCGTGGTTGTCTGGGGCGGCGGCGCGACGACCTGGTTCGAGCGCATGCTGCGGTTCGAGCGTAACGCGCTGGAGCTCGGCGGCACCGATCCACAACAGCTCGCGAGCGAGGTCAACGCGCGCGCCGCCTATTTCTCGCGATATCTGTTGAAAGGCGAGGCGCCGGCGGCAATCGCGGCGAGCGACCGGAAGCTCGGCGAAGTGTGGAAGCGCATCGTCGGTACCAGCGACACCGGCCACTACGGCCGGCCGTTCGCCTTCCATCAGCAGGCGCAGCAGCAGAACTGGGCCGGAGCGTGGGCGCGCGTGCGCGCTCCCGTGCTGGTGCTGTACGGCCAGTACGATTGGTTCGAATCGCGCGACGCCGCGCAGCTGATCGCGAACATCGTCAACGATCGCCAGCCCGGCTCCGCGACGTTCCGCGAGATCCCGCAGCTCGATCATCACTTCACGCAGTACGCGACGCCGCGCGATGCGTTCGCCGAGAAAGATGGAAAAGAGAACGCGGCGCCTGCCGTGACCGCGATCCTGGACTGGCTATCGCACCAGATGTTCCAGCGGCCTATATGACTGGACCCACGATTCGAACGTCGGCAGGAACTGGTCGAAGGCAGCCTGGTCGTCCGCGTGCAGCACCAGCACGACGACGGTTCGATCGCGGTCGATGTATGCGAGGGCTTCGTGAGTGTCCGGGTTCGACGAGCTGAAGTGGCGCACCGTCGCGGGACCGGACTCGCCAAGAGCGATCGGGGCGGCGTCGACCGCTTGCAGGCCTGGATGAGACTGCACGTACTGCTCGAGATCCTGCGCAATCACCTTGGCGAGGTCGAGGTCCTGACCCTTCTGCCAGATCTGCGGGTACATTCTGACGGAGTCCCGCCAGGGGCGTGCCCGCGGGGAAGAACACCGCATCGATGTCGTGCGCTTTGCCGACTTCCGTGTCCACGTCCCAGTTCGCCGGCGTCCCCACCGAGAAGAGATAGTTGTCGCCGTAAAGAACGTTGGCGTTGTCCGGCAGGCCCTGCGCTGCGACCTTCAGGAATGAAGGCGGCTGCGACGCGCACCCTGCAATCGCCGCCAGCGCGATTGCCAGCAACTCAGTTCGCGCGATCCAGCTCTTTGTAGTACCGGAAGATGCCATCTTCGTTGAACGCGATGCGTCGCGGTGATTTGAGGTAGGACGCAATCTTCGGCAAGGCCGCGACACGGTCCCGCAGTCCTATGAGCCCAGGATACTGCCCTTCGTGCTTGTGCATCCAGCGCGGGAAGGCATAGCGCAGCCCTTCCACTACCTGGAACAGCGACAGGTCGGCATATGAAACCAGTTTGCCGTTCACCCAGTCGCCGCCGGCGCGGTCCAGCACCTTCTCGAAGTAACCGAGGAACTTCGGGATGCGGCTCTTGCGAAAGGCCGCCGTGCGCTCCACGGCTGCGGTCTTCTGCTCTTCGTAGTATTCGCCGACGCTGATCGGGTGATGCGTGTCGTGCACTTCCGCGAGGAAGTCGGTGACCGTGAGTTGCAGTTGATGCGTCCACAACCAGCCGGCTTCGTCCTGGGGCGCGAGCCCGTGGCGCTTGCCGAGTAATAACAGGATATTCGCGGTCTGCGCGATGACCAGATCGCCGGCTTTCAGGTACGGCGGCGCGAACGGAATCGTGCGCGGATGGGCGCGGTCCAGCGATTTGTACAACGCGTCCTCGCCGCCGCCCTCGTCCTCCGGCAGGCGTGCGACATCGACGTACGGAATCGCCGCGTACTCGAGCGCGAGCCGCACGAATTCGCCGCGTCCGGGAATCGTGGGCCAGTAGTGCAGCTCGTATTTCATGGCGCCGGATTATGTGCTTTTACGCACGATTTCGGCCAGTTTTCGCGGTTGCGAGGCTGAACGGCAGCTGTCTGAAATCGTTCAGGAAGGGATCAGGCCCGACGTTCGATAGTGCGTCCCAAGCCGGTTCGTCCGGTGTGTGTCGGGAGATCGAAATGAAACGCTTCGTTGCTGCTACGGCCCTTGCGCTTGCGCTCATCAGCGGCGTGGTCACCACCGCGCAGGCTGACAATCGCGATCGCGATCGTCATGAGCGCCACGATGATCGCGATTGGGATCGCCGTGACGATCGCCACGACCGCGATTGGGATCGCCGTGACAATCGCCAGGACCGCCGCGATTGGGACCGTTATCACAGCTTCCGCCACTACGACGGTGGTCGCTTCGACCGCGGCCGGTACGTGAGACCGCATGGCTACTACTACCGTTCGTGGCGCTACGGCGATCGTCTGCCGCGCGCGTACTACGGCCACCGCTACGTCGTGAACGACTACTACGTGTATCACTTGCGTCAGCCGCCGTACGGCTATCACTGGGTGCGTGTCGACAACGACATCGTGCTCGCCTCGATTGCGAGCGGGCTGGTCGTATCGGCCGTGTTCGGGATTTTCCACTAACGCGGAAGGAGCAGGGTGCGGAGGCTCGTGTCATGCGATGCGAATCCTTCGCACCCTGCCGGTTCAGCGCCGTTCGCCCGACGCGCAAGACCGTTCACCACAAATCCGCGGCGGGGTCCGGCCGGGGCTCTAGAGTTGCCCGCAGGTCGGATCAGGAGCGGGCGTCATGCGGGTCACGTTCATTCCCTGGATTGCACTATCGGTGATCGTGCTCGGCTCGAGCGAGGTCGCATTGCCGAGCGCTGAAATCGAGACCATCACGCGGGACATTTGCCTCGCACCCGATTCGCGCGCGGAGTCGCTGGAGTCGCTGAGCGGCGCGATCACGTTGCAACGGGATGCGCAGGTGACGGGCAACGTCGAGACCGACTCCGGCACGGTCCGGATCGAGGGCGCGCACGTCGGCGGCCGCGTCACGACGACGTACGGCGACATCTACATCGGGCCGGACTCGCGCATCGACGGCGGTATTCTGGTGGAGCAACGCAGCCTCATCGGCCTGGCGCTCGGCGATCTGCGTCTCGGAATTCCGGTGGGCCGCAGCGCGCCCCCGCGCGTGGTCATCGGAGCGCGAGCCACGGTGGCGGGCGTGCTGCGTTTCAAGCGGGAAGTTGAGCTGCTCGTGAGCGAGAGCGCGACGATCGGACCGATTGAAGGGGCAACGCCGATCAGACTCGAGGAGCAGGACAGCAACGTCAGCGATAGAGCGTTGCCAGCCAGGCAGTGAATGCCAGCCACGTCTCTGACTCACGAAGCGGCACCACCAATCGCATCGCCACCATTGCCGCGAGACCGATCATGTAGACAGGATGGACGATGCGTTTCGTCGCATAGTCGTACGCCATTGCAATGTAGATCGGCAACGGCCACACGAGCAGGAACAGCAGCTCGGGCACCGGCCTGCCCAGAAATGCCATGCGACCGACCGCGGCGATCAGCAGGACATTGGTCGCGACCAGCATGATGCGCTTGTGGATTTCCGGCCGGCGCCGGTACATCCAGCCGGCGGCGAGCAATGGCGCGAAGACGATCATGTCGCGCACCGGCCCGAACAGCTTGTTCCGCGCCTGCGCCGGGTTGCCCTCGACGACGGAGTAGTAGCCGAATCGGGCGAAGGCTGCAGTCAGACCCATTGCAATGAGCAACACGCCGAACGCGAACAGCCACGGCCCCAATCGCATGTGAAGCGCGACTCGCCCGGTCGCTGCCAACGCCGCCTGCGCAATGAACAGGCCGAGCCACGTTACGAACACTGCTGCGTGCACGTGGATGACGAGCTGCGCGTCCAGCGTGCCTTGCAGCATCGGGCCGAAGTAGGTGGGCCAGAAGCCGATGGCCGCCATCACGACGACGAGCAAGGTAAGCGGCACGAATACGCGCTTCGTCTGCACGCGTGTGCGAGGTGCAGCGGAGTCGGCCAGGGTTGTTGACATCGTTCGCGACCCTCCGTCGGGCGCGACGATCATACGCTCATCAGCGTCTTGAACACTCTGGCCTGCCGCCGCGAGATCTCCACTTCCGGCCCGCCGCGCAGCTGTACGTGCAGCTGTCCGCTGGTGCCGGGGTCGACCGATTCGATGAACTCGACGTTGATGATCTGCCGGCGATTGGCGCGGAAGAAGCGCTGCGGGTCGAGCCGTTCCTCGAGGCTGCTGAGCGGGCGGCCGAGCAGCGGTCGCACGTCGCGCCAGTGCAGGCGCACGTAGTTGCCGTCGGCAACGATCAGGCTCACTTCGTGCAACGGTACGAACCAGCAGCGCGCGCCGTCGCGAATGAACAATCGCTCGATGATCTGAGCCTGGCGCGGCGCGCTTTGCGACGGTACCGGGCCGCGGGCACGCGAGAGTGCACCGGCGAGGCGTTCCGGCTCGATCGGCTTGAGCAGATAGTCGAGCGCGTTGACTTCGAACGCCTGCACGGCGTGATCGTCGTAGGCCGTCGTGAAGATCACGCGTGGCACGTGCTCGAGGCGCGCCAACAGATCGAAGCCGCTGCCGCCCGGCATCTTGATGTCGAGAAACAGCAGCTCCGGCGCATTCGCCTCGATGGCCGCGGCCGCTTCGGTGATGTTGCCGGCTTCGGCGACGATCTCCACCCACGGAAACTCGGCCAGCAGCCGGCGCAGCTCGCGGCGCGCCAGAGGCTCGTCGTCGACGATCATTGCTTTCATACGGACATTCTCATCCCGACTGGGGAATCCGAATGCGCGCGAGCGCGGAGTCGGGGCGCGAGAGATCGAGATCGAGTGCGGCAGCGGCTCCAAACAGCAGTCGCAGCCGCTCAGCCGCGTTGCGCAGGCCGACGCCGGGCGAAGGCGCCGGGCTGTGCGATGCGGGGCGCGGGTTCGCAACTTCGATCGTCAGCATCTGCTCGCGGATTTCGGCGCTGATCCGCAGCACGCCACCCTGCGGCAACTCGGCGATCCCGTGTTTGATCGAGTTCTCGACCACAGTTTGCAGCAACATCACTGGAATGTGGGCGAAGCGCGCCTCGCTGGAGATCGTGCGCTCGATGCGCAGGCGCTCGCCGAGCCGCAGGGATTCGAGCTCCAGATAGTCAGCGACGATCTCCAGCTCGCGCTCCAGCGAGACCACTTCCTCCTGGCCCGCGGTGAGCGTGTAGCGCAACGTGCGCGCCAACTGCGTCACCGCCTTCTGCGCGCCTGTGGGATCGTCTGCGATCAATGCACGCACGCTGTTCAGCGAATTGAACAGAAAGTGCGGATTGAGCTGCGACTTCAGCAGCCGCAGCTCCGCGACTTTCAGTGCGCGAGCCAGTTCCGACTGGCGCAGCTCCCCGAGGCGCCGGTCGCGCAGCGAAGTGATGGTGAAGTACATGATCTGCCAGAGCACGATGGCCGCGCTCCAGTTCATCGTGCCGATCAGCAGCGGATCGCTGCTAATAAAGAACCGGCCCACGTCGCCGCCGATTTCCTCGATGGCCTGCTGGTCTTCCGGGGAAGTTCCGGTCCAGAGCATGGCGACCGACATGAAGCGCATGATCAGCGCGATCGGAAACCCGAACAGGAGGGCTGCACCGAAAGCACGCGGCAACATTGCAGCCACGCCCAGCATATGCCAGTCGTGGCGCTTCATGTAGCCGCGCAGCAGGTGCGTGAAGATCAGGGCGAGCGCATTGAGCGATGCGACTTCGACCGCGATCTGCACCGTGGGTGCAGCTATGTCGTTAGCTACGGCCGAATACGTCTGCGAGAACGCATTGAATCCCCACCCCAAGACTTGGCAGAGCCAATACGCCATCGTGCAGCTCAGCCTTTCTTCGCGCTCAACAGCTTCAGCAGCTCGGCTTCGCGCTCGGGCGTCAGGCCGACGGCGAGCTTGCGCTCTTCAGCGGGACGCTTGTTGAACCAGTCGAGCGTATCGCGCACGGTCGTGTCGAGACTGCGGAACCGCAATCCCTGCTGGACCGCTCGCGCCGAGCTGACGAGCAAGGCGCCCGCGAGAGGACCGGTCGAGGGCAGCCAGATCGGAATCTCGCCTTTCTCCATCAGGCCGTTCGATTGGATGAACGCTGCGTCGGCCCACGCGAACGTCGCATTCGAGCCGCTGATTCGTTTGCCGGACTCCATCAGCTCGCCAATCGTGTGCGCGCCGGGCGGGGTGCATGCGTTGAAGCGGCCGGCAGGACGCTGCTCGGCGCAGCGGCGCATGAATGCCGCCAGGTCGCGCACGTCGATGTACTGCAGCGGATCGTTGGCGCTGCCCGGTGCGAGCATCTGGCCGCCGCGCGCGACGCGCACGACCCAGTAAGTGAATCGATCCGTGCTGTCCCCCGGTCCGACGACGTAGTGCGGTCGCACGATCGTGGAGCGTGAGCCGTAGGTGCTCTCGACGACTTGTTCGCAGCCGGCTTTGAGGCCGGGGTAGGTCTCGCCGGTCACTTCTTCCACCTTCGCGTCCGGTGGCGTGGCGACCTTGTCGTCCTCGTTGAGCCCGGGCTTCGGGAACGTGCCGTAGACGGAAATGCTCGAGACGAAGATGTAGTGACGGATGTGATCCTTCAGCAGGTCCGCGGTGAGCTTCACGTGGCGCGGCACGTAGCCCGAGTCGTCGATGACGACGTCCCAGTCGCGTCCCTTGAGTGCATCGAGCTTGCCGTCGCGATCGCCGATCAGCGTTTCCAGGTGCTTGAACAACCCTGGATTGCTCTTGCCGCGGTTAAACAGCGTGAGCTGATGGCCGCCCGCCTGGAGCGCGTCGACGAAGTGCGGTCCAAGGAAGCCGGTGCCGCCCAGAATGAGCACGCGGAGTTTCTGACTTTGGGCGAACGTCGGCCCGCCGATGGCTGTGGCCGCAGCAGCTGCTGTGAACAACTGGATCGCTTCGCGTCGTTTCATGGACATCCCCCTGGTCACGCTTATGAGCCCGCAGCGTGACTGTAAGGCCAGCGGGGCGACGGACGGAAGTTCGTGTCGAACGGTCGGATAGCCGCGGCGGGCGGTCCGGCCCGCGTCAGAGGTCGAGCCGCAGGAACGCCGAGCCGGCGATCGGATTGAAGCGATAGGCAGTCGTCGGCTGGAAGCCCATCGAGAGATACAGCGACTGCGCTTCTTTCATGAAGGGCAGAGTGTCCAACAGCAGGCTGCGGTAGCCCAGGTGCCGTGCCTCGGCAACGATGCGTTCCACCAGCACGCGGCCGAGGCCACGACCGCGTGCCGCGGGAGCGACGTAGAGCCGCTTGATCTCGCCCACTTCATCAGCGAACTGCCGCACGCCGATGCAGGCGACGTAGCGTCCTGCGTCCTCGGCCAGCATGAACGCACCGCCCGGGGCCGAGTATTCGATCGGGAACTGCTCCAGCTCCTGCTCGAAGTTCTGGAACGAGAGGTCGACGCCGAGGGAGGCCGCGTACTCGCGCACGAGGCGCCGCGCCTCATTCCATTCGTCGGGGTTAGTTGCCTTCACCAGTCGCACTGGTCGTCCCGCAGCAGCCAGAATTCATCTGGATCGGCGGGCATTTTACGGAGCCGTACGAACAGAACACGCAACAGTCGCCGCGCTTCGGACGCAGCACAGTTCCGCAGCCCTTGCAGTCGTAGAAGTAGACGCACGCGTCGGTCGGCATTGTCTCGACTTCAACGTGCCCGCACTCGGGGCACGTCAGCGCGGAGACGAGTGCAGGACCGGCGCTCACGGCGCGAACACGGTGCGGAACGCCCTGAGCGCGGCGGGATGATAGATCGTCGAATGCTTCTCCTCGGCCATCTTCTCGAAGCGCCATAGCAGTCCCGACGGTCCGTTCGCTGCCTGCAGCGCTGCGTGAAGGCGTTCTGTTCCGTCGCCGCGCTCTTCGCCGCTGCTCGAGAACCACAGCCACTTGTTCGCCTTCGGCTGTGTGCGCAGCCGCTCGGATGCGCTCTTTACCAGCGCGCTATCGTTCCACCAGAGACTCGGATCGATCGCGATGTAGGTATCGAACAGGTCCGGCTCCAGCAGAAAGGTCTCGATCACGAACAGCCCTGCCAGGGACTCGCCGACGATCGCCGTCTCATCGGTCGTGCGATAGCGCGCCTTCACGTCCGGCATCAGCTCGTCGCGCAGGAATTTGCGAAATGCCGCTGAGCCGCCGACGTGCGGCGCGATCTTCTTGTCTTCCTCATTCTGAGTCGGACCGGTCAGGTCGCGGCGACGCTGCGTGTTCTCGATGCCGACCAGCACGAACCGGCGCATCGTGCCGTTGCCGACCGAAACCTGCACGAGTCCCGCGACGTGCAGAAAGTCCTCGGCGAGTCCGCCGTCCGGCATGTAGAGCACCGGGAACCGTGCGCTCGGTGCTTCGGCGTAGCCGGGCGGCAGATAAACGTTGATGCGGCGGGTCTCGTCCAGCACCTTCGACTGCAGCGTGAATGTCTCGCCGATGACGAGCGGTGTCGCCTGCTCCAAGCCATGCGCCGAATTGAACGCGAGCAAGCACAGGGCCGTTAGTACACATTGAGCACGCATGGCTGGCACTCTATCATCGCCGGGCCCGGATCCCGGAGACGCTCATGAAACTTCGGATCATTGCTGCAGCTCTCGCTGCGTTCGTCGTTTGCCTGCCTACGTCTCACGCGGCCGATCAGAACATGGGCGTCATCTCGTTCGAGAACTCCGGCGCGCCGGCCGCGCAGGCGGATTTCATCAGCGGCCTCGCGGCACTCCACAACTTCCAGTATCCGCTCGCGGCGCGACTGTTTCAGCGCGCGCAGTCAGCGGATCCCGACTTCGCCATGGCGTACTGGGGCGAGGCGATGACGCACGACCATCCGGTCTGGCACGAGCAGGATCTGCAGGCGGCGCGAGCAGCATTGGTCAAGCTCGGCGCGACGCCGGAGGCCCGGGCAGCGAAGGCGAAGACACCGCGCGAGCAGGCGTATCTCGCCGCAGCGGACATCCTGTTCGGCGATGGCGATGAGAACGATCGCGACCGGCGCTACGCGATCGCGATGGAGCAGCTGCACGCGAAGTATCCGGATGACATCGACGGGACCTGCTTCTACGCGCTCGCGCTGCTGGGCACGTCGAACGCGGGCCGCGATGTTCCCACGTACATGAAGGCAGCCGCGCTCATGGAAGAAGTGTTCGAGCGCAATCCGCAGCATCCCGGCGCTGCGCACTACCTGATCCACTCGGTCGACGATTCGGTGCACGCACCGCTCGGTCTGCGGGCCGCGAATGCCTACGCAAAGATCGCGCCGGCATCGCCGCACGCACAACACATGACGTCGCACATCTATCTGGCGCTCGGTATGTGGGACGAGACCGCCGCGGCCAATGAACGGACCATCAGTCTCATCAACGATGCCATGCGTGCACGCGACAAGGATGCGGCGCCGGTCGGTTGCGGGCATCCCGTAACCTGGCTCACCTACGCGTATCTGCAGCAGGGACGTTTCGCAGACGCACGCCGACTCCTCGACGGCTGCGCCGAGGAAATGCGCAGCCATCCGTCCATGCCCGAGCATGCGATGGGCCCGCAGAGCGCGCTCGACTCCGACAGCAGCTCCGCGGCCTCATTCGCGGTGATGCGCTCGCGCTATCTGATCGATTCCGGCGAATGGTCGGGACCGGTCTCCGGCATGAAGGTCAACGTCGAAAACCTGATCAGCGCGGAGTTCACGCGCGACTGGACGGATGCGTACGGCGCCATTCGCTTCGGCAAGCTCGATGCTGCGACCACGGCCGCGATCGCGCGCTCGAAGGATTCCACGAAGCGCTACGTTGCCGCAGCGACTGCAGCGGGCGTCAAGCCCGACGATCCTGCGCTGCGTATGCCGAGAATCGAGGAGCAGCAACTCGACGGCCTGTTGCTGTTGAAGCGCGGCCGCACGAAGGAAGCGCTCGCGCTCTTGTCGCAAGCTGCGGCAGGCGAGCGCGCAACTCCGATGGAGTTCGGCCCGCCGTCGCTCGACAAGCCGGCGAACGAGTTGCTCGGCGAAGTGCTGCTCGAGCTCCGTCGCGCGAAAGAAGCGTGCGAGGCATTCCAGGCAGCCCAGGTGCTCGCGCCCGGCCGCGGGCAATCGCTGCTGGGCTTGTCGAAGTGCGCGCGACAGCTCGGGAATACTGAATTAGCCGACAGCGTCGAGGCGCGTCTCGCAAAAGTTCGCCTGCGAGAGGCGCTGGCAGCTCATTAGCCCGGCAAGAGTCGCGCCTCTTGCCGGGCACGTCGAAAGGGCCTCGGCCGCTTTCGACCAGATAGATAGTCTTGTGACATAAGTCCACGCGAACGTTAAATCAGCGTTGACACAATCCTGCGTGCAGGCGCAACTAGCCGGACCGTCCTGCAGCAGCGGGGTTGCCAGTGTCGGAACGGTACGTGATGCCGGAGGCGGAGCAGGCCGAGCGCGAGTTCGGCGTCGCGCGCCGTTGGTGGCAATTCTCTCCCAGCTTCAACGTCGGCCCCGCGCGCTACGTGCCTGTCATACGCATGCATGACAGCGAGGTCGAAGGCGTCATGCTGCGCTGGGGTCTCATTCCGGACTGGGCGGAAGCCGACGCCAGCAAGGCGTGCGCCGCCACCGCATCGATCTCTACCGTTGAGCACGCACCGGCGACGCGTGGTGCCTGGGAGCTCGGACGGCGCTGCATCGTGCCGATGTTCGGTTTCTACATGTGGCAGCCGACGTGGCAGGGTCACCGCCAGCCGTTCTTCGTTCGACTCGTGAATCGTCCGGTGTTCGGCGTGGCTGCAGTGTGGGACCGCACGGAGGCCGAGGATGGCGACGATGTAATCGAAGGCTGCGCGCTCATAACGGTTCCGCCCAATCCGCTGTTGGCGGAGCTGCAAGGCGCGGGCACCGGGATGCCCGCCATCCTGGATCGTCGCGACTACGCCGTGTGGCTGACCGGCGCCCCCGCGCTCGCCCGGACCGTGCTCAACCCATTCCCGCCGCAGCAGATGATTGCCCACCCGGTCAGCCCGCGCATCAACTCTTTCCGCTACGACGACGATCAGCTGATCCGCCCGGTGCAGCCCGCAGGGAACAATTCGCACGTCATGTCGGTATCACATGGGGCTTCCTGAACTGGGTAAACGATGGATTCGCTGCGCTGCGTGCGCCGGGCTGGCTGGCTGGCTTTGCTGTCGGTTCTGGCGGCGTGCTCGAACGGCCGGGGTAGCGTGGACGAACCCCCAGCGCAGGGGGCCGAAGACAGCTTCGCGATCGGCGGCAACGTTAGCGGACTGGTCGGCAGCGGGCTCGTCCTTCAGAACAACGGCAGCGGCGACCTGGCGATCGCGGCTGATGGCACATTCGCGTTCGCCGAGCGCCTCGCAACGGGCGCGGCCTACAGCGTCGCCGTCCTCTCTCAACCTACATCTCCATCGCAGACCTGTACCGTAGCGCGCGGCGTCGGCAACGTCGCGAGCGCCGACATCTCCGACATTGCGGTGACCTGTGCGACCGGGGAGTTCGCCATCCGGGGCACCGTTTCGGGCCTCACCGGCAATGGCCTCGTGTTGCAGAACAATGGCGGCAACGATCTGCCGATCTCCGCCGATGGTCCGTTCACGTTCGGCAATCGCCTCACCGATGGCGCGACCTACACGGTGACCGTGCGCACGCAGCCGACCGGTCAGAGCTGCGTCGTGCAGAACCCCTCCGGGACAATCCATAGCGCAGACGCGAGCAACATCGGGGTCTCGTGCGTATCGGACGCGTTCACCATCGGCGGACGCGTCAGCGGCCTCGCCGGCGCAGGTCTGACTCTGCGGCTCAATGGCGGCAACGACCTGACCATCGTCGACAACGGCGCGTTCGCGTTCGAGACGGCGCTGCAGAGCGGCGACTCCTATGCAGTCTCCGTGCGCCGGCAGCCAACGAATCCAACGCAGGTCTGCACAGTCCACAATGGCGCCGGTACTGTCGGCGGCGCCAGCGTCAGCAACATTGCGATCGACTGTGCGAGCAGCAGCTTCACCGTCGGCGGTTCGGTGAGCGGATTGCAAGGCACGGGCCTCGTGCTGCAGCTCAACGGCGACGGCGATCTGCCGATTTCCGGCGACGGAGCCTTCACCTTCGCGACACCGCTGACGAGCGGCTCGCAGTACCGCGTGAACGTCGCGTCGCAGCCTTCGAACCCGACGCAGGTCTGCACGGTTGCGAGCGGCGCCGGCACGATCGGCAACACCAATGTCACGAACGTGCGCGTCACGTGCGCTTCCAGCACGTTCTCAGTGGGCGGCACAGTCATCGGGCTGCAAGGCTCCGGTCTGGTCCTGCAGAACAACGGCGCCGACGATCTTGCCGTGAGCGATGGCTCGTTCACGTTCCAGTCCGAGCTCGCCAGCGGTGCGGCCTACAACGTCACGGTGAGGACGCAGCCGTCGAATCCGAGCCAGGCGTGCTCGGTGACGAACGCACGCGGTACGATCGGCGCCGGCGACGTGAGCAACGTCGTCGTGAGCTGCAGCGCCAGCGACTTCTCGATCGGCGGCACGGTGCAGAATCTCGAAGGCACTGGCCTGGTCCTGCGCAACAACGGCGGCGACGACCTGACGATCGACGGGAGCGGCACATTCGCTTTCGACACGGCCTTGCCGACCGGTGCGCGTTACGACGTCACCGTCGAGCGGCAGCCTCGGGATCCCGAGCAGACCTGCACGGTGTCCAACGGCAACGGCTTCGTCGGCGACGGCAATGTCACGAACATCGTCGTCAACTGCGAGACGCGCAATTTCAGCGTCGGCGGTCGCGTGAGGCACCTGCGCGGCCTGGGCGGTGTCGTGATTCAGAACAACGGCGGCGACGATCTCTCGATCGGGGCCGAGGGCGATTTCACGTTCCCGACTCGCCTGCCCGCGGGCGCCTCGTACAACGTCACGATCCTGCGGCAGCCCTTGTTCGGCGACTGCGAGGTGCGCCACGGCTCCGGCACGATCCACGACCGGGACATCGACGACGTTGAAGTCCGCTGCGACGACTAGCTGCGAGGAGACTGGATCTTCAACATGCAGTACATATACTGCATGTCCTTCCGCTTCGGGCTAGTCCTCACCGCCCTCATCGCAATCCCAGCGCTCGCGTCCGGTAACGCCGAGGAAGAGGTCGTGAGCGCGATCCGCAGCCGGCTCGATGCGACCCGTCGCAACGACGTCGCCGCCTGGTCGAAGTTCGTCGCCGACGACATGATGGCGCCGCTCGAAGGCGCGCTGCCGTCGAAGCAGGGATGGATCCGTCAGCACGAATCCTGGCCGCGTGAAGTCACCTATTGGTACGGGCCGCTCGAAGACATCAAGGTGCGCATCAGCGCCGACATCGCAATCGTCACGTTCCACGCGCAGCAGTTCACGCAGATCGGCGGGCAGACGACTTCCGTGCACAAGTGGCAGATCGAGACGCACGTGCGCCGCGACGGTCGCTGGCAGTTGCTCGGCGTGGCGGACGGGCTCATTCCGCCGGAACCGACCGCCGCGAAGATCGACCCGTCGGTGCTCGCGGGGTACGCCGGCGAATACGAATGGGCGCCGACGCTGATCTCGAAGATCGAGCCGAAGGGCGATCGTCTGCTCGAGCACTTCGGCGGTGACGCCGGCGAATGGCTGCCCGAGAGCGAGACGACCTTTTTCGTGCCGGGCGAAGCGGCCGGCGGCGACTCATCCCGTATCATCTTCGTCAAAGACGACAGCGGCCGCGTCAGCCACTACATTTACCGCGAGCTCGGCGCCACCGATCGCATCGTCAGGAAAGTGAGATAGCCGCCATGCGCAGACTCATCGTGACGATCGCAACCGTAGCATTCGCCGCCGGCGCCTGGGCGCAGGTGGCAAAGCTGCAGAGCACGGTCAAGCATCGGCCGACGTTCGTCGACGCGGATTTCGGGCAAATTGCAGCGTCCCTGGGCCAGCTCACCAGCCGCACCTTCGAGCTGGAGCCGGGCGTGTGCGCGCAGGTCACCGCGAACTGGGACAAGCCGCTTACGACCGAGGAGTTCTACCAGGCTTTTCTCGGCATTGCGCGGTCGCTCGGCTATGTGGTCGCCGAGCAAGGGCTCGTCACGAAGATCTCGCTCGCGCCGGACACGCCGAAAGATCCGCGCCCCGCGTGCCGCCGCTACCCGCTGCCCACGAGATAGATTCCATTCATTCAGGAGTCGTGCCGATGGTCAGAGTGCTCGTCTGGGCGTGCCTGGTGCTGGTCTACGGTTTCGCAACTGCCGCGGAATCGACGGCGCCGCGAACGCTCTATCTCGTCCGGCACGGCGCTTATGTTCCCGATCGCAATGCCGATCCCAAGTTCGGCCCGGGCCTGACGCCGCTTGGCGTGGCGCAGGCGCGGCTCATTGCCGCGCGACTCAATGGCAGCGGGGTTGCGTTCGACTCGATGACTTCGAGCACGCTGCTGCGCGCTCGCGAGACTGCGGCAGTGATGCACGAGACGCTGACGAGCGTGCCGCTCGCACAGTCGCCACTCATCAGCGAATGCACGCCGCCTATGTTCGAAGCAGCCGAGGGTGAAGCTGCTCGCGAGCGGGCGGAGTGCGCGAAGCAGCTGGATCAGGCCTTCGCGCAATTCTTCACGGCGGCGAAAGGCGCGAAGCGCAGCAACGACATTCTGGTCGCGCACGGCAACGTCATTCGCTATCTGGTGGTGAAGGCGCTGCAGGTCGATCCGCGTGCGTGGCTGGGAATGTCCGTCGCACATGCGAGCCTGACAGTCATCCAGGTGCAGCCCGACGGATCGATGAAGGTCCTGGCCGTCGGCGACAGCGGTCACATCCCGAGCCCGCTGCTCAGCTGGGGCGACGCCGGCGATCGCCAGCTCGTCGCCCCGTAGTCACTTGTCTAGTGGGGTGTCTCCTGCGGCGTCAGCGCCGCGGGATTCACTTCGCTCTTTGCCAGCGCACTGAGATCCTCGTCGAACTGCCGGTCGCTTTCCGCGCAGCCGTGGAACAGCGCCGCCTGCTCGGGCAGGCCCAGCACTTTCGCGTGGGCCGCAATCGTCCCGTAGCTCGCTATCAGGTAATGCACCATGTGCTGCAGCGTCGCGACCAGCACGACATCGCGGACGTTCGTCGAGCAGTTCTCCGCGACCCGGCTTGCTTCGTGCACGAACGCGCGCATGAACGGGTTGCGATGACTCCGGCCTTCATCGCCGAGCTCCATCAGGCGTTCGTGTTCCACGGTCCGTCTGCGCAATGCCGCCACGTATTGGCCCACGCGCTCGGCGAGCGGGCCGTTGAGCAGCGTTACGAAGATCTCGTCGACGAGCGCGCAAGCCTGCGTCTGCGCGCTGCGCAGGTCGCGCAGCTCGGCGCGATAAACCGCATGCATGCTGTCGATTGCGGATGAGCCGCCGAGCCCGGCGCGGATCCGCAACCACTGCTCATTGAGCGCTTCGCGTGGCGATTTCGAGCCACCGGTCGGGGCGGGGGTTTCGTTCGCGGGCTCATCGTCGCGGGAACGGCGAAACAGACGGGTACTCATGACGTTCTCCTAGCCTTCATCGCGAGCTGGCTCGACCGAGACCTCGGTGCGGGGCTCGACATCGGTGTTGTAAATCATGCGGTAGAGCTTCCAGTCGTTGCCCACGCGGCGCCATACGTGCAGGTACTTTCCCTCTTCGACGTCCAACCCGCGGCGTACGTTGCGGACGACATAGCGACCCTGTTCGACGGCGAGATCGCCACGCACGATCGACATCTCGGTGTCGGTGCGGTACGAGACGCGTTTGTTCATGCTGTCCTGGAGATAGGCTTCGATTTCCTTCTGGCCTTTCACCTTCGGACCGTGCTGGGGAAGGATTTCCGCGTCGTCGGTGAACAGCGCGAGGCAGGCGGGAAGATCGTGGCGGGTGAAGGCCTGTCCCCAGGCCCCGGTGACATCGCTTGGCAACGTGCCGCTGCTCTGAGAGCAGCCAAGCAGCGCCGCGGCGCACAAGAGTGTCGCCGCAAGAGAGGTGCTGGCCTTCATCGCACTCCTCCATGGGGCTCGGTGCGTGCACCGTCGACGACATCAGTGACGTCGGCAGCCTCGACCTCAGCCCCAACGAAAGTGAACAACACCGTTGGCGGCGAGCTTAGTCCCTTGCATGCGCAATGGCTATTGCGGCTTCAGCTACACTGCGCGCCGCCGGGATCGTAAGGAGAACCATGAGGATCGAGTTGCAACCGATTGGGTACGTCGAGGCCGTGCGGCCGCATGCCGAAGACGATTTCTGGGGCGGCGAAGAAGCGCGCATCACGCTCACGCCGGGATTCGCCGCCGAGGCCCTGCAGGGCCTGGCCGAGTTTTCGCACATCGAAGTGCTGTTCTACTTTCACCAGGTCGATCCCGACAAGATCGTCGCCGGCGCGCGCCATCCTCGCAACAATACGGAATGGCCTGCGGTGGGAATCTTCGCTCAGCGCGGCAAGAATCGCCCGAATCGCGTCGGTAGCACCATTTGCCCACTGGTGCGCATCGACGACCGCGCGCTGGTCGTCCGCGAGCTGGATGCGATCGACGGCACGCCGGTGCTCGACATCAAGCCCGTGATGACCGAATTCCTGCCGCGCGCGGCCGTGCGGCAGCCGGCGTGGTCGCACGAGCTGATGCGTCAGTACTGGCTGAAGAAGTAAGCCCAGGCGCTTTTCGCTAGGTCAACAGCGGCGTCATCTGCGGATCGCCCTTCTGCATCGCCCGCCGGTACGCGGGACGCGCACCGATCCGTTGCAGATAGCCAAGCACGTTCGGGTAGCCGGAGATGTCGCGCGGAACGAACGCCCGCATCGTCGTCAGCGGAAACAGCATGATGATGTCCGCCGCCGTGAATTCGGTGCCGGCGAAGTAGGGCGCTTCGCCGAGGCGCTGCTCGACCATCTTCCAGGTCCGCTCGCAACGCTCGCGCGCGATGCGCGTGCGCGGCGTTTCGTCCGGGCTCGGCTTGATCGCGCAGGCGAACTGTACCGGCATCATCGAGCCGTTCGCAAAATGAAACCAGAACAGGTAGTCGGCGTAGTTCGGCGCGTCCGGCCGCACGGCGAGCCGGCCTTTGCCGTAGCGCTCGATGATGTACTCGATGATGGCGCCCGATTCGGACAGCACCACTTTGCCGTCGGTGATGACGGGCGCGGTGCCGAACGGATGCAATGCCTTGTACTCGGGCGGCGCCAGACGCGTGACCGCATCGCGCTCGTAGACCTGCAGCTCGTACGGAATCGACAGCTCCTCGCACAACCACACGATGCGTTCGGATTGCGAGATGCCCAGGTGGTGGACAGTCAACATGAGCGCCCCCTGAGGAAACCAGCCGGTCGGTTCTTTTAGTCCCTGATGACGGTATCGCGCAGTCGATGCGTGTCGAGCGACGGACCACGGAAACGTACGTGCAGTTCCTGGGACTTGTAATCGATGACGAGCACGTCGAGCAGGCCCAGCACGTCCATGCCGAGCAGCAGCGCGGGCTCTTTCGTGAGGCCCCAGTGATCGAAAATCGCGGTGTCGGTGAACGTTACGCGCACGCCGCTGAGCGTTGCCCGTCCGAACTTGATCGGCGGCGTCGGAATACTGTCGCCTCTTTCCACATCGAGCGTGACGCCGATGATTTCTTCCTGGTCCCAGTTGCGTTGCCGCCGGTTCAGCGCTGTGCGCAAAGCCTGGTTGCCGATCGAACGTTGCGCACCGGTGTCGATGACAGCTGTCGTCGACACCGAGCCGATGTTCGTCTTGAACGAAAGCAGGCCGCGTGTGAGCGTGAGCGGAATCTTGCTCATGCCGACGCCCGGGCGCTGGCTGCGCGAAGTCGAGATCTCGATGCGATCCTTGCGGAAGTCGATGAAGATGCGCTTGTCGCCGAGCGCTTCGTTGCCGAGCACGCCGTCGGCGCCGCCGAAGACGTCGGGAACGATCGGCAGCCGGGTGGATTTCATGAGCAGATCGCCGACCTCGAGCTGTTGCACGTCGACGGTCGAGACATCGGTCGAGCCGGTGACGCCGTGGACGCGCATCGTTGCAGCCTGCATCGGAATCTGCAGTGCGCGCGCGACGCGGGGCAGGAGGGCAGAGCGAGTGGCGCCGGTGTCGAGCACCAACCGGAACGGACCCTTGCCGTTGATGAACACGGGCGCCCAGATGCGTCCGATGCTGTCGCGCAGGGTCGGTGCGACGTAACGCGGTTGCGCCGCCTCGACGATGACTTCGTCGATGATCGGATCGAGATTGGACAGCGATTGCGGAGTGGCGGGGGAGGGAACCACTTCGCCGCCGGGCGGCGGCTGGTTCGGCGATTGGGGCGGTTGTTGTTCGGCGGCGCGACCCAGCGGTGCTGCGCTCAGCAGCCATGCCGCCAACAGAAATCGGCTCCGGATGGACATCGAATCCCCCACGACGCTCCCCGACGTGCATCGTGATGCATCGTGCGTGACTCGTCTAGCGGGAGTGGCCGATCCTGCTCAGGGTGTCGGCGGCGTCGGGGAAACGTGGGCCGAATCTTGCGATTTTCAGCGGCATACACCGGTCTGCCAGGCGTGGAAGCGGTCGTTGCGTGGCCTGTGGAATAATCCGGCGTCTCGCTGCTTCGACGGAGGCCTGTCGGTGAAATCTCCATCTGTCCGCTTGCGCTGGTCTTTGCTTCCCGCGCTGCTCGCGATGAGCGCCGCCTCGACGCTGCACGCAGCGGCCGATCCGAAGCACGAAGAAGGCGACAGGAAAGAGGATGCAGCTGCGAAGAGCCTGTCGCCGCTGCACTTGTCGGATGAGATGCGCGTGACGCAGGGCTCCGCGAGCATCGGCGGCAAGAAGACGCCGTACCAGGCCGAAGCGGGCGTCATGGTCGTCTATCTGCGCGATCCGCAGGACGACGATCCGCCGCAGCCGGCGGAAGGCGAGAAGCCGCCGCCGCAGCCGCCCGAAGTCGGCATGTCGTATGTCGCGTACTTCAAGGGCGACAAGCCGGATCGCACCCGGCCGATCACGTTCCTGTTCAACGGCGGGCCCGGCTCGTCGACCGTGTGGCTGCACATGGGCGCGTTCGGACCGAAGCGCGTGCGGACCACCAACGATTCGCACAGCCCCGCAGCGCCGTATCGCATCGTCGATAACGAATACAGCTTGCTCGACGTGAGCGACCTGGTGTTCATCGACGCGCCGGGCACCGGCTTCGGACATCTGCGCGGCGAGGACAAGGAGAAGGCGTTCTGGGGCGTCGATCCCGACGCGCACACGTTCGCCAACTTCATCACCGAGTTCCTGTCGCGACACGGTCGCTGGAACTCGCCGAAGTACCTGTTCGGCGAGAGTTATGGCACGACGCGCGCCGCGGTGCTCGCGTATCAGCTGCAGAACGACAAGTCGCTCGATCTGAACGGCGTGATCTTCCTGTCGCAGATCCTGTGCTTCGATAACAGTGCCGACGCGCCGCAGTTCAATCCGAGCGTCGATCAGCCCTACGTGCTGGCGCTGCCGACGTATGCCGCGACCGCGTGGTATCACAAGAAGCTGCCGAATCCGCCGGCGGAGCTCGCGCCGCTGTTGCGCGAAGTCGAGCAGTTTGCGCTCGGCGAATACGCGGCTGCGCTCATGGCGGGTCCGCGGCTGTCGCCGGAACGTCAGCACGCAATCGCAGTCAAGCTGCACGACTACACCGGGCTGCCGGTGGACTACCTCGAGCGCGCGAGCTTGCGCATCAACGTCGGCGAGTTCAACAAGACGCTGCTGGGCGACGAGATCACTGCGGGCCGCCTCGACACGCGCTTCTCCGGACCGACTCTCGATCCTATGAGCAAGGAAGCGGAGTACGACCCGCAGGCGTCGGCGATCTCGTCGGCGTACGTCTCGGCGTTCAACGACTACGTCCGCAACACGCTGCAGTTCGGCGATCGCAAGACCTACAAGGAGGGAATCCCGGTCTGGCAGACCTGGGACTACCTGCACCAGCCGCCGGGCGCGCCGTTCAAAATCCCGGGCGCGACCAACGTCATGCCCGACCTTGCGAATGCGATGAAACAGAATCCGAATCTCAAGGTGCAAATGAACGCCGGGTACTTCGATCTGGCGACGCCGTACTTCGCCGCGGTGTACGAGTTGCAACAGCTGCCGATCCCGCGCTCGCTCCAGAACAACATCGAGATGCACTTCTATGAATCGGGCCACATGGTGTACGCGCACGAGGACGACATGAAGGCCCTGCACGACAACGTCGCGGCCTTCATCGAGACGAACGGCAAAGGTGGCGGCTAGGGAAAAGAGCATCGGCGTGCGTGACGCAATTCCCGTTGCGTCAAATTCCAGTTGCGTCCGCAACGCCGCGTGCTATTCTTCGCGCCGCTCGAAATTCCGCGGCAGCAATGCCGCATCACGCAGAGACTGAAATGTTTTCGATTTACGGAACTGCCATGCAAAGCACGCTACGCGAACTTAATCGCGCCGCGCGCGGCTGCCCGTCGATCCCGAATATCGACATGGGTAGCTGGTCGCGGCACGCGACCCAACTCGATCGGTAACCGCTTTTGAGGCTCTTTGCCCCGGAGGCGCAAGCCGGACGGGGCACCCACGGGAGCCTGCAGTCACCTGAGACATCTCTCAGAGTCGACTAAAACCACCCAGACAGTGTTCCGTCCGCGAGGTGTAGCCCTCGATACGGATTCGTACGCGCTGCGCGTATGGACCCCTGCGCCGCACGTTCGGCCAGGACGCTGTTTAACAAGCATGAATTCGTTCAGGGCTCTCACCCTGGCATTGCATTGCGCGCGGAGTCCTTCTGCGGGCGGCACGCGCTTGCGTCCAACACGCGGCGAGGTGTTTGCGATGTCGAGGGTGAGAGCCCGGAGCAAGTGAGAGATTTTCGAAGCACGTGCAGGCGTGAAGGTCTCACTCGCTCGAGAAATTTGCTGACAGATTTTAGTTCGTTCACCAAAAAATAGGAGAATGTGTCATGAGCCTCGAGGAGATGACGAAGATCGACAACCTGAAGTCGTGGACCTCGGGGGTCGAAGTCGAATGGGAAGCGGTTCAGCAGCTGCGCAACATCGCAGCGCTGCCGATCCTGGCGGGTCACGTCGCGGTCATGCCGGACGTGCACCTCGGTAAGGGTGCGACGGTCGGATCGGTGATTCCGACGAAGGCCGCGATCATTCCGAGCGCGGTCGGCGTGGATATCGGCTGCGGCATGGCGGCGGTGCGCACGTCGCTCACGGCGCGGGACCTGCCGGACTCGCTGCAGCGTCTGCGCTCGCGCATCGAAGAGCGCGTTCCGGTTGGCTTCGCGTCGCACGACGCGGCAGTCGACCCGGTGCGCGACGGTGTGCGTGGCGTGCAGCTCGCACAGGCCGGCAAGAAGCTGCACGAGCGTTTCGGTCAGCTGCGCATCCTCGACGTGATCCGTCAATACGATCCGTCGCGGACGTTCAAGCAGCTCGGGACGCTCGGCGGCGGCAACCACTTCATCGAGCTGTGTCTCGACAAGTCCGGCGACGTGTGGGTCATGCTGCATTCCGGCTCGCGCAACATCGGTAAGACGATCGGCGAGACGGCAATCGGCATGGCGCGGGAAATCGCCGAACGTAAGGAGCGCACGCTCCGCGATCGCGATCTCGCGTGGCTCGACGAGGGAACTGTCGAGTTCGACATGTACGTCGAAGGATTGCGCTGGGCGCAGGACTATGCGGCCCACAATCGCGCGCTGATGCTGCATGCGGTGCTGAACGCGCTCCATGAGGAGTCCGGCCGCGAGGTTGCGACATTCGAAAACGCCGTCAACTGTCACCACAACTACGCGAACGTCGAAGAGCACTTCGGCAAGCAGGTGTGGGTGACTCGCAAGGGCGCTGTTTCGGCGCGTCGCGGTGAGCTCGGCATCATCCCGGGCTCAATGGGTGCGAAGTCGTTCATCGTGCGCGGCAAGGGCAACGAGGATGCTTACTGCTCGTGCTCGCACGGTGCGGGCCGTCGCCTGTCGCGCAACGCCGCAAAGCGGACTTACACGCTCGCGGATTTGCAGCGACAGACGGAGGGAGTCGAGTGTCGCAAGGATGCAGGCGTGCTCGATGAGATCCCGGGCGCCTACAAGAGCATCGATGCGGTCATGGCCGCGCAGGCGGACCTGGTCGAGATCGTGCATACCTTGAAGCAAGTGATGTGCATCAAGGGTTAGTTCGGAGGACCGTGCGCAGGACGCGTGCGGTCCTCATTTCCTGTGCGGGTGTAGCGGAAAAGGTAGACGCGACCCTGAAACGTAGAAGAGGGAAAGCCGAAGAGGCTACGCGGGTAATCAGCCAAGGCACGTGGTTGCGGATGCACCGAACGGCTACTTCAGTGGGTCGCTAGGGAAGCGCGTTTCCAAGCCGACGCTGTCTTCGAGTAATGATCGAAGT
>Ga0111538_10001944_pt1 | contig 28951 bp, 25 predicted proteins | sample SoiMethybrSBSTD1_FD_79669 | JGI IMG/M metagenome (GOLD analysis project Ga0111538, IMG submission 79669) | Bulk soil microbial communities from a Populus tree surrounding site in Tennessee, USA - Soil MetaG P. TD hybrid SBSTD1 (version 2)... | ecosystem: Environmental > Terrestrial > Soil >... | reverse complement strand
GATCTTCGGCAGCCCCGGGATGGGCAAGTCCCGCCTGGCCGAGGAGCTCATGGCACAGGTCGATCGCGCGGCCACGGTCGTTCGAGGACGCTGCCTGTCGCACGGGCGCGGCATCACCTTCTGGCCCGTCCTGGAGATCGTTCGCAAGGCGTCGGGCATTCTCGAGGAGGACCCTCCGGAGATCGCGCGCGCGAAGATCGCTACGCTCGCGAAGGACGACGCGGTCGCGCAGCGCGTCGCTGCAGCCGTCGGTCTTTCCTCCGCGGAGTTCCCCGTCGAGGAGACCTTCTGGGCGGTGCGCAGGTTGCTCGAGACCATGGCAGCCGTCAGGCCGCTCGTCGTCCTGATCGAGGACATCCACTGGGCGGAGTCGACGATGCTCGACCTCATCGAGCACGTTCTCGGCTCGTCTCAGCGCCCGATCGTGCTCGTGTGCCTGGCTCGCCACGAGCTCCTCGACATCCGGCCCGGCTGGCATGACCTGCCCGCATCCCGCGTCGTGTCCCTCGAGCCCCTCTCCCGGGAGGACGCCGCGCGTGTGGCCGAGAACCTCCTCGGCGACGCCGGTCTCGATCCCGAGGTTCGTGCCCGGATCGTCGAGGCCGCCGAGGGCAACCCACTCTTCGTCGAGCAGATGCTTTCGATGATGGTGGACGAAGGGGCGCTCGTTTTCGAGAACGGTCGCTGGGTGGCGGTCGCGAGCGCGGACGAGATCGCAGTGCCGCCGACGATTCAGGCGCTGCTCGCGGCGCGCCTCGACCTGCTGGGGCCCGAAGAGCGCGCAGTGATCGAGGCCGCGTCCGTGGCGGGCCTCGTCTTCCCGGAAGATGCGCTGCGCGAGCTCGTCTCGGACGGCGTCGCCGCCCAGATCGAGAAGATCATCGGCTCCCTCTGCCGCAAGCACCTCGTCCAGACGGGCGTCGAGTCGATCGGCGCGGGTGCCCACTACCGCTTCGCGCACGCCCTCGTTCGTGAGGCCGCCTATCAGGGGATGCTCAAGCGCACGCGGGCGACGCTGCACGAGCGTTTCGTCGAATGGGCCGACCGGGTGAACTCGGACCGCGACCGCGCGGTCGAGTTCGAAGAGATTCTCGGCTACCACCTCGAGCAGGCACATTCGAACCTGGCCGACCTCGGCCCGCTCGACGAGCACGGAATGGGGCTCGGGCGCCGCGCTGCCGAGCGGCTCTCATCCGCGGGGCGCCGGGCGTTCGTCCGCGGGGACATGCCGGCCGCGGCGAATCTCCTGCGCCGTGCCGCGACGGTGCTGCCCGAGCGCGATCCTTCGAGGCTCGAGCTCATTCCGGATCTCGGCGAGGCGCTGCTCGAGGTCGGGGAGTTTCCCTGGGCAGAGCTCTTCCTCGAAGAGGCGATCGACTCACACCGGGAGGAGGACGGGCTCGTGTCCGCGCTCGCCGAGTTGCTCCTCTTGCGCTTGAAGGCGCAGGCGGGCTCGGCGGAGCGGTGGAGCGAGCGGCTCGTCGAGGAAGCGTCGAGGATGCTCGACCAATCCCATGGAGAGCGAGACGACGCCATGCTCGCGACCATCTGGCGCTTGCTCGCGTGGGCACACGGGACCTCCGGCCGCTACGGGCTCGCGACCGGAGCCGCAGAGCGTGCGATGGAGCATGCGCGGGGAGCGAGCGACGGACGCCAGCTGCGGCTGGCGGCAGTCCACTATGCGATGGCCGCCCTCCATGGCCCCACGCCCGTGCCGGAGGCGATCGAGCGCTGCGAGGAGCTCGCAGCTGAGGCGCAGGGCGATCGGCGCACCCAGGGCATCGTCACCGGGGCGTTAGCGGTGCTCCTCGCGATGCGTCGCGACTTCGACCGCGCACGGACCCTTGCCACGGAGTCGGAGGGCTTGATCGCCGATCTGGGCTCGACGGTCTCCGGCGCCTCGATGTCGCTCGAGACCGCGTGGGTCGAGCGGCTTGCCGGCGACCTCGCGGCCGCCGAGCGTCAGCTTCGCCGTGACTACGAGTCTCTGAGCGAGCTCGGCGAGAGGTACTTCCTCTCGACCGTCGCCGGGGAGCTGGCACGCGTCCTCTATGCGCAAGGACGTCCGGACGAAGCCGAGCAGATGAGCCGAGAGGCGCAGCAGCTTGCGGATGCCGACGACATCGCCTCGCAGATGCTCTGGCGAACCGTCCAGGCGAAGGTGATCGCGCACAGGGGGAACTGCGACGATGCGCTCGCCCTCGTCAGAGAGGCGGTCGACCTGCTCACAGCGACCGACGCAGTGTCGGCCCAGACGGAGACGCTGGTCGATCTGGCCGAGATTCTACGGTGCGCAGGCCGCGACAAGGACGCAGACAGGGTGCTCGAGGACGCGATCGGCCTCTATGAGCTGAAGGGAAATCTCGCCGGCGCCGAAGGCGTTCGAGCCTCCGCCGCCCCCGCTCACTTCATGTAGCCGTTGTGATCGTTCCAGAGGGTGGCGACCCAGTCGCCGTCCGGAAGCTTGGCGACACCGCTCAGGCACGGAACCTGGCTCGCCGAAGGCATCGCCGAGGAACACCGTGCGGTGATGATCTGAAGCGGGCAGCCGTTGAGACATTCGGTGTAGAGCAAGGCGAACTTCTTGGCGTTCAGCGAGGACGGGATCAACGTCTTGTCCCAGCGGAGCGGGAAGGCGAGCGGCGGGTCGAACGTGCCCGGAATCTCGGCGTGGAACCAGTCCCCGGCCCGGCAGACGACCTTTTTCGGACAGGGCAGCGATACGGCCACCTCGTCGATCGAGGCGGTCGTCGAGATCGGCGACGTCGTGATGATCGCCTGGCCGATCAACGGGTCGGTCGCGCTCGCGACGCCCGTGTTGGTCGGATCGGTCGTCAGCGAGACCGAGGCGCCTTCTGGGACGAACGTTGCAGCGCTCCCGTCGGGGATCTTCACCGTCGTGTCCTCGTCCACGATGACCGTGTCCTGCTTCGGATCCGGCGTGGGCCCGTCGCTCGCCCGTTCGTCGAAGTTGACCGTGAGCGTGGCTTTTCCAGTTCCCTCGGTCGTGGGTACGCGTGCGGTGAATTCGACAATCGCGTCCGCGCCTCCCGCGAGTCTTCCAAGCGTGCAGGTGGGGTGGGCGGTGAGCGAGCACGTGCCGACGCTCGAGGTCACCGAGTCCAAGACCAAGCCACCGGAAAGATCGATGTCGGCGCCCGTGTGCGTCGCCGATTGGCTCCCGTCATTGGCGATGTGGGCGACGTAGTTCACGTAGTGGTCAGTGTCGCCCGAGGGCGCAACGGTGGCGGGTGTGCCGACGAGGTCGACGCAGATCTCGGGACCGCTGGCGGAGCACACTGGGCCGCCGGCGCCGGAACTCGTTCCGCCTCCGATCAGTGCCGCTCCCGCGAACGCAAACACGACCAGCCAACGCAGCCTCATCGTCCCTCCCTCTTCCCGTCCCAGGTGTGGCTCGATGCTCTCACGTTCCGGCCGCAGGTTCAACGGCGTGCCGGCAAGACGAAATGCGCCTGGCAGGAATCGAACCTGCGACCTTGCGCTCCGGAGGCGCACGCTCTATCCCCTGAGCTACAGGCGCGTGGGGGCTTAGTGTACCCCGCATGAGGCTGACCCACCGGACAGTGACGCTCACGCTGCGCGAGCCGTTCTCTATCTCCCGCTCGACCGACGAGACCGTGGACGCCGTCTTCGTCGAGATCGAGCACGACGGGCTCGTCGGCCACGGGGAGGCATCGCCGCAGGAGCACTACGGCGAGAGCGTCGAGTCCGCAACGGCCTTTCTGGGCGATGTGGAACCGCTGCTCGGCGACGACCCCTTCGCGCTCGACGAGATCGAGGGGCGCCTCGCGTCTCTCCCCGGCGAGCATGCAGCGAGGGCTGGCGTGGACATGGCGCTGCACGACGTCTGCGGGAAGATCGCAGGCCTCCCGGTCTGGCGTCTCCTCGGGCTCCGCCGGAAGGGCCCTCTCACCTCGTGGACGATCTGGCTCGGCGACCCCGACGACATGGCGCGGCGCGCGGAACGGGTCGGGGATCGGTTCAAACGCCTCAAGCTCAAGCTCGGAGCGGGTGACGGCCTCGACGTCGAGCGGGTCCGTGCCGTGCGCGGGGTCACCGAGCTTCCGCTCCAGGTCGACGTGAACGAGGCCTGGGAGCTCGACGAGGCGCTCGAGAACGTCCATGCGCTCGCGCCGCTCGGCCTCCAATACGTGGAACAACCGCTTCCCGCTGGTCATCCGGAAGGACATCGGCTGAAGGCCGAATCGCCGCTTCCAATTTACGTCGACGAGGACGTGCACACCACGCGAGATATCCGTGAGGCCGCGCAGCGGGCTCACGGACTTAACATCAAGCTCGCGAAGAGCGGCGGCATCCGGGAGGCCGTGCGGATGGCATACGCCGCCAAGGCGCTCGACCTCGGCGTCATGCTCGGCTGCATGGTCGAGTCGAGCGTCGGGATCGCGGCCGCGGCCCAGATGGCGAGCCTCTGCGACCACGTCGACCTCGACGGCAACCTCCTGCTCGCGGACGACCCGTGGGCCGGGGTCGAGCTCGTCGCCGGCATCCAGGTCCCGTCCGAGCAACCCGGCCTGGGAGTGCATGAAGCGCTATCTCGTACTGGCTGAGGGCTACTCGGCCGATCCGCACTACGGGAAGACGGCGCGTGGGGTGATGCGCTACGGCGCTGATCCGGTCGTCGCCGTCGTCGACTCCGAGCGCCCGGGGGAGAGCCTCGACGGCGTGCCCGTCGTCGCGAGCGTCGAGGAGGCGCTCGCGTACCAGCCCACGACCGCGCTCGTGGGCGTCGCGCCCGCGGGTGGCCGGCTGCCGGAGAAGTGGCGCGCCCTCCTGGGAGCCAGCCTCGCGGCCGGGCTCGACCTCGAGTCGGGGATGCACCAGTTCCTCGGTGACGACTCCGAGCTCAGCGCGGTCGCCGAAGAGCACGGAGCGGAGATCCGCGACCTCCGCCGGGCTCCTGCCGGCCTCAGCGTTCCGACGGGCGAGAACCTGAAGCACGACGCGACCGTCCTCCTCACGGTCGGCTCCGACTGCGCGATCGGGAAGATGAGCGTCTCGCTCGAGCTCGACCGCGGCGCCCTCGAGCGCGGCGTCCGGTCGGTCTTCGTGCCGACCGGCCAGACCGGGATCGCAATCGCCGGCTGGGGGATCGCGGTCGACGCCGTCGTCGCGGACTTCATCGCGGGTGCGGCGGAACGGCTCGTGCTCGAGGGAGCGGCGAGAGGCGATCTGCTCTGGGTCGAGGGCCAGGGCTCGCTCATCCATCCCGATTACTCGGGTGTCACGCTCGGGCTCTACCACGGGAGCGCGCCGCACTTCCTCGTCCTCTGCCACCAGGTCGGCGACAAGCACATTCAGGATTTGCCGGCACATCCGATCCCGTCGCTCCCCGATCTCGTCGAGCTCCACGAGCGGATCGCGCTCCCCGCCCGCCCGGCCAAGGTCGTCGCTCTCGCCCTCAACACGCGGCGGCTCGACGAGGAGTCCGCGCGCGCCGCCATCGAGGCGGCCGAGGGGGAGACCGGATTGCCCGCAGACGACCCTGTCCGTTTTGGACCTGGACGTTTATTGGATGCAATCCTGCCTCGTGTCAGTCGGGTATAAGACAGTCGTGACAGACGCACGCATCGCCCGACTCGCCGACCTCATCGTCGACTATTCGTTGGAGCTCCAGCCGGGCCAGGTCTTCCGGATCGACGCCCTCGACGCGGCCTCGCCGCTCGCGCTCGCCTTCTACCGGTCGGCAATCCGGGCAGGCGCCTTCGCCTACCCGGGCCTCGGACTCGAGGGCACGCTCGAGCTCCTCCTCGAGCACGGCTCCGAGGAGCAGATCGAATACATCGCCCCCCACCAATGGGACGAGATCGAGGAGCTGGACGCGATCGCGACCATCTGGTCGGAGTCGAACACGCGCGCACTCTCGCGGGTCGATGCGAGCCGGCACGCGAACTACCTGGCCGCGCAGCGCCGGCTGCACAACCGCCGCTGGGAGCGCATCGCGGCGGGTGAGATGCGCTGGTGCGGGACCCTCTTTCCGACGAACGCCCACGCGCAGGACGCGGGCATGTCGCTCTCGAGCTACGAGGACTTCGTCTACTCGGCCTGCCACGTGGACACGGAAGACGCGGCCGAGCACTGGCGGCTCGTGGCCGCGTCGCTCCAGAGCCGCGCGCAGGAGCTCAACTCCGTCAAGGAGCTCCGCATCCTCGGCCAGGACACCGACCTCCGCCTGTCCGTGGACGGGCGCACATGGATCTCCGCCGAGGGCAGCTACAACATGCCCGACGGCGAGGTCTTCACGAGCCCGGTCGAAAACGCGACCGAAGGCGAGATCCGCTACACGTTCCCCGCGATCTACCACGGGCGCGAGGTCGAGGACATTCGCTTGCGCTTCGAGGGAGGGAGCGTCGTCCACGCCGAGGCCGCGCGGGGCGACGACTACCTGAAGACCCTCCTCGAGATGGACAAGGGCGCGCGCATCCTCGGCGAGGTCGCGTTCGGCCTGAACTACGAGATCGACCGCTTCACCCGCAATATCCTCTTCGACGAGAAGATCGGCGGCACGATGCACCTCGCACTCGGTTCGGCGTTCACGCAGGCGGGCGGGAACAACACGTCCGGGCTGCACTGGGACATGATCTGCGACCTCCGCGAGGACGGGGAGGTCTACGCCGACGGAGAGCTCATCTGGAAAGCCGGGCGGTTCCTCCACGAGCCCGTGCCCGGCACCGCCGCCGTCGAGACGGCCGAGCGTGCCTGACCCGCGCCACGAGCGCTTCGCGCAGGTCCTCGTCGACTACTCGACGAGCGTGGGGGAGGGCGACCTCGTCCTCATCGAGTCGACGCCGCCCGCCCGGCCCCTCATCGCTGCGCTCTACCGGCGGGTGATCGAGGCCGGTGGGCACCCGGAGCTTCGGATCGGCCTCGACGGAGCCGCGGAGGCGTTGCTCGCCGGTGGAAACGACGAGCAGCTCGCCTGGATCAGCCCGCGCCTTCGCGGGGACGCGAAAGAGGCGAACGTCCGCATCGCGATCGAAGCCGAGACGAACACCCGCAGCCTGACGGGCACCGACCCGGCGCGGCAGGCGATCTTCGCGCGCTCGCGCTCCCATCTGCGCGACATGACGATGGAACGGGCGGCCGCTGGCGAGCTCCGGCGCGTCGTGACCGCGTTTCCGACGAACGCCTCCGCGCAGGACGCGGAGATGTCGCTCGCCGATTACGAGGATTTCGTCTACCGCGCGGGGTTCCTCGACGAGGACGACCCGGTGGCGTCGTGGAAGGCGCTTGGCGAGAAGCTCGAGCGCCTCGCCGTGTGGCTCGGGACGAAAAAGGAGCTCCGTGTCGTCACCGAAGGCACGGACCTCACCGTCGGGGTCGACGGCCGCACGTGGATCCCGTGCGACGGCAAGGAGAACTTCCCTGACGGCGAGGTCTTCACCGGTCCCGTGGAGAACAGCGTCGAGGGCCGCGTGCGCTTCAGCTTCCCGGCCCCCCATGCAGGCCGCCTCGTGCGCGACATCGAGCTTCGTTTCGAGGGCGGCGAGGTCGTCGAGGCACAGGCGAGCGAGGGCGAGGACTTCCTCCGGGAGATGTTGGCCATGGACGACGGAGCCCGACGGTTGGGCGAGTTCGCCTTCGGGATGAACGACTCGGTGCAGGAGTTCACGGGACACACGCTCTTCGACGAGAAGCTCGGCGGCACCGTGCACATGGCGCTCGGGAAGGCGTACCCCGAGAGTGGCGGCAAGAACGAGTCGGCGCTGCACTGGGATCTCGTGTGCGACCTGCGCGGCGAGAGCGAGGTGCACGCGGACGGCGAGCTCGTCTACCGGAACGGCGAGTTCCTGCCCGATCTCTTCTGATCGCGCTTCTCGGAGACACGCATCTCCCGCGCGGCGCGCGCTCTCTTCCCGCCGAGTGCCTGCGGGTTCTCGAGGCAGCGGATGCGATCGTCCATACCGGAGACTTCACTGCGGCCTCCGTCCTCGCCGATCTCGAGCGCTTCGCTCCGGTGACGGCGGTGCAGGGCAACATGGACGACGGCGACCTGCGGCGGCGCCTGCCCATGACGACGACCGCGGAGCTCGAGGGCATTCGGATCGGGCTCGTCCACGACGGCGGGCCGGCGCACGGCAGGCACGAGCGCCTGCGGGAGCTCTTCCCCGGCTGTGACGTGATCGCCTACGGCCACAGCCACATGCCGGAGGCCCGGCGCGACGCTGAGGGATGGATCGTCAACCCTGGAAGCCCGACCGAACGGCGGCGCGCCCCGGAGCACACGATTGCGGTCATCCTCGACGGGGAGCCGGCCCTCGTCGCACTGCGGCCATGACGTCCGATCGGTGTCATACTATGCGAACACATGTTCGCTACACGTATCTGGATTCTCTTCGCCGTGGTCATCGTGATCGTGTCGGCAGCGCTCTCGAACGCCCGGGTCTCGAACGGCGCCGGCCATGAGACGCGGCACCGGGTCCGTGCCGGTGAGACGCTCTGGACGATCGCGGAGGCGAACTACCCCGGCGACCCCAGAAAGGCGATCTGGCGCATCGAGAAGCGGAATGGCCTGACCGGAGCCGACATCGCGGCCGGTATGGTTCTCGTCCTGCCGCCGTGATGCCCTAGCTAGGTCGCGACGAGCGCTTCCGAATCGGGAACCCCGAAGTCGGACGGGCGCTTGGCCACCGCGGCGAAGAACGCGTCGACGACGAGAGGCGAGAAGTGCGCGCCGCGGTTCTCCCGCACCTCCTCGAACGCTTCCTCGCTCCGGAGCGCGCGCCGGTACGGGCGCTCGATGGTCATCGCGTCCCAGGCCTCGGCGAGCCCGACGATGGTCGCGAGGAGGGGAATGTCGTCGCCTGCGAGGCGCTCGGGATAGCCCGTGCCGTCCCAGCGCTCGTGGTGGTGGCGGATGACCGGCACGCACTCCCGCAGGCGGCCGAACTTGGACACGATGCGCGCCCCTTCGCTCGCATGGCGCTTCACGAGCTCGTACTCGTCCTCGCTGAGCTCGATCGGCCTCGTCAGGAGCACGTCCGGAATGGCGATCTTGCCGATGTCGTGGAAGAGGCCTCCGAAGCGGACGACGTCCAGCTGCGCCGCCGGCACGCCGAGCTCCTGCGCGATCGACACGGCGATCCGCTGGACCCGGAGGGAGTGCCCGGCCGTGTAAGGGTCCTTCGCCTCCACGGTCGCGTTGAGGCTCTCGACCGCCTCCAGGGAGCTCTCCTCGAGCATGCGATAGGACTCGCTGAGGGCGGCGGAGCGTTCGCGCAGCGCCTCCGTCTGCCGCCGGAGCATGCCGGAGGCGTTCCGTGCGAGGAGCATGAGGAGAATCCACAGGACGGCGAAAAGCGCGGCGCTCGCAATCCAGATCGCCCGCCTGCGATCGGCGATCGAGGCTTCGAGCGGGTCGGCGTCCGCGTAGACCTGGTAGGCGCCCACGACGTCGTGCTGGCCGGCGAAGAGGGGCGCGTACACCTCGATGAGGTCGCCGGAGAGGCGCGATGCCTCGGCCTCGTCCTCTTGCTCGTCGAGGGTGCTGAACTCGGCGCTCGCCTCCCTCGTCTCGAGCACTTCGCGGAGGTCGGCGTTCAACGGGAACTTCTGGCCGATGCGCTCGGGGGCGAGATTCGCCCACTCGAGGGTCCCGTCGGTGTTCCAGACCTTGACGCTCAGGATGTCCGGCCGCTCGGCGAGGTCGCGGTTCACGATCGACGTCGCGCTGTCGCCGACCTGCAAGGTCGTCCCGTAGACCATCCGCGGGCCGAGGACGCCGTTCGCGTACTGCGTGAGGCTCAGCTTCGCGTCGTCGAGCGCCTGGTTCTTGACTGCGCTCGTCAGCACCGAGCTCAGGATGAGGCAGCCGCCCGCGAGGACGACCGCGCTCAGGAGGACGAAGGTCCACAGCAAGCCGACCGAATCGGTCACCCTCTGGGTCAGCGAGCGGCGTGGCATTACGTGCTGAAAATCGGCTTGTGCGCGATCCGACTTGAGAGCCGAGAGGCCTAGACTGCGCCTGTGGATCTCGACCTCGTTTTCCTGGGAACGTCCGGCTCCGTCCCGACCGCGAAACGCGGCCTCGCCGGCACGCTGCTCCGCCGCGGCGGAGATCGGATCCTCTTCGACTGCGGTGAGGGGACGCAGCGCCAGCTCCTGCGCTCGTCGGTCGGGCTCGTCGAACTGCCCGAGATCTTTCTGACGCACTACCACGCCGATCACTACCTCGGCCTGCCGGGCATGCTGAAGACGTTCGCGCTTCGGGGACGCGAGGTGCCGCTCACCGTGTACGGCCCGCCCGGGCTCAACGAGCTCTTCAGCGTCCTCCGACGCGTCTTCGGACGGCTCAGCTATGAGGTCGCGCTGGAAGAGCTCCGGCCGGGTGACGGGATCGGCCGGGACGACTACCGGATCGAGGCGTTCGCCGTGGAGCACGGCGTGTCGGCGAACGGATATTCGCTCGTCGAGGAAGCGCGGCCCGGGCGCTTCGACCTCGAAGGGGCGAAGGCCCTCGGCGTGCCCGAGGGGCCGCTCTTCGGGCGCCTGCAGGGCGGGGAGACGGTTGCGCTTCCCGACGGGACGACGGTGAGCCCGGAGCAGGTGCTCGGGCCGGCCCGCCCCGGCAGAAAGGTCGTTCTCGCGGGCGACACACGCGCTGCAGAGTCGGTTCTCGAAGCGGCTCGCGACGCCGATCTGCTCGTCCACGAGTCGACGTTTTCGGACGAGGAGCGCCAGCGTGCCGACGAGACGCAGCACGCGACCGCGACGAGCGCGGCCGAGCTCGCGTCGGCGGCCGGCGCCCGCATGCTCGCCCTCACGCATCTGTCGAACCGTTATTTCGGGCCCGAGATCCTCCGCGAGGCGCGCGCCGTTTTCGCGGAGACCGTCGTTCCGAAGGACTTCGATATCATCGACGTCCGCTTCCCGGAGCGGGGCGGGCCCCGGCTTGTGAAGGGCGGGGCATTGGGCCGGCACGAAGAGGGGGAGCCCCATGGCAAAGATGGTTCAGGCGATCCTGGCGAGCGACCTCGCGGAGGCGGAGGAGATCCAGACGATCCTGCGCTCCGCGGGGATCCAGTCGGAGCTCGAGTCGGCCGTCGAGACGCATCCGACGGCGCTCGCTGACGCGCCGCAGAAGGTTCTCGTCCCGGAAGGCTCGCTCGAGGCGGCTCAAGACGCCATCGAGGCAATGACCGACCCGGATGAGCTCATCGGCGGGCGCTAGCAAGCCCGCGTCGGACTTCGGCGCGATCGCGGACTCCTACGACCGTTTGCGGCCGGTGGACGACAGGTGGCGGGAGGTCTTCGACCTCCTCGTCGCTGCCGGCGATCTCGCGGGACGCCGAACGCTCGACGTGGGGTGCGGAACGGGCACGTTCGCCGTCGAGCTTGCCAAGCGGGGCGGAAAGGTCTGGGGGATCGACGCCTCGCCCGAGATGCTCGCCGAGGCCCAGGCAAAGGAGACACGGGCCCGTTTCAGGGAGGCGGACGCCGAGGCGCTCCCGTTCAAAGACGGCTGGTTCGAGCGCGTGGTCATGCGTCTCTCGCTCCACCATCTCGACCGCCCCCGGGCGCTGCGCGAGGCGGCGCGAGTGCTCGTGCCCGGTGGGAGGCTCGTCGTCGGCACATTCGACCCGGCTCAGTTCTCGGACTACTGGCTCACGCGATTCTTCCCGTCGATCGCTCCGATCGACGAGGCCCGGTTCCCCGACCAGGGGACCCTCGAACGCGAGCTCGCCGAGTCGGGGTTCGGAGCGGTCGAGACAGCCAGCCTGACGCAGCCGGCAAGAGTCTCCCGCACCGAAGCGCTCGAGCGGATTCGCTCCCGGTACATCTCGACGCTGCGCATGCTGGAGGAGGCGGAGTTCGAGCAGGGGCTCGCCGCCGCCGAGGCCGACCTTCCACCGGAGGTCTCGTACCGCGTCGAGTGGCTGGTCGTCTCCGGCGAGACGCCTCGACTCGACGCCGTCCGCCCGCGCGGGTAACCTACGGCCCGCACACCTTTAACTCGGTCCAGAGAGGCCGGAAAGGAGTCGCTGGTGGCTGCGCATGTCGATGCAGGGCGTGTCCTTCTCGATTCGGAGGCGCTCAACCGGACGATCGCCCGCATCGCGCACGAGATCGTCGAGGGGAACACGGACCTCTCGAGCGTCGCGCTGATCGGGATCCAGACGCGAGGCGTTCCGCTCGCGCAGCGCCTCCGCCGCCTGATCGCCGACTTCGGCGGAGTGGAGGTCGAGCTCGGGAGCGTCGACATCACGTTCCACCGCGACGACGTGGTCGTGCGCGGCGGCGAGCGCCCGCTGCACGCCCAGCCAGTCGTCAAGGCGACGAAGCTCGACTTCCCGCTCGAGGGCATCACGTGCGTCCTCGTCGACGACGTCCTCTACACGGGCAGGACGATCCGCGCGGCGATCGAGACGCTCTTCGAATACGGCCGGCCCGCCCGCGTCCAGCTCGCCTGCCTCGTCGACCGCGGCCACCGCGAGCTCCCGATCCGGCCCGACTACATCGGCAAGAACCTTCCGACCGCCCGCGGCGAGCGCATCCAGGTGCAGCTCGTCGAGGTGGACGAAGTCGACCGTGTCCTTCTCATCCCCGAAACCGAGGAGTGAACGCATGGCTGAAGTCACACCCCTGATCAGGGACGAGCTCCTGCCGCCCCGCGGCCCCGAGCGGCGGCATCTCATCTCGATCACCGACCTGACGAAGGACGACGTCGAGCGATTGCTCGCGCTCGCGCGGACCTTCGCCGCCTCGCTCGAACGCGAGGTGAAGAAATTGCCGGCGCTCAAGGGCCGCACCGTGGTCAACGTCTTCTACGAATCCTCGACGCGGACGTCGTCGAGCTTCGAGCTCGCAGCGAAGCGCCTCTCGGCCGACGTCATGTCGATCAAGGCGAGCGGCTCGGCGGTCGACAAGGGCGAGTCGCTCAAGGACACGGCCCTGACGATCGGCGCCTACGACCCGGACATCGTCGTCCTCCGCCACCCACACATCGGCGCGCCTCTGGTGGTCGCCAACGCCACGACGGCTCACGTCGTGAACGCCGGGGACGGGACGCACCAGCACCCGACGCAGGCGCTTCTCGACCTGTACACGATCGACGAGGATCTGGGCGGGATCGCCGGGCTCCACGTCGCTATCGTCGGCGACGTCCTCCATTCGCGCGTGGCGCGCTCCGACATCCAGGCGCTCGTCCTCATGGGTGCGCGCGTCACCGTCGTCGGCCCGCCCCCGCTCATTCCCCGCGGGATCGAGGCGATGGGGTGCGAGGTCTCCTACGACATCGAGACGATCAAGGACGCCGACGTCGTCTACGTCCTGCGCATGCAGAGGGAGCGCATGCTCGAGGGCGCGAACTACGTCCCCAGCCTGCGCGAGTACACCGCGCGCTGGGGCGTGACGCCCGAGCGCCTGCGCCCCGGTCAGAAGGTCATGCACCCGGGCCCGATGAACCGCGGCGTCGAGATCGACCCGGTGGTCGCGGACGCCGCCGACGCGCTCATCGAGCGCCAGGTGCGCAGTGGCCTCGTCGTTCGCATGGCAGTCCTGTACGACCTCCTCACCCACGGCCCCGTCGAGGTGAAGGTCGCCGAGATCGAGGAGGTGGCGTGATGGCGGGAGTCCTCTTCGGCGGCAACGGCCGCAAGGACGACCTGAGCTACGAGGGTGTGCGCGTCGTCGACCCGACGGAAGGAATCGACGAGACGCTCGACCTGGCGATCGAGGCGGGCGTGATCACGAAGATCGAGCCCGGCTCGGGTGCGAACGGCAGGGTCGTCGCCCCCGCGTTCGTCGATCCGCACGTCCATCTGAGGACCCCCGGTCGCGAGGACGAGGAGGACATCGCCTCCGGCACGAAGGCTGCGGCCGCGGGCGGCTACTGCGCCATCCTGGCCATGCCCAACACGGAGCCCGCGGTGGATTCGGCCGCGGTGCTCGGCGCACTCGTGGAGCGGGCGAAGGAGGAGGCGGAGATCCCGGTCGGGTTCCTCGCCGCGATCAGCAAGGGCCAGGAGGGGGCAGAGCTGACCGAGATGGTCGACCTCGCCGAGCGCGGCGCCGCCGGCTTCACCGACGACGGCCGGCCGGTGGCCTCCCCGGGCCTTCTTCGCCGCGCCCTTCAGTATCACGTGGTCACGGGCAGGCGAATCGCCGTCCACTGCGAGGAGGCCGCGCTCTCGCGCGGCGGGCACGTGCACGAAGGCCTCGTCTCCGCCGAGCTCGGCTTCGGCGGCTATCCGTCGGTGGCCGAGAGCGTGATGGTCGGCCGCGACCTCATGCTGGCCGCCTACGAGAACCAGCCGATCCACCTGCTGCACCTCTCCGCACGCGAGTCCGTCGACGAGCTGCGAAGCGCGCGTTCGGCCGGCGTGCAGGCGAGCGGCGAGGTCACGCCGCACCATCTCTGCCTCACGGACGATGCGGTCCGCTCTCTCGACCCGAACGTGAAGATGAACCCGCCCCTCCGGGCGGAGGAGGACCGGCAGACGCTGCTCGAGGCGCTCAAGGACGGGACGATCGAGGCGATCGCGACCGACCACGCGCCGCATGCGCGCCACGAGAAGGACGTTCCCTTCGAGGAGGCGCCCTTCGGCGTCACCGGGCTCGAGACGGCGTTCTCCGTCCTCTACACGCGCCTGGTGGAGCCCGGCTCCCTCTCGCTCGCGGCGCTGATCGACCGCATGAGCGCCGGGCCGGCCCGGATCTACGGGCTCGAGCGGCCGCGCATCGCAGTCGGCGCGCCCGCGAACCTCGTCGTCCTCGACCTCGACCGCACCTGGCGGGTCGAAGAGAGCGGCTTCAAGTCGCGCTCGCCGAACTCGTGGCTCCTCGGCCAGACGCTCAAGGGGAAGGTCGTCGAGACCGTGGCGAACGGGAAGCTGGCCCACTCGGCATGAGCGGCTTCCTCGTCCTCGAAGACGGCTCGGTCTTCCCCGGCAGGTCGGTCGGCGCGCACGACGTCGCCTTCGGGGAGGCCGTCTTCACGACCGCGATGACGGGCTACCAGGAGATCGTCACGGATCCGAGCTACGCGGAGCAGCTGGTCTGCTTCACGGCGCCGATGGTCGGCAACTACGGCGTCTCGCCGACGCGGTCCGAGTCGACGTCCGCGCACGCCCGGGCTGTGCTCATGCGCCAGGCGACAGGCCCGGAGTGGCCGCGCTGGCTCGCCGGGCAGGGGATCGTCGCACTCGAGGAGATCGACACGCGCTCCCTCGTCCTCCGGCTCAGGCAGCGCGGAGCCATGCGCGCCGCGGCCGTCGCGGGCAACGCCTCGCTGGAAGAGGTGCTCGCTCGCGTGCGGACCCAGGCCGGGATGGAAGGCCGGGCGCTCGTCGCCGAGGTCTCCACCGACACGCCGTACACCGTTGGGCGGGGCGCCGTCTCCATCGGAGTCCTCGACTACGGCTGCAAGCGCTCGATCGTCGAGCGCGCGGTTGCCGCAGGGGCCCGAGTAACGGTCTATCCGCACTCGACGGACGCCCAGACGCTGCTTTCCGCCCGCCACGACGGCCTCGTCCTCTCGAACGGGCCCGGCGATCCCGGCGCCCTCCCCGAGGAGGCGGCCGTCGTCGCCGAACTGGTCGGCCGCGTCCCCCTCCTCGGGATCTGCCTCGGCCACCAGCTGCTCGCGCTGGCGGCGGGCTTCGAGACGTTCAAGCTTCCCTTCGGGCACCGCGGCGCGAACCACCCGGTGCTCGACCTGCGCGCGAACCGCGTGCTGGTCACGAGCCAGAACCACGGCTTCGCGGTGCGAGGCGACCGGCCGGAGGTGGCGCACGTCTCGCTCTACGACGGGACCGTCGAGGGCCTTGCGCTGCCCGGCGAACGGGCGCGCTCGGTGCAGTTCCATCCCGAAGCCGGGCCGGGGCCGCACGACGCGCGGTACCTCATCGAGTCGTGGGTCGAGGAGGTGCGGGTTGCCGAAGCGGCATGATCTGCGCTCCATCTGCCTGATCGGCTCGGGCCCGATCGTGATCGGGCAGGCTTGCGAGTTCGACTACGCGGGCAGCCAGGCGCTGAAGGTTCTCCGGTCGGAGGGGTTCCGCACCATCGTGGTCAACTCGAACCCGGCGACGATCATGACCGACCCCGGCTTTGCCGACCGGACGTACGTCGAGCCGCTGGATCTGGAGTCGGTGGCCGCCGTCCTCCGCCGGGAGCGCCCCGATGCGCTTCTGCCGACGCTCGGCGGGCAGACCGCGCTGAACCTCGCGAGCGAGCTCTTCGCCGCGGGGATCCTCGACGAGCTCGGAGTGGAGCTGATCGGGGCCGGCTTTGAGGCGATTCGCCGCGCCGAGGACCGCGAGCTCTTCCGCGAGACCGTGCGTGGCGTCGGGCTGAAGGTGCCGGAGTCGGTCATCGTCACGAACGCCGCCGACCTCCCGGCGGAGCTGCACTTCCCGGCCATCCTGCGCCCGGCCTTCACGCTCGGCGGACACGGCGGCGGGATTGCCCGCGACCGCGAGGAGCTCGAGACACGCCTCGACCAGGGGCTCCGCGAAAGCCCCGTCGGCCAGGTGCTCGTCGAGGAGTCGCTGATCGGCTGGGACGAGTTCGAGCTCGAGGTCATGCGCGATGCGAACGACAACGTCGTCATCGTCTGCTCGATCGAGAACCTCGACCCGATGGGCGTGCACACGGGTGACTCGGTCACCGTCGCGCCGCAGATGACGCTCTCGGACGAGGCCTACCAGGACCTCCGAAACGCCGCTGCCGCGATCATCCGTGCCGTCGGCGTCGAGACAGGCGGCTCCAACATCCAATTCGCGCGCGAGCGGGGGACCGGAGAGCTACGCGTCATCGAGATGAACCCGCGCGTGTCGCGCTCCTCGGCGCTCGCCAGCAAGGCGACGGGCTATCCCATCGCGAAGGTCGCCGCCAAGCTGGCCGTGGGCTACACGCTCGACGAGATCCCCAACGACTTGACGGGGACGACGCCGGCGAGCTTCGAGCCGACGCTCGACTACGTCGTCGTCAAGTTTCCGCGCTTCGCGTTCGAGAAGTTCCCGGGCGCAGACGAGACGCTCGGGACGCAGATGAAGTCGGTCGGCGAGGCCATGGGCATCGGGCGCACGTTCACCGAGGCGTTCCTGAAGGCGATGCGCTCACGCGAGCTCGACGTGGGCGCCGCCACGCCGTGGGCCTCCCTGGACGACATACCGGCCGGCGTCCACCCGTGGTTCCGCGCCCAGCTCGAGCGCGCAAGGTCGGCCTTGTGTTGCACGCGCACAAAGTCCGATCTCGTCGAGAACGACTGGATCAAGCTGAAAAGTGCTGGCTGGTCCGACCGCGATATCGCGGTTTCGTGCAACACAAGCGAGGAGGAGGTTCGCGCCGCGCGGGTCGCTTGGGGCGTCAGGCCGGCGTATCGGCGCGTCGACTCCTGCGCGGCCGAGGTCGAGGCGCGCTCCAACTACCTGTACTCGACGTGGGGAGAGGAGGACGAGGCACGGCCTGCCGGAAAGTCGGTCGTCATCCTCGGGTCGGGGCCGAACCGCATCGGCCAGGGCATCGAGTTCGATTACTGCTGCGTACACGCGGCGAAGACCGTTCGCTCGCTCGGGCACGAGGCGGTGATGGTGAACTGCAACCCCGAGACCGTCTCGACCGACTACGACACCTCGGACCGTCTCTACTTCGAGCCGCTCGGCGAGGAGGAGGTGCTCGAGATCTGCGCGCGCGAGCAGCCGCTCGGCGTCGTCATCCAGTTCGGCGGGCAGACGCCGCTGAAGCTCGCCCGCGCGCTCGAAGACGCGGGCTACGCAATCCTCGGGACCCCCTTCGGCGCGGTCGATCTCGCAGAGGACCGGGAGCGCTTCGCCGCGCTCTGCGGCGAGCTCGGCATCGCCGTTCCTCCGTGGGGCGCCGCGGCGAGCCAGTCCGAGGCGATCGAGGTCGCCGAGGAGATCGGCTATCCCGTCCTCGTCCGGCCCTCGTACGTGCTCGGCGGCCGGAACATGCGGGTGTGCTACGGGCCGGAGGAGGTCGCAGCCGCAGCCGTGGGCGCGGGCCGCGTGCTCGTCGACCGCTTCCTCGAAGGCGCGGTCGAGATCGACGTGGACGCGCTCTGCGACGGCGCGCAGACCTTCGTCGCCGCCGTCATGGAGCACGTGGAGGAGGCGGGTGTGCACTCCGGAGACTCCTCCTGCGTCCTGCCACCGCCGTCGCTCTCGTCCGAGGCGCTCGCGCGCGTCGAGGCGACCGTGCGGAAGCTTGCGCCTGCTCTTGGCGTCGTCGGCCTCGTGAACGTGCAGCTGGGAGTCGTGGGCGACGACCTGTACGTCCTCGAGGCGAACCCCCGCGCCTCGCGCACCGTCCCGTTCGCGAGCAAGGCGATCGGAGTCAACCTCGTCGACGCGGCCTGCCGGCTCGCCGCCGGCGCACGCCTCGCCGATCTCGACCTCGGCCACAGCGGGCGGGACGGTCACATCTCGGTGAAGGCCGCCGTGTTCCCGTTCGCCCGCTTCCCCGGCGCCGATCCCGTGCTCGGTCCAGAGATGCGCTCGACGGGAGAGGTGATGGCGAGCGCTGCCGATTTTCCGTCCGCGATCGCCAAGGCAGAGCGCGCGGCGGGCAGGCCGCTGCCCGTGGGCGGCACGGCGTTCCTGTCCGTCCGCGACTCCGACAAAGAGGCCGCCGTCGACCTCGGCGAGAAGCTTCTCGACCTCGGTTTCGAGCTCTGTGCGACCGCGGGCACGGCGCATGCCCTCGCCGCTGCCGGGCTGCCGGTCACGAGCGTACGCAAAGTGGGGGAGGAAGGAGACGGCGCAACCGTCGTCGATCTCGTGCGCCGGCGGCGCTGCGATCTCGTCGTCAACACCCCCGCCGGCCGCGGCGCCCGCTCGGACGGCTATCTCATCCGCGAGGCAGCGCTCGTCGCCCGCGTTCCCTGCATCACGACCCTCGCCGGCGCGTTCGCGGCGGTCGAGGCGATTGCGCGTGCGCGAAGCGAAGACGCGCTGTCCCTCCAGGAGCGGGTTGCGAAGAGAACTGCTTGACGTCGTCCGGGTCGAGGACGTCGGCCTCTACCGGCTGTTGCGTCTCAAGCGCGGCCGCCTCGAGTCCGGGATCCCCGGACAGTTCTTCATGCTCGCGCCGCCGGGGCGTCTCCTACCGCGGCCGATGAGCCTCTGCCTCGCGACGCGGACCGAGCTCGGCTTCCTCATCGACCCGGTCGGGCCCGGCACGCTCGCGCTGACCACTGTCGTCCGCGGAGAGCGCCTGCCCGTGCTCGGCCCGCTGGGAAACGGCTTTCGGCTCGATGTCGAGCGCCCGCTGCTCGTCGGCGGCGGGATCGGGATCGCGCCGTTCCCGTACCTCTCGGAGCGGCTCGGCCGCCCGCCGGCGGTGCTCGGGTTCCGTTCGAAGGCGCACGCGGAAGCGGGCGCGCTCGTGCCCAAAGCGGAGGTCGTGGTCGAGCCCCGGCTCGTCACGGACGCGGTCCCGGGCGGGCACGACGTGCTCGCGTGCGGACCGGAGCCGATGCTGCGCGCGGTGGCCGCGCTGGCCCCCGAAGCCCAGCTCGCGTGGGAGGCCCCGATGGCGTGCGGGTACGGCGCCTGCTACGGCTGTGCGGTCGAGATCGACGGCGAGCTCCGGCGCCTCTGCGTCGACGGACCTGTCCTCACGAGCCATGACCGGAATCTGACCCCGGTCATGTCCGAAAGGGACGCGGCGTGATCGTGAACGCGTCCGGCTGCCTCGATGCCCTGAGCGCGCCGGAGGTCGCGCAGAGCCTCGACGCCTTCGTGACGAAGACGGTCACGCCGCTCGCGCGCCGGGGAAACGAGCCGGTCCGGATCGCAGAGACGGACTTCGGGATGCTGAACTCGATCGGGCTCGCGAACCCCGGAATCGACCGGTTTGTCGCCGACACGCTCCCGCGCCTGCTCGAAATTGGGGTATCCGTGTGGGTATCCGTCGGAGGCTTCGCGGCGCACGAGTACGCAGATCTCTGTGCGCGGCTCGACGATCAGCCCATCGACGGGCTCGAGTTGAACGTCTCCTGCCCCAACGTCTCGTCACCCGAGGAAGAGGTGGAGGAGATCGTCGCCGCGGCGCGGGCGGCCACCACGAAGACGCTCTACGCGAAGCTCTCGCCCGCGGTCCCGGATGTCGGCGCCGCGGCCACGGCAGCCGCGCGGGCCGGGGCGGACGGTCTCACCCTCGTGAACACCATCCGCGGTCTCGCCCTCGACCCGGCCACGCTCGAGCCGAGACTCGGCCCTGGAGTCGGCGGCCTCTCCGGCCCGGTATTGCGGCCGATCGCGCTCGCTGCCGTCTTCGCCGCCTACCGCGCGACCGGGTTGCCGATCGTCGGAGTCGGCGGGGTGGAAACGGGCCTCCACGGCCTCGAGCTGATCGCCGCGGGCGCCTCCGCGTTCGCGCTCGGAACGGTGCTGTTCGCCGATCCGGAAGCGCCCGTTCGCGTGCGGGAAGAGCTCGAGCACGAAGCCGCCGCGCGCGGCTTCGCAACCCCGCTTGCCGCCTACGCTACGGCCCATGGCCAGCCCCCGCCGAGGCCTCTTCGACGCGTCGCCTGAGCCGGCAACTGCTCGTTGCCAGCGCAGCAAAAATGCTTGAAATAGCACGGAAAATTCACACTTGAAGCATCGCGGCTCGCTGCTAGAATCCCGCGCCATGCAGAGCGCCAAGACCCCCGTCCAGGCACCCATGCGGTCCCTGGATCAACGGATGGACGCGCTCCGGCGGGCGAACGAGATCCGCGTCAGGCGGGCCCAGCTGAAGAAGGATTTGAAGAACGGGAACGCGCAGATCGAGCAGATCCTTCGCAACCCTCCCACGTACGTCGAGACCGCCAAGGTGTTCGACATGCTGATGGCCGTGCCGAAGTTCGGGAGGGTCAAAGCGGCCCGCTTCCTCAATCAGTGCAGGATCAGCCAGTCGAAGACCGTCGGTGGCCTGTCCGAGCGACAGCGCGCCGAGCTCGTCGGTCTCCTTCGTCGCTGAGGTCGGCGACGAAGCTCTTCGTCGTCACCGGCCCGTCGGGGGCGGGGAAGGGCACCCTCATCAAGGCTCTGATCGAGCGCCGCGACGATCTCGAGGTCGCCATCTCGGCGACGACGCGCCCGCAGCGGCCGGGGGAGGAGGACGGGAAGGACTACTACTTCCTCGACGAGGCGGCATTCGTCGCGAAGATCGAGGCGGGGGAGTTCCTCGAGCACGTCGTCTACGTTTCGGGGCAGCGGTACGGCACGCTCCGCTCGGAGGTCGAGCGGATCCACGCGAGCGGCAAGAGCTGCGTGCTCGAGCTGGAGACGAAGGGGGCCCGGGCGGTCCGCGACGCAGAGTCCTCCGCCGTGACGATCTTCATCGCGCCGCCGTCCTTCGACGAGCTGGAGCGTCGGCTTCGCGACCGCGCGACCGAGTCGAGCGGCGAGATCGACGAGCGGCTCGAGCTCGCCCGGGAGCAGATGCAGGAGGCCGGCGACTTCGACTACGTCGTCCTAAACGACGACGTCGAGCGCGCGGTCACAGAGCTTGACGGGATCGTGACGAGGGAGGCGGCCGGCGTAGGTAGACTGAGCGCGACATGATGTCCCCACGAATCGACGATCTACTCGAGAACGTGAGCAACTCGCGCTACGCGCTCGTGATCGCGGCCGCCAAGCGGGCGCGTCAGATCAACAACTACCACCACCAGCTCGGTGAGGGAACGTTCGACGACTTCCCGCCGCCGCTCGTCGAGTCTCGCTCGAAGAACTACCTGACGATGGCTCTCGAGGAGATCGGCGAGGGCAAGATCACAGTCTCGCAGCCGAGCTAGCGACCCTCAGGGAGCCGGGATGGCTCGAGTTCTTCTCGGAGTCACGGGTGGAATTGCCGCCTACAAGGCGTGCGAACTTTGCCGACTCCTCGTCAAGGCGGGGCACGAGGTCACTCCTGTCCTCACTCCCGACACGGAGCGGTTCGTCACCGCCCACACGTTCGAGGCGCTCGCCAGGCGCGAGACGCCGCGCGACCTGTATCCGCATCTCATCGATGCCGACCTGCTCGTGATCGCGCCGCTCTCCGCGAACACGCTCGCCAAGCTGGCGCACGGGCTGGCCGACAACGTCCTCACCCAGCTCGGGCTCGCCTTTCGAGGTCCCATCCTCGCCGCGCCGGCGATGAACGTCCGCATGTGGGAGCACCCCGCCACCCAGGCGAATGCCGCGACGCTGGCCGAGCGCGGAGTCGAGCTCGTCGGCCCCGCGGAAGGCGAGCTCGCCGAGGGCGAGCACGGCCCCGGCCGCATGGTCGAGCCGGACGAGCTCTTCGCGCGCGTCCAGGAGATCCTCGGCCAATCCGGTCCACTCGCCGGCAAGCGCGTCGTCGTCTCGGCCGGCGGGACGAGGGAGCCCATCGACCTCGTCCGCTTCGTCGGGAACAGATCGTCGGGCCGGATGGGGGTTGCGATCGCCGCGGAGGCGAAGCGGCGCGGCGCGGAGGTCACGCTCGTCTACGCGAACGGGGTCGCTCCCGCTCCGGAGGGAGTTGAGATCGTGCCAGCCCCCACGGCTGCCGATGTCGGCCGTGAGATGCTCGCCCGCGCCGATGCCGACGTGGTGGTCATGGCCGCCGCCGTCTCCGACTACCGACCGGGCAATCCGGAGGAGGGCAAGCGCCCGAAAGACAGAGAACCGTGGACGATCACCCTCGAGCCGACCGAAGACGTGCTCGCCGAGCTGGGCCGCCGCAAGCAGTACGGCCAGATCCTCGTGGGCTTCGCGGCAGAGGGAGGCGAGAACGGTCTCGAAAGGGCGAAAAGCAAGCTCGCCAACAAGAACGGGAACCTTTTCGTCTACAACGACGTATCTCAACCCGGCGTCGGGTTCGAGTCAGAGGACAACGAGATCGTCCTCCTCTCGGCACGGGGCGAGCGCAAAGTTGGCAGGCGAAGCAAGGAGGAATGTGCAGTGGCTATCCTCGATGAGGTCGAGGCACTCCTGGGAGGGGCGTGATGGACGAGCAGGCTGTGGGGGCAGATCCGGGCCTCGAGGCGAGCCGAACCGCCGAGCTGGCCGACCGTGTGATTTCGAATCTCCAGCGCGTCATGCACGCGCCGGAGGAGACGCTGCAGTTTTCCGTCCTCTGTCTTCTCGCCGAGGGCCATCTGATTATCGAGGACTTCCCCGGGGTGGGGAAGACGAGCCTCGCGAAGGCGCTTGCCCGCTCGGTGGACTGCGCGTTCTCGCGCCTCCAGTTCACGCCCGACCTCCTGCCGTCCGACGTCACGGGCGTCAACGTCTTCAACCAGCGCTCGAACGAGTTCGAGTTCCGGCCCGGGCCCGTCTTCGCGAACATCCTGCTCGTCGACGAGATCAACCGGGCCTCGCCGAAGACCCAGGCTGCGCTCCTCGAGTGCATGCAGGAGCGCCAGGTGACGGTCGACGGCGTCTCGTACCAGCTGCCGCCGCCGTTCATGGTCATGGCGACCCAGAATCCGATCGAGTACGAGGGCACCTACCCGCTGCCCGAGGCCGAGCTCGACCGCTTCACCATGCGGATCGCAATCGGCTACCCGCCGCTTCCCGAGGAGGCCCAGATGCTCTCCGAGCAGGCGACGGACACACCGCTCGACCGGCTCGAGTGCGTGGCCTCGGCACAGGAGGTCCTCGACGGGATCGAGGACGCGAAGCGCGTCTTCGTCGAGGAGAGCCTGAACCGCTACGTCGTCGCGCTGCTTCGGCAGACGCGGTCGGACAACCGGCTCTATCTCGGGGCGAGCCCGCGGGCCGGAATTGCCCTCCTGAGGGTCGCAAAGGCACGCGCGCTCGTCCTCGGCCGCGACTACGTCGAGCCGGACGACGTGAAGGCCGTCGCTCCGACTGTCCTGGCACACCGACTCATCCTCGCGCCCGAAGCGCGCTCGTCCGGCCTGGACGCCGAGGATCTCGTGCGGTCGATCCTCGAACGGACGCCGGTCCCGGTCTAGCCGGGAGGCCGAGGCGTGCTGACCGACCGCGGCCGCTGGATTCTCGCCTTCGGCGGCGCCGTCTACCTGGCCGCCTGGGCCTTTGGGACGACGGCGCTCTATCCGATCGGGCTCGGACTCGTCCTGGCGGTGGCCGCCGCCGCCCTCTGGGTGCGGCTCCTGAACCGCCCGATGCGGGTCAACCGCACGCTCGGCAAGGGGGAGCACCTCGCCGGCGACGACATCCCGGTGCGGCTCGAAATCGACGTCGGCGGCCGGATGCCCTCGGGCGCGCTCACCGTTGTCGAGCGGATCGCGAAGTTCGGCGAGGTGGAGACGGTCATCCTCAGCCGTCATGGGCGGCTTCGCGGCGGCTACATTCTCGACGGGGTCCCGCGCGGCCGCTATCCGATCGAGTCGGCGAAGGCGGTCCTGGAAGACCCCTTCGGGCTGGAGCAGGTGGAGATCCCCCTGCCGACAGGCGACTCCGTGCTCGTCTACCCGCGCCTCGTCGACCTCGACGCCCTGTTTTCCGACTCCGGCGCCCGCGCCCTCGAGGGAAGGCGACTGCTCCTCCGCCGGCCTACCGGCTTCGACCTCCATTCGGTCCGCGACTACCAGCAGGGCGAATCGCTCAGGCGCGTGCACTGGCCGACGACGGCGAAACGCGGCCAACTCATGGTGAAAGAGCTCGAGGATGCGCCACGCGACGAGACGGCTGTCCTCCTCGACGCGGACGCGGCCACGGTCGTCGGCAAGGCTCCGGACAACACGTTCGAGCTCCAGGTGCAAGCGGCCGGCTCGATCCTGAAGGCGCACGCGGCGCGCGGCCGCCGTGCCGCTCTGATCGTCAACTGCGCTTCACGCGCGTACCAGCGCGTCCACTCCTTCGACGGCGACTGGACGCGCGCCCTCGAGATGCTGGCCGCGGTTGACCCGGACGGGCCGACCCCGGTCGCCGCGGTTCTCGCCGACGAGGCCGGTCCGGCGAGCCGCGCGCTCGAGCTCACGGTTGTCACGGCCAGCCTGAGCCCTCGCCTGGCCGAGCGCCTCGCGCAGCGCGCGTTCCAGCGGCACGCGGCGACCCTCGTCTACGTCGACCCTTCGAGCTTCGCGCCCGGAGGCACGCGCGAGCTCGAAGCCGGCGTCGCCGGGCAGATCCTGCGCCTCGAGCGCGCCGGAGTCCCCGTCGCGGTGGTGCGGCGCGGGGACGACCTCGTGTCCGTCCTCGGCGGAGAGCGGCTGAGACCGGGAGCGGCAGTTGGCTAGGACCGCCGTCCTCTTCACGCTCTCGGGGGTGCTCGTCGCGACCGCCTGGCTGCGGCTCGAGATCGGCTCGGTGCCCTTTGGGCGCGTCGTGCTCATGCTGGCCCTCGCCTTCCTGCCCACGTTTGCGGTGGCTGTCGGCGCACGCCGCATCTGGGTCGCCGCACTCGCCGTCGCGGCGACGCTGGCGGCCTGCATGGAGGTCTTCCATACACACCTGACCGATGCGCGCCCCGGCGGGGAGCACGACTTCTTCGGCCCCGTCCTCGGGTCCTTCCGGGACGGGTTCCTGAACTTCTACGACACGACGCTCCCGTTTCGCCGCGGCGATTTCCCGCTCATGCACGCGGACGTGCTCCTGGCGATCTTCGGCTTCGCGCTCGCCGCGGGGATCCTGATCGCGGCTAGGCGCCCGATCGGCGCCGCCGTCGTCCTCGTCGTCGGCGTCGGCTGGCCGACCACGCTCGTTCCGGGCTCGCGCCCGCTCCTCGTCGGTGCACTTGCGCTGGGCGGGGTGCTCGCCGTGCTCTTCCTGCTCCGAAGCGGGACGCACCCCGCTCGGGGGCTCGCGCAAGGAGTCGCCGTGGCGCTCGTGCTCGTCGCGGCGGCCGCCGCAGCTTCGACCTCGGAATCCGTCGCCAAGGGCGCCTTCCTCACCTGGCAGAAATGGGATCCGTACGACCAGCCCGACGATCCCGTCGGAGTCCGCTACGTCTGGAACTCGCACTACCTCGGCATCGACTTCCCGAAGAAGAAGACGACAGTCTTGAAGGTCCACACGGAGGGGCCCAAGCGGAGCCTCTACTGGCGCGCGACGACTCTGGACGACTACACGGGCACCGGCTGGCAGGAGTCCCTCGACCTGAACACGGAGGCGCGCTCGGACCAGATCGACTCGGACACCCTGGCGGTCCTGCCGGCGGCGGCCCGGAACGAGGCGAACTGGATCAAGCAGGACGTGACCGTCGAGGCGCTCAAGGACAACCACCTGATCGCCTCTTCGCAGCCGATGCGCTGGGATCCGCCTTCCGACGCCGCGTTCCAGGACGAGGGGGGCGACATCGTCGTCCTCAGCCGGTCGCTGCAGCGAGACCAGACCTACACGGTGTGGAGCTACGCGCCGCGGCCGACTCCGAAGCAGCTCGGCGCCGCCGGGACGAACTACCCGGAGTCCATCGAGCGCTACCTCGAGGTGCAGCAGACCGCTGCCGTGCCGAAATTCGGGACGCCGGACCGCGACCTCGCGATGACGGTCTTCTTCGACGCACGGTTCGACGGCGACCCGCTCATGCAGCAGAACCGCGCGCTCTACGACGTCGCCAAGCAGGTCGTCGAGGGCGCCCCGTCGCCCTACGTGGCTGCAGCCGCTCTGGAGGCATGGTTCCGCCAGCCTTCCGAGGGAGGTTTCATCTACAACGAACATCCTCCCGTGCCGGCCGCGAACCAGCCCGCGCTCGTCCAGTTCGTGACCCAGACGAAGCAGGGCTACTGCCAGCACTTCGCCGGCGCGATGGCGCTCATGCTTCGCTTCCTCGGCATCCCGGCGCGCGTGGCCGCGGGCTTCACGAGCGGGAGCTACGACGCCGACAAGCACGAGTGGACCGTGACCGACCACGAGGCCCACGACTGGGTCGAGGTCTATTTCCCCGGCTGGGGCTGGGTGCCGTTCGACCCGACTCCGGGGCGCGGAACGCTCGACGCCCGCTATTCGTCGACGAGCCCCAACTTCGACACCGCAAACCTGAGCGACGTCTACGGTCCGGGCGGACGCGGCACGAGCGAGACGATCAATCGCATCCGGAGCCAGGAAGGTCGGCCAGGCCAGGCCGAGTCCGGAATCGGCAATTCGCGCGGCGGCGGCCTCGTGGGGAAGACCGTCCGCGACAAGGGCCCGAGCATCGTCGTGCTCGCGCTCCTCGTCATCGCGGTGGGCGCGGGAGTGGTCATCGGCCTCAAGACCGTGCGACGAACGCTTCGCTTCACGGGCCGCGATCCGCGTGAGCTCGCCGGAGCGTGCCGCCGTGATCTGATGGCGTATCTCGCGGACCAGGGGATGGACGTCCCGGCGAGCGCGACGCTTCAGGAGGTCGGCGACCTGGTGGAGCGCTACTTCGCCGTGGACGCCGGTCCGTTCGTGCGCGCGGCCACCGTCGCCCGCTTCGGCCCGCCTGACCAAGCCCGCGTCGAGCTCATCCGCGCGCGGCGCGAGCTCCGCCGCGTCCGGCGCGACATCCGCAACCGCATCAACCTGACGAGCCGCGTTCGCGGCGCGCTCAGTCTCCGCTCGCTGGCCGTTTGATCTCGCCGCTGCACGCGGTCGTCATGGCCGCCGGCGAAGGGCGCCGCATGCATCCGTTGACGGAGAGGTGGCCCAAGCCGATCCTGCCGATCGACGGCCGGCCGGTGATCGCCACGCTGCTCCGTGACCTTGCCGGCGCGGATATCCGCGAGGCGACGGTCGTCACCGGCCACCTCGCCGAGCAGGTCGAGGCGCTCTTGGGAGACGGGTCGGCCCTGGGCATCTCGGTGCGATACGCGCGGCAGCCCGAGGCGCTCGGCTCGGCCGACGCGGTGCGCCGAGCGCTCGCGGCGGGAGCACGGGCGCCGCTTCTCGTCGCAGCCGCCGACACGAAGTTCGAGCGTGGCGCGCTGGCGCGAGTCTCCGCCGAGTGGCTCGCATCCGGAGCTCCGGCCGGCCTCGCCGTCCGCCGCGGAGGCGGGGAGGGGCGGACCCCCGTGCGCGTCGAGCAAGGCCGGGTCGTCGAGATCGGCGGCGAGCGAGGCGAGCTGACGGCTGCGCCGCTCTGGTTCTTCGCAGAGAGCGTCCTGGCGCGGCTCGAGGAGGTTCCGGGGCCCCCGTACGAGCTCGCCGCCGCAATCCAGACGAGCGTCGAGGTTGCGGCTCTTGAAAGCGGTCCGACGCGCGACCTCACTCACCCGGAAGACGTTGTGCTCGAGAACTTCCCGTATCTTTGGAGAAGCGTATGAGCGAGACCTACGACCTATTCAGACAAGGACAGGAGCACCTGGCGCGCGGGCGTGCGGCCCAGGCGACCGTCGCCCTCGAGAAGGCGAAGCGGAGAGAGCCGGAGAAGGCATCCATCCGCGAGGCCCTCGGGATTGCGTACTTCCGCATCCAGCGGTTCTCGGAGGCGGAGGCGGAGTTCCGGGAGATCCTCGAGCTCGCGCCCGTCGATCACTACGCGCACTTCGCGCTCGGCCGTTGCCTCGAGAAGCAGGGCAAGCCCGACGAGGCCGTCGGCCACTACCGCATGGCGAGCTTCTTCCGGCCCCAGAGCGAGGACTACCGCCGCGCCCTCGAGGCGCTCGAAGCCGCGTAGTTGAAGGCGGTCGCGCAGCGGGTTCGGGAGGCCCGCGTGCTCGTGGACGGCGACGTCGCCGCCGAGATCGACGCCGGCCTTTGCATCCTCCTCGGTGTCGCCGACTCGGACGGGGAGGAGGAAGCCGCTTCCCTGGCCGGCAAAGTGGCGCGCCTGCGTGTCTTCGAGAACGAGGAGGGCAAGTTCGACCACTCGGTGCTCGACTCGGGCGGCGAGGCGCTCGTCGTCAGCCAGTTCACCCTGATCGCCGATACGGCGAAGGGGAACCGGCCGAGCTTCTCGCACGCGGCGCGGCCGGAGCAGGCCGAGGCGCTGTACGAGTACTTCTGCGCCGCGCTCGAAGCCGAGGGTCTGAGTGTGGCGCGGGGCGTCTTCGGCGCCCGCATGCAGGTGGAGCTCGTGAACGACGGGCCGGTCACGATCGTTCTCGAAT
>Ga0111538_10001941_pt1 | contig 29005 bp, 20 predicted proteins | sample SoiMethybrSBSTD1_FD_79669 | JGI IMG/M metagenome (GOLD analysis project Ga0111538, IMG submission 79669) | Bulk soil microbial communities from a Populus tree surrounding site in Tennessee, USA - Soil MetaG P. TD hybrid SBSTD1 (version 2)... | ecosystem: Environmental > Terrestrial > Soil >... | reverse complement strand
TAGCGGCCTACAAAGCCGGTAGGCTCGACGAGGCCGTGGAGCACCTCAAGCGAGGTGTGGGCATCGACCCACTCGCTTACCGGCTGCATTTTCACCTCGGCCTGCTTTACGGCAAAAAAGGGCAAGTCTACGAGGCGATCAGCGAGCTCGAAACGGCGGTCGAGATAAACTCCCGCCACTTCCCGGCGCTGAAAAACCTCGCAATTTTGTACCAGAAGGCCGGGTTTCGCAACAAGGCCGCGGAAACCTGGGAGCGTGCGCTGTCGCTCGCGCCCGACGACGCTACCCGCGAGGGAATCAAGCACCACTTACTCAGCCTGCTCTGACCGCCGTTTCAGGCGCGTGTAGCGGGCGTCTGCCCACGGGCGCGATTTTCGCCCGCGGCAGTGCTAATCGCTTTCGCGCCCCCCAGCCCCTCGCGCTATTCTCCTCTGCCCGCGCACTTTTGGTCGAGATCGGCGCCCAAGCGGAATGAAGTTCCTCTGTCCCCAATGCAAGGCGAAGTATTCGATCGCCGACGAGAAGGTCGCGGGCCGCTCGGTGCGGATGAAATGCCGCAAGTGCAGCTACGTGATCCACGTCAGCAAGGCGGTGACCGAGCATCCGCCGCCCGTCGATGGTGCAGAGCGCCCCGTATCGAGCTGGCCGCCCGACTCGGCGTCGCCCCCGGAGACCCGCTCTTCGGCGCCGCCGGCCGAGGAACGCTCTTCCGCGCTGCCCGCTGAATCCGCACCCCGCCCCGCAAGGGTTGGGACCGGGCCCGTGCCAACGGCGGCCAAGGGCGTAGCGCTCAGGAAGCCCCTGGTAACGCCGACGCCGTCACCGGTGCGATCGGCATCGAAGAGCTCGCCTCAGGCCGCGCCGAGGCCGGCCGTCTCGGGCAACGCCGGAAAGGTCACCGGGCAAGGCGCCGCGCAGGCGGCTGCCCTCGCCGCGCGGCCGGCTCCGGTGCGGGCCCCGGCTCCGCCGGCACCGCGCGCGGCGCCGGTTCGCGCTACGCCGGCACGCGCGGCACCGCCGCCGCGCACCAAGGGCACACCGCAGGTCGTCAGCAGCCCGCAGCCTCCGGTCACGTCGATGTTCAGTAAGGCCGCGGCCGTCTCGGCGCCGACCAGCTTCGACGACGAGGACAAGACGCGCATCGTCGACGGTTCGAGCGCGCTCGCGAGCGCGCTTGCCGGCGCGCTTTCCACGGATCAGCCGCCCTCCAGCGCACTCGCCGGGGCATTCAGCGACGCGGTCGGAGAGCCGGCGGGTGGGCTCGGCGATCTCGGAGCTCCGGCCGACGAGTGGTACGTCGGGATCAATGGCGTTCCGGTCGGTCCGATCCGCTTGAGCGAGCTGCGATCCAAGGCCAGCGCCGGCGCAGTCAATTACGACTCGCTGGTCTGGCGCGACGGCTTCGAGGAATGGCAGCCCCTGCGCACGTTTCCGGAGCTCGTCGCGATCGTCGAGGAGAGCCTGTCGAGCGCCCGGGCCTCGCTGACGCCGCAGATCCCGCCGACCGTCGCGGACGGCGGCGTGATCTCGGTCAACATGCCCGATTCGATTCCGATGACGATCGCGAGCGCGAGCGGGAGCGGCAACGGAGCCGTCGCGCCCGTGACCGGTCCGGCCGTCGTGACCGAGAGCCCAGAGGCCCTCGAGGAAATGCTCGGGGTCCGGCCGCGCGGTACCTCCCCCGCGGCTTGGATCGCCGTCGCGGTCGCGCTGCTCTTGGGGCTCACCGCAGGGTTCGTGCTCTTCAGCAGCAAGAAGACGCCGGAGCCGATCGTGAAGTACGTCGAGGTGCCCGCGAAAGGCGAGCCGTCGGCGGCGCAACAGGCGTCACCGCCGCCGAGTGCCGAGGCGCTGCCCGAAGCGACGGTCGCCGGCGGTAAGCAGGGCAGCGGGCGCGGTCCCGCGGTCGCAAGCACCGCCAAGCCGCCGGAAGAGAAGACGGGCGGGAAGGCGCTGCCCGGGCTGCAGGGGCTCGAAGGCTTGAAAGGCCTCGGGCCGGCGGGCGGCGGTCCCAGCGGCAACGCGCCGCCGAGCTCCACTCAGCAGCTCGACAGCACTTCGGTGCAGCGCACGGTGAGCCGCTACACGAGCAGCGTGAAGCGCAGCTGCTGGCAGCCGGCGCTCGATACCCGCGCCAAGGACGCGCCCACTTCGGCTCGAGTCAACGTCACGATCACGGTCGGCTCGAGCGGCAGCGTGCAGAACGTTTCGACCAGCGGCGAACCGCGCGGCTACCGCGGCCTGGCTGGCTGCATCGCGAGCCGCGTCCGCGGCTGGCAGTTTCCGGTGTCGAGCGGGACCACGACCGTCAACGTGCCGTTCGTGTTCGCTGCGCAGTGAACGTGAAGTAGCTCATCGGTCCGGCGCGGGCGCTCCGCCGTCGGGGTCGGCGGGCTGCTCCGGCTCGGGAGTTTCGGGCTGTCCGGCGTCGGCATCGCTCTCGGCTTCGGACGGCTCGGGCGGGGCCGCGAGCTCGAGCCGCAGCACAACCTTCGAGAGCAGGGCGGCATCGGGTGCGAGCTCGAGCGCCAGCGTCAGCCGATGTCCGGAAGCGAAATGCCAGTGCGAAAAGACGTGGACCCCGGAAAGCCCCAGGCACTGCTCGAGGGATTCGACGTCGGGACATTGCGCCTTCAAGCTTTTTTCTTCGCGCGTGGCGGGACCGAAGCGCTTGACGAGCTGAGCGCGCGCCTTCTTGAAGGCGATGGTCTCGGGCGTGTTGTCGCTGTCGGGGGTCGCGAAGACCGTCACCTTGCACACGTGCCCGCTGCAGAACGTGAGATCCGTGCGCGCCGGAGTCCGCACCCTGGTGGCCGTTCCGCTGCACATGGAGTGCTCGGCGTCGATGCGCGTCCAGGTGTGCAAGGCCGTTTGACACACGCTCTTCGCTTCGGCCTCGTCCCAGTCGAGGGCAAAGCCGCCGATTTCCGAGGGTGGATCGGGCGGACGACGCTGCGTGCGCCGCTTGCGCCGTGGAGCGGCGGCACGCCTCACCAGCTCCTCCGTTTCTTCGGAGTCCGCGTCGCGCGCGATGCTCGTCGTCCGCTGTTCCCGCCAGTCGTCGCATTCCGAGGTCGTGTAAAACCCGTAGACCGCCGAAGCTCCGAACAGCGCCAAGAATCCGAGCCCCAATCCGATGTCGGCGCCGCGATCGATCGCAGCACCCTGATAGTCCGACTCGTCGGCGTTGACGGCGATGATGGTGCGTACGAGCTCGAAACCCGCGATCACGGTGTCGATGACGGGCGCGGCCTGGCTGCTCGTGCAGGGGGCTTCGGAGCGGGCTCCGTCCTCGGGGGGAGGTCGATTCGGAGGTCCCTTGACGAAGAGCAACGAGCACCCCGAAAGTACCGGAAATGCCAACACGGCAGCTGCCATCCGCGCCCGCGCCCCGCATTTCATGGGGGCCATCCTAGTCGAAGTCGCGCCGAGCCGGTCAAACCCACCTTTCGGGCGGGTTCCGGCGGAGCTAAAGCGTCTGGCGGTGCTCGCTCCTGCCTCCGTTCGCGCTACCTCGAGCCTCGGCGCCAGCTGCGCCGTGGTGGCGATAGACATGGGCTACGGCCATCTGCGCCCGGCGCGAGCGATCGCCAAGCAACTCGGCACTCAGGTCATGCACGCGGATCGGCCACCGCTGGCCGACGTCGAAGAGCAACGCCGCTGGCAAGCCACGCGCCGCTTTTACGAAACGATCACCCGCGTCTCGAGCTTGGCCGTGGTTGGGACGCCGCTGCGCTTACTGCTGAACTCGATCACCGACATCCCGAATCTCCATCCGTTTCGCGACCTGTCCGGTGCGACGCTCGGCGTGAAGCTGCTCGAGCATTCGGCTCGCAACGGGCTCGGGCGCTCACTGGTCGCCTATCTGCAGGAACGTAACCTCGCGCTGGTGACGACGTTCTATTCTCCGGCGACCTTCGCCGACTTCCACGGTTACGATCGGATTTTTTGCGTCGTCACCGACTCGGACATCAATCGCGTCTGGGCACCGCTCAATCCCAAATCGAGCAAGATTTATTACTTCGCGCCGAGCGGGCGCGCGGTGCGGAGGCTCCGCTCCTACGGCGTCTCGCCGAATCAGATCGAGCTCACGGGCTTTCCATTGCCGCACAGTCTGGTTGGCGGCCCGGAGGCGCCGGCACTGGTGCAGAACCTGGTGCGGCGGCTGGTACGCCTCGATCCAAAGGGCGTATTTCGGCGCCAATTCGCCGGCGATCTCGAGCCGCTCGGCACGCTGCCCGAGGTCGCCGAGCCGCCGCGTCTGGCATTTGCCGTGGGCGGAACCGGGGCGCAGGCGGAGCTAACCGGGTTGTTCCTGCCGAGCCTGAAGCAACTGCTTCTGGACAAGAAGCTCTGCCTGACGCTGGTCGCCGGCGTGCGGGACGACGTGCGGGCGCGTTTCGAGCACGAGCTTTTTCGCACGGGGTTGAGCAGCGAGCTCGGGAAGAGCATCGACATCCTCCACGAGCCCGATCTGGACCGCTACTTCGATCGCTTCGACGCATTGCTGGCCGAGACCGACGTGCTCTGGACCAAGCCGAGCGAGTTGGTCTTCTATGCCGGGCTCGGCATTCCGCTTCTGCTCGCGCCGCCCGTCGGCATCCACGAAAGCTACAATCTGCGCTGGGTTCGCGAGAACGGTGCCGGCCTCAAGCAGCGCGATCCGCGCGTGGTCGGCGAGCGGATCCAGGAACACCTGAGCGACGGCAACCTCGCGGCCGCTGCCTGGGCGGGCTACCGGCGCCTGCCGAACCGCGGTCTCTATCGGATCGCGGAGCGCCTCGAGAGCGGGACCACCGTCCACGGACCGGTGTCGACGTTGCAGCTCTGAAGTTTCGTTCCGCTTGCCGCCACCCTAGTTTCGGAGGTAGCGCATCTCGGGATTTTCGCGCCGCCAGATCACGTGGTCCATGAAGTAGTGGTGAATGTTCACGAACGCGAACAGGCTCGCGAAAAAGGGCGTCGGTCCGAGCGACGCTTCCTTGACGCCGGCGTCGAGCAGCTCGGGCGCGCCGTGGAAGAGCACGAACCCGAGCCCCAGCGCCGACACCGCGAGCAGCCCGACTCGAACACCCGCCGGGCGACCGAACCAAGGTGGGCCTTCCAGCGCGCGCGCCTGGTTCCGCCTCAATAGCCAGACGAAATAGAGGTACTGGAGCGAGTGCAGGGCCGGGATCACGTAGACCATCAACGGGTCGAGACTCGAGTAGACGGTCCACAGCCAGACCGTGATCAGAAAGCCGCCGAGCGGTGCGAGCGGGGGAACGCGCCGTTCGCGGCGCCATTTCTGGACCAGCACGCCGAGCAGCGCCAGCGTGCTCAGCGCGAACGCCGCGAGCGCGATCAGCTCCAGGCCGCGCGGGTGGGCGAGCGCCGTGTAGACGACGCCCTTCTCCTCGACCAGCTTCGCGGCGCTCCCCGGGTTCGCCCACGCATAAGCCCAGCCGGCGAAACAATGCCCCAGAATCACCCGGCGCTCGAGTGGGCCGAACGTCACTCCGCGCCGCGCGGAAAGCACCGTCAACACACCGAAACCCTGCTTCGTGTAGTGCCAGCCGACGAGCAGGAACATGAGCTCGAACAGGAGTCCGAGTGTGCCAGCTGAACCCGTCGCGAGCCCGCTGATCGCCCAGCCCGCGAGCACCAGCGGAACCAGCACGCCGGCGATCAGGTAGCGCGCTCGCTGGGGCGCCGAAAAGGCGCGCCCGAACGCGCGCTGTTTGAAGCCCTCGTAGAACAAGAGATACGTGACGGAAAAGTGCGGATCGTTGATCAGGTACGCGGCATGGAACGTCAGAAAGCCGACCGCGAGCTCCGAGGCATCGGCGCCGGCGAGCGCTCGCAGCCACCACGCGAGCGGGAACAGAATCAGCGTGACGCCGCCGATCAGAAGAAACTCGGTCGCGTTCGCGCGCCACGAAGCGTTTTGCGGCTTCGTTTCAGCGCCGAGCAGCGTGACCGCCGCGCTGGTCATCAAGTGCAAGGTATCATTTCGTAAATGCTCACAAAAGAGAGCCGCGTCGTACGAAGCTCTGTGCTTGACTTTCGAGGCGCGTCATCTAGCTTGAAGCGCGTGAGTATACGCGGGGTTTGCGTGATGCTCGCGCTCGGGTGGTTCGGGTGCTCGAACGAAGATCGAGCGCCGCTGGCCCCCATCGCCGACGCCCAGCCGAGCAGCGACGTCGCGCAGCCCATCGACGCGCCCGAGCTAGTCGACGCGGCGCCGAAGGATCAGTACACGCCGCCCGACGTCGGCACTTACGACTTCGCGATTTTGAGCTTCGTCGCGGCGCAGGTGTATCACGACTTTCCGGCCCTCACGCAGAAGTCGGGCAGCAAGTTCGAGGTCTTTCTGGTGCCGAGCGTTCGGCCTGGTCAAATCACTCAGCTCCGGGTGTCCGGTCCGAACGACTTCGTGTTCGACTTCTCGAACGAACCGTTCGTGAACAAGGCCAACGGCTACTTGATCAACCCGGGGATTCCGACGCTGTGGTACCAGGCGTTTCGCGAGGAGCCGCTCGAAGACGGCGTCTACACCGTCCGCGTCAGCTTCGACAACGGCGAAGTCGAGCAGTTTTCGCGGGAGCTTCGCACGAACCACGCGCTGCTCGACTTCTACATCGCCCACGCGAAGGAGATGGTCTTCAGCCCGAGCGGCGGCGTCTCGCCCGCGAACGACACCGTGCTCACCTGGACGACGCTCCACGATCTCGGTGGACCGGACGCCGTCTACATCGGCTGGATTTCGTCGGGCACGACGGACGCGATCACGCCGAACAGCGCGCGCGGCGACAACGTCTACTTGGACGCCTTGTTCAATCCGCGCGCCGGGATCAACGTCGGAAGCTCGCGCAAAGGCTGGGCGGAAAATCCCTTGCCGCTCGGGCCTCAGACCTGGCACCCGGAGATCACGGACAGCAATCGGCTGGACGGGGTCAACATCACGATTTTCCCACCCGCGCAGCACTTCACCGCCGAGTGAGCTAAGCGTACTTGAGCTTTTCCAGCCGCTCGATCACGCGTGCCGGATCGAGCACGGTCACGACCAGGCCCGGTCGATGGCGCACCTCGACGAAGCCCGTGACCAGCGGGTTGTCCGCGCTTTCCGGGTGCGTGAACGTCTCGCGTCCGGCCGGCAGCACGGCCTCCATCTTGTCGATGACCGCGGCCGCGGTGAGCCGGCTCGAGCGAAAGACCAGCGCGAACAAGTTGGCTCGCGTGGGTGGTGCGACGGGTTCGGCCGAGGCGTCGTCGAGCTCGAGCACCTGAGCGAGATCGACCAGCGCCATCGGTGTTCCGCGCAAGTTGAAGAGGCCGACGAATGCACTCGGCGTGAGCGGAACCGGGACGACCGAATCCACGCTCACGACTTCACCGACCAGCGCGACGTCGAGCGCGAAGCAGCGCTGCTTGATCCAAAACGCGCACAGACTCGATTCGAGTGTTTCGGTGCGCGAGGCTTCGGCTTTGGCGACGGTGGCGACGCTGCGGGCAGGGAGCGCCTTGGTTTCTCGCGAGCCCGAGGCCATTTCTTCCCGCGGCGGCGCGGGACTTTCTTCGCTCCCGGCGGACTCGACCAAGCTCGAGAACCACGTCTTTTCTGCCGGAGCTGCGGGCGCCGGCTTCGCCGGTTTCGCCGGCGCTGCCACCGGCGCCGGATCGGGCGCGCTGGCCGCCGCTGGTTTCATCGCGGGCAGCTCGCGCAGAGTTTCGACGCTGGGCTTCGGCGCGGCAACGGGCAGGGGCGCAGCAGCGGGTGCGGTCGCTGGCACGGATGCGGCAACGGGTGCCGTCGCCGGGATCGAGGCGGCAACCGGTGCAGGTTTGGCAGCCGCAGCGGGCTTGGCCAAAGGAGCGGTTGGCGCTGCAGGCGCGGCTACGCCTTTTTGGGTCTGCGGCGGGGCGCTCGACAAATGATAGGCGCCCGGGCTCGGGCGCTGCGGTTCGGAGCTGCCCTGCCTCGGGGTCTTCAGGTTCGGTGGCGGCGCGGAAGCTGCCGGAGGAGCGGCCTTGGCTTCGGCACCCCGCGCAGCGCGCGCCGGTAGCGCCGGCTTGGTTGAAGCGTCCGCGATTGGCGCGGGGCGCGTCGCAGGGAGTGGTGGTTTGGCTGGCTTGGGAGGCTCGGCTTTCGGAGGCTCCGCGGCAGCTGGTTTGCCGATCGGTTCCGGGGCGCGGCGCGCGGGCAGGGGAGGGGGCAGCTTCTTCGGCGAGGCTTGAGGACCGGAGGCTTGCTCGTTGCTGGGCTTTTCGTCGTCCCAGCCGCTGTCGTCGTCGAGTTGGAGCTTTGGAAAACGGTCCGTCATGGTCTGATCCTCGCGCTATGCGCCGAGCGCGCGCCGCAGAGCCCGTTCGAGCTCGGCGTACGAGCGCGGCCGATCCGAGGGCCGCTTGGCCAGCATCCAGAGCAAAAGGTCGGAAAAATTTCGGGGCAGCTCGGGTCGGAGCTCCTGCGGAGGCGGCACCGGGTCGTCGCGGTGCATGCGCATGCAGAGCTCCGGGTTGGCGTTCGGGAACGGCAAGCGCCCGAGCGCGGCCTGGTACAAAGTGACGCCGAGCGAGTAGACGTCGGCGCGAAAGTCGACAGGACCGTACGACGTGACCTCCGGCGCCATGTAGCCGTGGGTGCCGACGATCGATCGCGGCGCGGCCCAGCGCTCGCCCTCGGGTTCGGCGGGCGTGCTCGACCCGGCCAGGCCGAGGTCGACGATCTTCGCGCTCCCCGATTGCGTGAGGATGATGTTGGCGGGCTTGATGTCGCGATGAATCAAACCTTGCTCGAGCCCGGCATCGAGGCCGGCTGCGACGTCGAGCCCGACTTCGATCACCTTGCGCACCGGCATCGCTCCCATGCGCTGGATCACCCTGCCCAGCGTGTCGCCTTCGATGTACTCCATCACGACATAGGTGATCTTCGGCGTGTGAGTGACGTCGAAGACGCGGACCACGTTCGGATGGTTGATCTTGGCTGCGAACCGGGCCTCTTCGCACAGCGCTTCGGCGAGGCCGCCGCGCCGCCGCAGCACCTGCGGGCGCAACATTTTGATGGCGACGGGCGTTCGCAAGAGCAGGTGGGTGGCGCGGTACACCGCGGCGAAACCGCCGACGCCGAGCAGCTCCTCGAGCCGGTATTTCTCGACGATCGCGCCGACCTCCGGCAGCTCGGGGTCGCGATTCGGCGGGCGTTCGGCCGGTCGAACGCGCTTTTTGGCGGCGCCGCCGCGCGGGCGCGTCGCGCGGCGGGCGAACAGCCGAGCCGGCAGCCGGGCGTCGAACGCCGGGGCGTCGGCGCGAAACAAGCCATGGAAGGCCAGCTGCCCGGCATCGAAAGCGGGTGCTTCGTCGGCCACCACGGCGGCAAAGTACGGGCGCGTCGGCGGTAGCCTGCGCGGTTTCGGCGGCCGCGTTTCGCCGCGCGTTTGTTCCGAGCTCTCCGCGTGGCTCTGGACCGAGCCGCTCAGCGAGCTGCCCGGAGCCGGCGGGGGCACCGCGGTCGACCCAGCGGGCCGCAAAGTGTTGCTGCGCGCCGCGCGGCGCTCGCGGGCGGGGGGCGGCACGGCGCCCGTCCCCGTCGGACGCAGCGTGCTGGTCTTGGCGCTCGGCGATTTCTCGCTCATGCGCGCCTCTTCTGGAAGAGCTCCGGCTGCGGCGCCGGCTTCTGGCAGCGAGCGAGCCAGAAGCGCAACCCTTCGACGAGCAATTCGCGAAGATCGAGCTCTCCGTCGCCGAGCTCACCGTGGACACTCAGCGCGGGTGCCGCCAGCACTCCCGACGTCAGGTGCGCGTCGATGGCGTCGTGCGCGACCCACAGCAGCGCTGCGGGCGGTACGCTTCGCAACAGGCCTTCGAGCTCGACCAGCGCCTTCGGCCCGATCCCGAGTACGTTGGCGTCGGGCGGCGCGATGATCGACAGCGCCGGGCAGCGCTTCAAGCAGCCCGTCAGTGCACCCGGACTCTGAATGTCGATCAGGATCAGATCCAGCACCCGTTCCTGACGCAGAAAGAACGCCAGTCCGAGCGCTTTCTCTTCCGGTGAAAGCGCGCTCAACACCCAGCGCTCGTTGGTCTGGCCCGCGATCGCCAAGAGCGCAGAGACGCCTCGGTGGAGCTCGCTCACCAGGTGCACGTGGCAGCGGTCGCGGCCGATCTCGCCGCGGGTCCAGCGCGCGAGTTCCTCGCGGGTCCAGAGTTTGAGCTCGCCCAGCGCGAAGGCGTCGTTGATCGCGGTCTCGAACTGCGTGGCGAGCACCGGATTGGGCAAGAGTGGCTCGATCGGCTTCTCGGCGATCGCCACGCTCTGCGCCGAACGCAGCTGCCCGGGGCTGCGTAGCGCGCTCGACGGCGGTCCGCTCTTTGCGCTGTCGGCCTGCTTGTGATCGATCAGCCGCGCCGCTTCCATCAAGAGCGCCGCCACCGAATCGGTGATCGTGCGCGGCGAGCCCGGCGGCAAGCTCCCGGTGGTGAACTCGAACTGCCCGGTGCCTTCGGCCATGATCCGATAGAAGGCTTCCACGCCGCTCAGGTTGCCGAACACCGCGTGCACCACCTGGCCGGCGTCCAGGCACAGCTCGCCCACTGCGCGCGGGGTCGTGATCGACAGCACGCCGGTTCGTCGCGAGAGCTCGAGAATCGACACCACGTCGGGAAACGGCATGGTCGCGAAGTGGCCGCCGAGCGTGTACTCGCGATCGCGACCGATCTGGCGCTGGCGATGCTGGCGGTTGACGATCCCGATCACCCTGGCCGAAAGCTCGGCGGGATCGCAGGGTTTGCTCAGGTAGTCGTCGACCCCGGCGCGCAGCGCCACGACCTTGGTTTCGACCCGCGTGTCCGCCGAGAAGAATACGAAAGGTATCCCGCGCAGGCGGGTCTCCTGCTGCAGCAGCCGGAAGAAGCGCAGGCCGCTCATGTCCGGCAGATCGGTTTCGCACAGGATCAGATCGACCAGCGTCCCGTTCAAAACCTCGAGCGCGGCCGCTGCGTCCTTCACGGTTTCCACGACCAGCGGCAGCCGCGTGGCGGCGCGGGCGCCCAGGGCGAGCTCGACGAAGCGGCGGGACACGCCATCGGCATCGACGACCAGGATCGTGGCGTCGGAGACTTGTTTGGGCGTCGGCGCTGCCGGCCAGGGCGAAAACGAGCGCAGCCCGCGCGGCCGCTCGGCGGATCCGGCGCGCGGATTCGCGACCGGCTTGCGATCGCCGGCTTCGCTCAAGACCGCTCCTGCCATCTTTGCACGCGCTCCGCCGAGCGATCGAGCTCTTCGGGCGTGAACAAGCCGCTGGGATCGAAACACAGCCCGACCACCGCTCGCGACGTCTTGCGCCGGTGCGTCACCTCGAAACCGGCCGGAAAGGCCGCGCGGCGGGCGCGGAAGATTCCGGCCGGAACCGGCAGCGTCGGTCCCAGCACGTCCACCACCAGGCACGCTCCGGCGCGGAGCGCGATCGGGACCGTCTTTCCGCGATGGGGCAGATTCATCAGCACCCAGGCCCGCGGCACGAGCTCGACCCCGAGCAATTGCGACAGCTCCCAGGCTGCATGAGCCTGACCAGCCACGTCGACCAAGCCTTCCACGTAGCGCGCCTCTTCGAGCAGCAAGAGCCGGGTGACCCAGCGCGTCGGCAACGCGCACACCACCGCTCCCAGATCGAGCATCACGCACAGCTCGTCTGGCAGGGCCGCCACGCTCGAGCTCGAAGTCTGTGTCAAATCGACTCCAGGCTGGCGCCGTTCGCGCGCGCGGCGCCGATGTCGCCGCAGTAGCGCGCCAGCACGCTCTCGATGGTTTTCGGCGAGAACGGCTTGGTCAAATACTCGTTGGCACCCAGCGCTCGCGCCTGATCTTGGTGCTTGCTGCCGGAGCGGCTCGAAACGACGACTATGGGCAAGTCCTTGAAAGTCGGCAAGAACCTGAGCTCGCGGATCAAGTCGTAGCCGTGCATGCGCGGCATTTCGAGATCGGTGAAGACCAGGTCCACCTCCGACTCGCGCAGCTTGGCCAGTGCGTCGACCCCGTCGACGGCCAGCATGACCTCGACGCCGAGCGCGCCGAGCACCTTTTCGGCGACGCGCCGCACCGACAGCGAGTCGTCGACGAACAACACGCGAATCTTGCGTTTGCCGGGCGGCGCGGCGACCGGCGCCGGCGCGGGAACGTCCCGGGCGAGCTCGTCCTTCGGATCCGGCGCCGGCAGCGCAGCCGCGAGCTCCGGGCGCGCCTGCGCGAGGCCGGCACTCGCCGCGCGCTTTTCGATCAGCGCCGGCACGTCGACGATCAACACGAGCTCGCCGTTGCCGCGGATCGTGACACCGGCAAAAAGCGGGTGACCCGTCAAGAGATCGCCCATGTTCTTGACGACGATTTCTTCCTGGCCGAGGACGGCATCGACTTGGAGCGTCACGCGCTGCTCGCCCATGCGCAGGATCAGCAGCGGACCGCGACATTCCGGCCCCTCGCTGCCCCCGAACAGCTCGTCGAGCCGGCGTACCGGCAGATAAGCACCGTCGAGCTTGATCCGGCGCACGCCGGCCGATTCCAGGATCGGCACCTCGGCGGCATCGAGAATGCGCTCGGAAAAGTAGAGCGGGACCGCGAAGCTCTTTCCGCGGTGCCGCACCAGGAGCGCGCGTGTGATCGAGAGCGTGACCGGCAGCGACATCGTGAACGTGGTGCCGCGGCCGGGCGCGGAGTCGACGCGGATGCTGCCGTTCAAGCGTTCGATCGAGCGCCGGATCACGTCGCCACCGACGCCACGCCCCGAGACCGCGCCGGCCGTTGCCTTGGTGGTCAAACCGGGCGCAAAGACCAGGTCCTTGATCCGCGGATCGTCGAGGGGCGTGTCGCTGGGGATGATTCCCATCGCCACGCCGCGTGCGTGCATCGCCGCGAGATCGAGGCCGGCGCCGTCGTCGTGGACCTCGATCACGATCTGTCCGGATTCCTCGCGGGCGCCCAGCGTGATCACGCCGTGCCCCGGCTTGCCGAGCGCGCTGCGCCGGTTCGCCGCCTCGACGCCGTGGACGACGGCGTTTCTGACCAGATGCAGCATCGGCGTGAACAGGGCGTCGGCGATCGTCTTGTCGAGGCTGACCTCCTCACCGCGGGTCACCACCCGCACTTCCTTGTGCTCGCGTTCGGCGGCGTCGCGTACGGGTAGCCGCAGGCGCGTGAACAGGAAATCCAGCTGGATCATCCGCGCCCGGGTCACCTCGCTCTGAATGCCGCTGACGATGCTGCCGAATAGATCGGAGTCGTCGGCAAAGCCCATCAGCTCGCGCACCAGCTGCGTGTTCATCTCGTTCACGTCGTTGGTGATCTCGGCGAGGCTGCGCGAGAGCACGTTGACGTCGTCGTAGCGGTCGAGCTCGAGCTCGCTGAAAGCAGCCCAGGGCGCTGCCGCCTGCATGGTGTCGGGACGTTCTGCCGCCGGGCTCGCGACGGCCACCGGGACGGCGCGGGACGCGTTGCGGCCAGCGCCGACCAGCGAAAACTCGTGCTCGTCACGGAAGCGATCGACCGCTTCGACCAGACGCCGGCTCGACCGTCCGAGCTCCTGCTGCAAGCTGCGCAGCACGACGACGCGGCTCATCAGGCGCGAACGGCTGACCACCAGCTCTCCGGCCAGGTTCATCAAGCCGTCCAGTCGTTCGGTCGCGACGCGAATCGTCTTGCGATCGCCGACGTCGTGAGCGTCCCTGGTCGAGCCGCTGGCGGCGATGCGTACGCTGCCGGTATCGGCGCTCTGCGCCTGCGAGCCCGAGTGGCTCCCGGTTTCGCCGCGCGGCTTACCGCCCGAGAGCAGGCGCGTGATCGCCGCTTCGACTCGCGGCAGACTGATCTCGACGAAGCCCTGCGTCGACTGGCGCAGCTGACGCCGCACGTCGGCCTGCACCTCGAGCAAGAGCGACGTCACGCCGCGCATCGACGGCAGGATCGGGCGGTCGCGCAGCGCCTCGAGAAAGTCCTCGACCAGATGGAGCTCGCGTCCGGTCGGCGTCAGGCCCGCGGTGTTCACCGCCCCCTTCAGCGTGTGGTAGTTGCGGAACAGGCTCGAGATCGCCTGGCGCGGCTGGTCGGTGGCCTCGAGATCGAGCACGGTCTTGTCGATCGCGTCGAGCAGCTCGTTGGCTTCCTGGATCACGGTCGCCCAGAGCGCGGGCTCCGCGACGATCTCCACGGTTTCGCGCACGAGCTCGTGGCTCTGGCCGCCGCGCGAGCCCAGCGACTCGCCCGGGCTGCCCACGCTGAAGCCGAGCAGCGAAGCGATGCGCTGGATTCCGGCGCCGAGCTCGCCGTCCTTCAGGCTCGCGGCCTGGTTTTCGGCCAGGCGCTGCAGGCGTTGGGCTTCCTTGACCACGTCCGGGTTCGTGGTGACCAGCGCGGAACCCTTCAAGCGGTGAAAGCCGCGGGCGAGCTCATTTCTGATCTCACGCGCGCGCTCGAGCGGCGCGCTCGCGAACTCGCGCTCCAAGGCGCTCGCATGCACGCAGATCTGGCGCGCTTCGTCGAGAAACAGCGCGGCGGCGGCGCCTCCCACGATTTCTTGCGCCGGTTTTTCGCGGGACAGAACGATGTCGCCTAGCCCCGCCGCTCCGAGCAGGCGATTGGTCGATGCCAACAGCTCGTCCAGAAACGCCGTGCCGGTCGTGGCGCCCGAGTCGAGCGCTTGTTGCACGCGCTGCTGCAGCTCGCCGGCCATGCGGCTGACTTCGCTCAGGCCGACCGTCGCGGCCGCGCCTTTCAGGGTATGGAAGATGCGTTCGGCCGGACCGAGCGCGCTCGGATCCTGGTTTACAGTAACCGTGCCCAGGTGTCCGCGCAGCGCCACCACGAGCTCGCGCGCTTCCTCCTGGAAGATGCGGTAGAGCTCCTCGTCCATCGAGGCGTCCTCGGCAAAGGAAAATTCATCCGAGTTCGCTCCCGCCTGCGATTCGGGCGCCGGCGCCGTCGCGTGTGCCGCGGACGCCTCGAACCGAAGCTCGGGGGTTCGGAGCGCGGGCAGACCCGCGACGCCGAGCAAGCGCTGGGTGTCGGCGAACAGCTCCTTCAAGAAGCCGCCGTCGATCTCGAGCTGTCGATCGAGCACGCGCTCCAGACGGTGCTGGAGCCGCGCCGCGAGGTCAGCGGGTTCCTCGAGCCCCACCGAAGCGGCCGCCCCTTTCAGAGTGTGGAAGATGCGCTCGACGTTCTTCGTGATCGTCCGATCGTCGCGTCGCGCCACGAGCTCGGTGAGCAGCCGCTCGAGCTCGGTCACCGCCGCTCGTCCCTCGGCGTCGAACACCTCTCGGAGCTCGGCGTCGAACGCGTCGGGTGTGCTCTTGGTGGACTCGAAGGCAAACTCGTTCAAGCCCGCGGGCATCGCGGCCGGCATCGGCTTGGCAATCTCGTCGGCCGTGGGCAGCACGCGCCGGTGCCGGAACGCGTCGGACTTCTTTTGCGCTTCCTCGCGGCGATGCGCGAGCTCGAGCTCGAGCATCGGTCGCATCTGATGCGCCGTTTCCAGGCATAGCTCGGCAATCTTCCGCGCGCGCAGGCGGTGGAACTCGAGCTCCCGTAACGCCTGCTCGCCCGCGCGCGCCAGGCGTTCGAGCTGCTCGGCGCAGGACGCGAGGCTCTCTGCGCCGACCAGCATCGTCGTCCCGTAGATGGTGTGAAAATCGTCCTCGAGGCGCGAGAACGCCGCGCCGCCGGGCGGCTCGGAGGCCTTTGCCGGCAGCGCGGCGACCAGCGTGCGGGCGGCGGCCTCGATGCTGGTCAGCCGCCCGTCGATGTCGCGGGTGAACGTCTCGCGGACGTCGTCGATCGAAAAGCTCACACGCGCCTCATACCGTCGCGCCGTTGTGGCCGTTGCTCAGCTTGAAGCGGCGGATGCTGCCGGTGAGCTGCGCCGAAAGCTCGCTCAGGCGTTGCACGGTGGTGGCGGTGCCTTCCGCCCCGCTCTGCGTGCTCTTCGCGATCGAGGAGATCTGGTCCATCGTCTTCACGATGATGCCCACGCCTTCCACCTGCTTCAGCGCCACGTCGCTGATCTGCGCGACCAGCGTGGCGCTCTCGGTCGACACCTGACTGATCTTGGCAAGCGACTCACCGGCTTTACCGACCAGCACCGACTCCTGCTCCACGAACTGCGTCTGCTGCTCGATCGCTTCGACGGTTTCGGTGGTTTCGCTGTGAATCGCCTTGACCAGTTTCTCGATCTCCTCGGTGGCCGCCGAGGTGCGCTCTGCGAGCTTGCGCACTTCTTCGGCGACGATGCTGAAGCCGCGTCCGTGCTCGCCGGCGCGCGCCGCTTCGATGGCCGCGTTGAGCGCGAGCATGTTCGTCTGCTCGCTGATGCGCGTGATGGTGCCGACGATGCCCGTGATTTCCATGCTGCGGTCGCCGAGGTTCTTCATCTTCTTGGCGCCCGCTTGCACGTTGGTGCGCAGGGTGCCCATGCCGGCGATGACGTTGTTGACGCCTTGCGTGCCTTCATTCGCGGAGCTCTGCGTGCGCTTGGCAGCCTCGGCGGCGACGCGGGCGTTTTCGCTGACGCGCTGGATGTCCTTGCTCATGCCTTCGACCAGCTTGGTCGCCGAGAGCACCTCGCTCGTCTGATGGTTCGCGCCGGCGGCCATCTGGCGCGAGGCGTCGGCGATCGTCTTGATTGCGCCGTTGGTCAGGTTGAGCTGCGATTCGATCTCGCCGATCAGGCCCTGCAACGATTCGAGCAGGTGATTGAACGCGTCGGACACGTTGCCGAGCGCGCCGGTGCTGATCTTGGCGCGGACCCGCAGATCGCCGTCGGCGGCCTCGGACACCACCTGGAGCAGGTCCATGATGTTTTCCTGCAGCGCCTCGTTGTCGCTTTGCACCTGCTGGCGCAACCGCCGCGCTTCGACCAGCGCCTGGTTGATCTGGTTGAACGATCCACCAATCTTTCCGAGCTCGTCGCGGGCTTCCAGCTCGAACACGTCCTCGGTGCCGGAGATCATGCGCGTCGTCGCGGACGCGAGCGCGGCTGCCGACGTCTGCACCGACAGGTAGAACCCGACGAACACGTAGACCAGGAGCAGCGCGGCCGCGAAGCCGAGCGAAAGACCGAGGCTACGGGTGCCGCGGTAGTTGTTGACGCGCTTCTGGCACAGCCAGTCGAGCTCGGGGCCGATCTTGTCGTACATCACGTTCGAGGCTTGGAGCGCGGCCAGCGCGTGCGCCGCGACCTGGCCGACGTCGGCCGCGGGGGCCGCCGGCGTCTTTCCGGTGAAGTAGTTGGACTTGAGGTGCTCGGCGTAGGCGTTCACCTTCTGCGTCACCTGCTGCACCGGATCCTTCAGGTTCGCCTCCAGGGTCGTGCTCTGGCCGAACTTGGGATTTTTGCTCTCGGCGAACGAGGTCTTCATGTTGACGTTGACCAGGTCGCTCGCCGTGCTGGTGAGGATCCTGGTGGTGCCGACGACGTCGATCAGGCGCTCCGACTGTGCGTCCTGCTTCAGACCCATGGCGACGGTCGCGGAGCCCGCGATGCTCTCCCCGATCAGCGGCATCTTGACCACCCATGCGTCCATCAACCAGTAGCTGTCGAGGTCGGGGTCGAGGATCAAGTTCGAGTTGTTGCCCGCGTAGTTCAGGATCAGGTCGACGACGAGCGCCGTTACCGTGGCGTGCGCGGAGTCGCTTTCGGGCGAGTTCGCCGTCAGGCCCTTGAGCCGCGACCAGGCGAGCTTGATCTCGCCCCACTTTTGCGTGGTCTTGAGCTGCTCGCCGTACAGCTTGTCGGCGGCGTCGACCTCGCTCACTTTGGCGTCGGCTTCCGCCGTGACACCCGCGATCTCGGACGCGTAGTTGGTCGCGCCGGCGGCGGCCGCGGCCGTCATGATTCGGCGGCGCTGGAGCGCCCACAGGAAGTTCTTGGCCGGCTGGATGTAGGCGATACCAACCTGCTCCGCGGCGTTGAACTCGAGTGAATCGGTCGTTCCCCGGTACTGCAAGCGCAAGAGGAACGCGAGCGGCGCCAGCAGAATCACGCCGATCAGAATGAACTTTCTGGCGTATGAGAGGCGGTTGACCAACGCCACCGCGGGTCTGAACGCCTGCGCGAGCACGCTCGCACCGATTCGATCGCTTGCACTCGTTGAGTTTGCCATGTTGCTCTTCTCGCCTCCTACCGGACCAAACGCCGAATCGCGCCCACGATCGAGTCACTGGAAAACGGTTTTGGAATGTGATCGTCCGCGCCCTGCTTCTGCCCCCAGAATTTGTCGCTCGGAGTGTCTTTCGAGGTCACGAGCACGACGGGAATCTGCGCGGTCTCGGCGTCTTGCTTGAGCTTGCGGCACGCCTGAAAGCCGTTGGTGCCCGGCATCACGACGTCCAGGAAGATCAGCGCCGGCCGCGCTTCCCGCGCCTTCTGCAGTGCCTGGTCGCCGTCGACGGCGTAGACCGGCTGATGCCCGGCGCTCATCACCACCTTGCCCAAGAGCTCTCGATCGGTCTGCATGTCGTCCACGATCAAGATTGTCGCCATCCGTCTGTCTCCTTTGACTCCCGTCGTTTGACTCAAGCTTCGAGTAGCGGTTCGAGATCCGAAAATGCGATCGGCTTGGTGAACACCGCGTCGTAACCGGCGGTGGTGAGCCGGCCCGCTTGCTCCGCGGCCGGAGCTTCCAGCACCGCCACCAGGCGCAGCTCACCGAGCTCCGGCATGGCACGCACCGTTTCCGCGGCGCGGGCGGCATCGTTGCCGAGCGCGCTGGCATTGACGATCAACAGTTTCGGAGGATCGCGGCGCACCGCCTCGACCACCGGCTGTTCGGGCGGCAGTGCGACCACGCGCAGCCTGCGATCGAACTCATGAAGCAGCACGCGCAGCGGCTCGACGAAACGATCGACGTCCGGATCGGCGATCAGTACCAGCGGCGCGGCATCGCCGGGCTCACGGCTGTCGCGCCGCGCGAGCAGCCCGACCTCGGCCAGCCGGTAAACGATCTCCCAGATCTCGCGCTCCGGCAGATCCGCGCGTTCGGCGATCTCGGCCAATCGGCAGTCCCCGTCGACCAGCGCCAGCACCCGGCGTTCGTTTTCGCTCAGCGCGAACTTCTGGACCTTGCGGCTGAAGCCCTCGGCGCGCTCGAACAGCGCGTCGGGCCCCGATAGGCTGCGCTCGACGTCCGACCAGACCGTCGACTGGCGCAGCCGATCGAGCGCGAGCCCGGGCAGCGAGAGCGGTCGCGGAAAAGCCTCGACCCAGAGCGGAGCGGTCGCCCCTTCGCGCCACGCGAACGTGCCCTGCACCGAGCCGAGCGCTTCGATCAGCAGGCGCCGGCCCTGGCGCTCGAGCAACGGTGCAAGCTCGCTGGTCTCGAACGCCGAAACTTCGGCGAGCGTGACGAACACGGGTTTTCCGGTGCTGCGCTGCGCGGATTCCGCACGCGCCCAGAGCTCGGGTCGAATCGCGTCGAGGCTCGCGCCTCGCGCGTAGCGCTCGGGATCGTTGCAGGTGACGAACACGACCTCGCCCGACTTGAAGTACGCGGACAGCACGTACCCGGAAAACTCGACGCGGAGCTCGCCGCTCTTTCTCGTGGCAGAGAGAAACGTCAAGAGCTCGAACAGCGGCACCGAGCCGAGCCGGCCCTCGAAAAGGCTCGCCGTGCCGCCGTCATCGCTGGCCGGCTGGTTCACGGCGTCGCCGAGCAGCGGCAAGAGCGCGTCGAACAATCCTTCGATCAGCCGCGGCGTGAGCAGTTTGCGGGCGAAGAACGTGGCCGGAGGCGCATTGCCCAGATCCTTCATCAGCTCCGGGATCAGCGCGAGCTGCGGGCGCAGGCGGGTATAGATGGCTTGCGCCGCGGCCTCCTTCTGGGCGTACGAAAGCCGAGATGCGCCCGCCGCCGGCGCCGGCTCGATCGACGCGCGCTCCGGCGCTCGCGTGCGCAAAAACAGCCGGTTGACCCGCGCCACGATGTCACCTGCAGTGAACGGCTTGCCGACGAAGTCGGCCACCGACGCGAAGCCGGCGAACAGCTCGCGTACGTCGTCCTGCTTGGCGCTCATCACGATGATCGGTGTTTCGGCGCTCCGCGGATCGGCGTTGAGCCGCTCGCAGACGTCGCTGCCGCGCATGTCGGGAAGAATGAAATCGAGGAGGATCACCGACGGCGGACGGGCCCGGGCTCGGTCCACGCCGTCACGCCCGGTTGCCGCGAATTCGACCAGCCATTCGGTGTTGTTGAACGAAAGCTCGACCAGTTTTCTGATCGTCGGGCTGTCGTCGATTACCAAAAGGCGGGGCGTCACGCTCAAACCAGCTCCACGACAATGCTCGAAAACGGCCGCGCAGCTTCGAAGCCCGGTCCGGCCAGACGCTCGAACAGCGCCGGTCCGCCTTCGTCGAGCACCGAGCGCTGCTCGCGCTCGTGGTCGACGGCGGCCCGCAGCGCGGTGGTCGCTACCAATAGATCACCGCCTGCGGCTCGCACGCGCAGTAAGCGGGCGCTGTCCAGCGTTTTTCTGAAATCCCACGCGTGCGGCACGCGCCGAGGCGAAAGCAGGCCGAGCGCCCGCTCGCGCCACGGAAAGTAGATGATCCAATTTCCGCCGGCGGTGTCGAGGTGAACGACCGCGCGATCGACGCCGAGCAGAGTGAACAACGTCGCCTCTTTTTCGGCGTCGCTCGCGTCGGCTTTCAGCGTGGCTATCACGCGCTCGACCAGCGCTTCTGCAACCGCGCCGCGTCGCAGCGAAAGCAACGCGGTGAGTCCGCGCGCCGGATCCGGATACAGCGACGGTTCAGCCGCCGCTTCGCCGGCGCGCAGCGCCGCCACCCAGTAGTGAGGACACAGGCGCTCGGCGCCGCTCGCGCCCGCCGCGAAGAAGTGCGGTTCCGGCGGCCTGGCATCGTCCGTCGCTGCCAGGATCATTCGCAGGCGCGACGCCACCTTGGCAGCCGACAGCGGCGGACCGACGAGCACGACGCGGTTGCCGTGCGTGGTCATGGTCGGGCGCGCCAGCGGCTCGTCGCACAGGAGCAACAGCGGCAGCCGCGGCAGCGCGCGTCCGAGCAGCCGGCTCAAGTCGTCGGGAACGCGGCGGGCACCGCTCGGCAAGCCCGCGACGACGGCTGATGGCCAGCGCTCGGTGAAAGCGGGTTGCTGGCCGGCCTTCCAGGGAAACAGCTGCGCGCCGAGGTGCTCACAAGCTTCGGACAGCGTCGCTTCCACTGTCCCCGGAAGATGATCGATCGCCCCGAGCACGAGCGGCCGGACACGTTCCAGACTGGATTCAGCTGCCGAGTACTGCATCGAATTCACGGATCATGGCGTTGACGTCGATCCATCCGAGCTTTCGTCCCGCTGCGTTCTTGCCCTCGCACAGCCAAACCGGCAGTCCGAGCTCGCCCGCCGCCTGCGGTAGCGCGGTCACCTCGAGGTCGACCAGCGAGAGCACGTGCGACACTTCGATTGCGAAGCCCGCGCGCGCACTGGGAGTATTGAGAATCAAGCCGCGCGTCCGGCGGCGCCGTGGGAGCGCACCGCGTCGCGACGTCGCGAGTGAAACCGAGACCACGACCCGGCCGGCATGCACGCCGATCCCGCCAATCCAGGGGCTGGCGAGCGGGGCAGGTGAAGCAACGTCGTAGTCGACGATCTGAGCGACCGCTTCGGTTGGAACCGCGATCGGAGCCTTGCCGATCCGGCATTCGAGCCCGCGCTTCAGGGCGGCTCGCGTCGATTGCTGTTCATCCATGCTCACCACCGCCATCCGGTACCCATGGGTCCCGCGCCGCCTCGTTCTTCGATTCCATCCCGCGCGCACAAAAGATCGGAACCTACAACACTAGCAGTCTTCGTTCTCGCGTCGCAATCCTCGCTGTCTCGCTTGTTTCGCTCGTCTCGCATCGCTCGCTACACGCACTCATGCGTTCGCCCATTTTTCCAAACGGCCCTCTTCCGAGATCCTCAAGCGGCCGCTCTCCGCAAAGGAAAAGAGGGCACCGCCACCACCACTATCGAATGGCAGCGGTCTCTGGTTGGTTGCGCTAATCGCGCAAACAAGATTGTCGGCTGCTAACGCGGCGCGCCGCGTTGTCCCCCGGTGGCGTCGCCCCTCAACGCGTGAGAACGCCGGCTGCGTCGAGCATGATCTCGGTCTCGCGCTCTTGGCCGCCAGCCCCCAAATAGGCTGCCATTCGTTGCTTGGCCTCGAAGTTTTGCGCGCTCTCGAGAAACAATCGTTCCTCTTCTCGAAGGCCATCGTCGACCGCCAGGTCAGCCAGCAACACGGCCTTTTTGGCGAGCGCCACGGCGCGTGCGGGATAACTCGCGATGCGCACTGCGAGCGCAGCAACGAACTCGTCCAGCTCTGCTGCAGGCAGCGCTCGGTTCACGTAGCCGTAGCGCTCGGCGAGCTCGGCCCGGTAATCCAGGCAGCCCAGCACGACCTCCAGCGCCCGGCTGCGGCCGAGCAGGCGCGGCAAGCGCTGCGTTCCGCTGCCGCCCGGGATCAGGCCGATCGAGACTTCCGGCTGCGCGAGCACGGCGGTTTCGAGCGCCGCGAAGCGCATGTCGAAGGACAGCACGAGCTCGCTTCCACCGCCGCGGCAACGACCGGCGATTTTGGCGATCGTGACCTTGGGCATGGTGCGGAAGCGATCCACCATCGCGTGAAAGACCCCGAGCTGCCCCGGCGGAGTGTCGGGCCGTTCCGGCAATGCTTGAATCAGCCGAACGTCGGCATGAGCGACGAAGAACTCGGGATCGGCGCTCTCTAACACCACCACGCGCACGTCGTCGTCTTTCTGGAGCTCGGCGCCCAATCGGCTGAGCTCGCCGATCAACGGCAGGTCGAGAAGATTGATCGGAGGATGATCGAGCGTCACCCAGGCGACGTTCGATTCGATACGAACACGCAGGCAGTCGTAGCCTTCGTAGCTCATGATTCTTCTCCGCTTCGCTGGCTTTGACGCCAGAGTGTCACGTTGTAAGCCTCGCGCGATGCGCTGGTCGCGCCATTTGATATCCGGTCTCGTCGTGTGCGCCGGCGCGACTGGGCTGCTCTCGCTCGTGATACTGCTCGAAACGCCGCCGCCGAGCTACGTCGGATTGACGCTCGTAGTCGGCATAGCTTGCTACTGGGGAGCGTGGCGCGGCGTGTTCGCCGTGATGGGTGTCGACCGCACGGCGGTTCAGACGCGCGACCTCTACGCCTACACGAGCCTGTTCGATGCGCTCGCGGTTCTGGTCTCGAGCCTGTGGCTCTTGCTGAAGGGATCGGAACCGATCTGGGGGGGCGCGGCCGCCGGCGCGGCAGTTTCGGGGATCGTGTTCTGGACCGTGGCGCAAAATCGCTACCTGCCGCTGCGCCAGATCTTGAAGCCACGAGTGTGGCCGAGCGACGAAGCCGAGCTCGCGCGCGAGCTCGCGGCGACCATTGCCAGGTTCGAAAACCCCAAGCTGCGCGGCCGCGCCGCGGCCGAAACGCGAGCGCTGGAGGCCGTGGTGACTGTCGCTCAGGAACTCGGACGTTTCGAGGAGGCGGCGCGGATCCTGAACACGATCGACGCGGAGCGCTTGTCGCCCGCGATGCGCGTCGCAGTTCAGGGCTCGCGTGCGATCGTGCTGCTTTTCTTGAGGGACCGCAACGGCGCATGGCGCGCGCTCAAGGACGCGTTCGCCCATGCCGATGATCGGCGCACCATCGCTCAGCTGAAACTTACCGATGCGCTGGCCACTGCGCTCGACGGTCACGGTGCGGAAGCCCTGGCTCGTTTGCAGGAGCTCGGCAAGCCGCCCGACGCCAAGTTCGAGCGAGCCCAGCTCTTGACACGTGCCAACGCGCTGGCCGGCCTGGGCGACCCGCAAGGGGCGCGCGCCGCGCTGATCGAGCTCCGCGGCCTGGGGCAGCGAGAATCAATGGAAAATGTGCTCGATCGCGCGATCGCGCTCGGCGGACCGGCTTTGGAGCTCGCGGAGCAATTGAAGCACGAAGGCTAATTTTCGCCCCGCCGCTCCTTTAGGCGGGACACCCGGGTGCCGGGGGGGCCGAGCGAACCGTTCTGCAGTTGCAAACCGTAATCATCTGCAACTTGAGAACTGTTCCAGATGCGTTGTCCGTTCGGAAGGTAAAAATTCGAACGGATGAGCGCGAGAGCAAGCTCGTGAGCGCGAGTGTGAAATGCTCGACGGCGCGCATTCGCCCAAACGAAACTCGAATTCAGGAATAGTCGTAGGGCGTCATCAGTTGCGTCGTGCTGCGCGACTAAGAGGCGTTGCCAGTACTGCCCGATCCGCGAGCAGCGCTGGAAAAAGATTTTGCTGATGCTCGAGGAGCTCACGATGGACCGGATCACACAGGCTGCACTGATTCTGGCGTTCGGTAGTCTGCTGGCGTGTGGTTCCGAACCCAGCTCGACCAACGGTCCGTACGGATCGGGTGGAGTCGGAAGCGGCGCTGCGGGTGGCGCCGGCGGAGCCGGCGCAGGTACGGGTACGGGCTGCACGACCGCGCCGAACTGCGGCGGATGTCAGCTCTGTTTCGATCAGTGCTACTGCCAGACGGGAAACGTCGATCAGTGCGTGAACACGTGCTCTGGCGCCGGCGGTTCGGGTGTCGGCGGTTCGGGTCAGGGTGGCTCCGGCGTCGGCGGTTCGGGTGTCGGCGGTTCGGGCCAAGGCGGAAGCGGCCAGGGCGGCTCGGGGCAAGGTGGTTCGGGACAGGGTGGCTCGGGGCAGGGCGGTTCAGGGCAGGGCGGCTCCGGCCAAGGCGGCACGGGTGGAGTCGGCGGCGACGCCGGCACCGGCGGAACGGGCGGTACCGGCCTTCCTCCAGGCACTCAGCTGGCGACGATCAAGACCACGCCGTTCACGCTCGGTCCGGGTGAGGAGAGGTTCAAGTGTCAGACCTTCGCCAATCCGATCCCCACCGATGCCGCGATCGTGAAAAGTGAGTCGTTCATGACTCCGGGGTCGCACCACATGTTCGTGTTCTATGCCGACGGCGCCACCAACGGTCCGTTGGTCGACTGCAACGGCGCGGAGTTCGCTCCTTACTTGCATCTCGCGCAAACTCCGCAGGAGGCATTCATCTACCCCCCCGGAGTCGGGCGCCGGCTCAACAAGTCACAGGGGATGCGCGTGTTGATGCACTACCTGAACACGGGTACGGCACCGCTACAGGCCGAGGTGCGCTTCGACATGCACTGGGTGCCTCCGGACCAGATTCAGCAGCTGGCGAGCACGTTCTTCTTCAACAACGTCGCTGGGATCAACGTGTTGCCTCATTCGCCCGGCACGGCGACGATGACTTGCAACATTCCGAGCGACATCAAGATCATCTCGGCCGTCAGCCACATGCACAAGCACGCGACGCACTTCAAGGCGACGACCGGCAGTGGAGAGGTGCTCTACGAGGGCACGGATTGGGACGAGCCGGAGCCGCGCCAGTTCGACCCGGGGTTTCCGATTCCCCGCAACACGAAGATCACGCACGTTTGCGACTTCCAGAACGACACGTCGACGGTGCTGCGTTTCGGCAACTCGGCAATCACCAACGAGATGTGCATCTTCCAGGGCACTTTTTACCCGTCGGCTACCGGCCAGATGCTGACCTGCAACGGCGGCGGGTTCTGAGCCCGGTCACCGCCGTCAGGTCAGGACAATCGACTTCTCGTCGGACGGATCGAGCGCCGCGCCTTTGACGTCGGCCTCCGCGGCCACCTTGAACGTGGATTTTTCGTTGTTGGCAAAGGCGCCGACCTTGCCGAGCATGCCCATCGCGCCGCCCATCTCCTTGAGCTCGTCGGCGTTCGATTTGACGAGATCGAACGGGAGGACGAAGTCGAACGCGCGCGATTCGCCCTGCTTCATGTCGAAGGCATGCGCCAGAACGAGTTTACCGAGCTCGAACTCGCGCGTGCTTTTTTCGTCGCCGCGGCCCGTGCTCCAGGATTCCGTCAGCTTGACCGTGAGATCGATCACGTGTTGATCGCTCACAGCATTCAGCGCGACGCGTCCAGCGAGCTGCCCTGCCGTTTTTTGCACTTGCGGTGGGACGGACAGTTCGACCTTCACCGTGCCCGCACCGAAGAACTGCTTTACCTTCGAAAAAAATGACACGACGGTGCTCCTTTCCCCTTCTTTGCCCCGCGCGTGGCGCGGAGGTTCGTCATTTGTACTACTCGTCGGCGCCGCGTTGAAGCGCGTTCGCGCGGAAACCGCCTTGCGTAACTCGAGGTGTAAACCGCCGGTTGTCACCGAAGGTGCCTTTCGTCAGGTGTGGTTCCGCTGTAGCTGCTAGAGCACTCCGATATCGCTCCGCGGCCAGGCAAAAAACGGCCGAAGCCTCGCTCGCTCGTGCGTCGCTTGCGTCTTGGAGGGCACGCCAGCACCCTCGGAAGGAATGCCCTACCGATCGTGTGTCGTTGGGCGGGCCTACATCATGTGTTGGGTCGACCGACCGGCACTCGCCGACGTGGCCGCGGTGGTGCACGAGGTCATGGACGTCAAGACTGCCTGCAATCAACGCGTCCTCTATCTCGGGATCATCAAGCCCGAGGTCGCTTTGCCCACCAGCGAGGTGCGTCAGGCGTTCATCAAGCGTTTCGGGATCATGGCAGGCGCGTGCGAAAGCATGGATATCGTGATCGATGGCAACGACCTGCGGTCGACCTTGCTGCGCACGTTGGTGCGTTCGATGGCCCTGGTCTTTCCGGAGCGGAAAATGCGCGTGTGTGATCAGCTCGACCAGGTCACGACGCGCTGGCAAGAAGCCTACGGCATGGAGGCCGCGGTTTTGCTCGCGAATGCGCGACGGCTGGAAAGCGCGGCAACCACGGAAAGCGCCGTGCCCCCGCCGTGACCTCGCGCTGAACGCATTTACCATTGCGTAACGGGCGGCGCCGATCGACCACTTCCGAGCATGAGCTCCCGGTGTTGGCTCGCTGCTGCACTCGTTGCCTGCACGCTGGTTCCGCTGTCGTGCGGCGATGACGACCAGAAAAGGAAGCCGCCAGCGGCGCTCGATGCGGGTGACGGCGGTCCGGCCGGAACGAGTGGAAGGGCTGGGTCCGCAGGATCCAGTGGGGGTGCTGCGGCGGGAAGCGGCGCCGCGGACGCCAGCTCGGGTGCGGCCGGCACCGGGGTCGGCGACGCCAGTGGCGGCAGCGGCGGGATCGCCGGCACGAGCGGAGCCGGCGGCGCGGAAACCGGCGGTGCAGGTGGCGGTGACGCTGCAACGACGGTCACACTGAGCGAGCTCCCAGTCGGCTTGAGTCAAGTCGCTCGAACGTTCGTCACTTGCGACATCGTGCAAGATCGGCAAGGAAACTTCCTCTTCAGCGAAACCAATCGCATCCGGAGGCTGAGCGCCGATCTCGCAAGGATCACCACGGTCGCCGGTGTTGCCCAATCGGGCAGCACGGACGGGAACGCGGCGGACGCTCGCTTTTCCTCGCCGTGCGGGCTCGCGATCGATGCTGCCAACAATCTTTACGTCGCCGACGCTGGCAACGCGACGATCCGCAGGGTCACGCCGGAGGGCACCGTTTCGACCCTGGCCGGCCTGGCAGGCCAGACCGGCACCGCGAACGGAACCGGGAATGCCGCGCGGTTCGGCCAGCCCTTCAAGCTGGCGCTCGGACCGGACGCTGACCTGTACGTGACGGATGCGTCGAACCACCGCATCCGTCGCGTGACGCTGAGCGGCGTGGTCACGTCCTACGCGGGTGGAAGCTCGCCGACGGTCGAGTCCAGCTACGTGGACGGCGCACCCGATACAGCGCGCTTCTCGACGCCTCGAGGGCTGGTTTTTGCCGCGAATGGCGACCTCTACGTCACCGATTACGGCAACTCGCGCGTTCGCCGGATCGTGCGCAGCGGGACGGCTGCGTCCGCGGTCGAGACGTTCGCGGGGAACGGCGAGACCTCGGAGCCGCAAGCCAGCGTCGACGCCGTGGGAACGACAGCCGGAATTCGCAGCCCGACCGCGCTCGCGTTGCTCGGCGGTGGCTTGTACACGGCGGACGGCGGAGGCCTATTGCGGCGCATCGATCTGACGACGAGGGCCGTGACCACGTTCACGGGCTCTCGCACGAACCTGCCAGGCTTCGCCGATGGCAGCGGGCCTACTGTGCGCATGCAACAGTGCGAGGGTTTGACCGCTGCGGCCGATGGTTCGCTGTTCGCAGTCACACATCCCGGCGCGGTTCGGCGTATCACCGCAGCCGGGGTCGTGACCACGATCATGTCCAATCCCGGGGTCGACGCGCTGGGCACCCGCACCAGTGACGACGGCGTCACGCGCGCCGGCGAGCTGTTTCAGAGCCCCTCCGCGGTCGCGATCGACGGCGCCGGCAGCGCGTTCGTGACCGACGACAGCCTGCGCACCGTTCGGCGGATCACCCCGAGCGGGCAGGTTTCACTCGTGGCCGGTCTCGCGGGTTCGTATCACGGCGGGATCGACGGCGTCGGCAGCGAGGCGCAGTTCACCAATCTGAACGCGATCGCGATCGACGGCGCCGGCAACAAGTACGTCTGTGATCGTTTCAGTGTGCGCAAAATCGCGGTGGATGGACGGGTCACGACGCTCGCGGGTGCCTACGATCAGTTCGGCGCCGTCGACGCCCGTGGCGCGGCCGCTCGCTTCCAGGTGATCACCGGGATTGCGGTCGACGGCGCGGGCAACCTGTTCGTCGCCGATGGCGCCAACGCCGCGATTCGTCAGATCGACGCATCCGGCAACGTGACGACGCACGCCGGCAGTCTGACCCAGCCGGGATACACCGACGGACCGCGCGAGAGCGCCCGTTTCACGAACCCGACCGGTCTAGCTTTCGGACCGGGCGGCGTGCTTTACGTGGCCGACACCGGCAACTGCGCGATCCGGAAAATCGCGAGCGACGGCAACGTGAGCACGCTCTACCGCGGATCGTGCAGCACGTTTTCGCCCTATTTCATCGCGGTGGCAACTGACACGACCGTATTTTTCACCGACCTGGTTACGAACTCGATCGGTAAGGTCCTTCCGCAG
>Ga0111538_10001940_pt1 | contig 29014 bp, 33 predicted proteins | sample SoiMethybrSBSTD1_FD_79669 | JGI IMG/M metagenome (GOLD analysis project Ga0111538, IMG submission 79669) | Bulk soil microbial communities from a Populus tree surrounding site in Tennessee, USA - Soil MetaG P. TD hybrid SBSTD1 (version 2)... | ecosystem: Environmental > Terrestrial > Soil >... | reverse complement strand
GCGGCAGGACCGCGACGAGGACGAGGTCCGGCGGCAGCTGGAACTCCGGGATCCCGGGAATGAAGCCGAGCCCGAGACCGCCGACGACGAGCAGGATCGGGTACGGGATGTTCGTCCGCTCGGCCGCGACCAGCAAGAGCGCGACGACGGCGAGGATGGCCAGGAGGGCGAGGCTGTCTTCCGGGGAGAACGTCATTCCGCTGCCGCTCGAACGTTAGATTGATCCCATGGTTCGCGTCCGCTTCGCGCCGAGCCCGACGGGCTCGCTCCACGTGGGTAACGCCCTGAGCGCGGTCGTCAACCGGCGAGCCGGCGACTGGATGCTGCTCCGGATCGACGACACGGACGCCGCCCGGAACGTCGCAGGAGGCGAGGAGGCGATTCTCGGCGACCTGGGCTGGCTCGAGATCGGCTGGGACGAAGGTCCTGTGCGGCAGAGCGAGCGTCAGGATCGCTACCGAGAAGCTGCGGAGCGCATCGGCACCGACCGCTTCGACGGCATCACGCTTCTACGCGAGGACGGCAGCGCGACGTACCACCTCGCCAGCGTGGTGGACGACGCCGACTTCGGCATCACTCGGGTCTACCGCGGGAACGACCACCGGCCCAACGAGGACATCCACCGTCGACTCCACGAGGCGCTCGGGACGACGCCTCCCGAGTACGTCCACCACGGGCTGATCCTCGGGGAAGACGGCAAGAAGCTCTCCAAGCGCACGGCCGGGGCGACGGTCGCCTCGCTGTGCGAGCTCGGCTTCCCGGCCGGGGCGGTGCGCTCCTACCTCGACGAGCTCGGCGTGCCGCGCCATGACGTCCGCTACGACCTCGCGCGCCTTCGGAGACTTGCGATCGACGCGATCGGGGCGATGCCTGACGACGAGCTCGCCGCGGCCGCCGACGCGCGGCCCGAGGCCGTGCCTGCCTTGCGGGGCGCCCGCGACCTCGTCGAAGCGCAGGAGATCGCGCGTTCGCTGCTCACGACGCCTTCTCCCCAGCCGAGCCAGCACCCCGAGACCCTGGTGCGCTTCCACGAGCTGCGGGAGAGGGCTCCCGAGTCACTGGATCAGACGGCGGCGAAGGAGATCTTGCGGGAGCTCAAGGCCGTCGGCGGGAACCTGAAGGCGCTGCGGCGTGCGCTCACCGGGGCCGACCGCGGGCCGGAGCTCTGGACCGTGTTGGTCGCTCTGCCGCGCGACGAGGCTTTGCGGCGGGCCGCCGCGGCCAGCTCGTGAGCTCGTCGCGGATCTCCTCGAAGGTCGCGAGGAACGCCTTCGGCTGACCCGCGGGCGGGCCCGCGTCGCGCCGGGTGATCGCGACGATCTTGCGGCGGACGGGCGAGGCGTCCACTACCTCGACCTCGGCCAGGATGCCCGCCTCGAGCTCGTCCGCGACGGAGGTCTGGGGCAAGAGCGCGACGCCGAAGCCCTGCTCGACCATCTTCTTCGCGGCGTCGATGTTGTCGAGCTCCATGCGGCCCGCCGGCGACACCCCCGCGGTGACGAAGAGCGCGCTCGTGAGGTCGTGGTAGCTGGAGGTCCGGTCGAACTGGATGAGTTGCTCCTCCGCCAGGTCCTTCATGCGGATGCGCCGCTCGCCTGCGAACGGATGGCCGGGCTCGACGACGAGGATGAGACGGTCTTCGTAGAGCGGCGTGCTCACGATGTCGGGATGCTGCAGGGCGCGCACGAGGCCGAGCGTCACCTGCTCCCGCAGGACGAGGTCGAGGATCTCCTCCGAGTGGCCGGTGCGCACGCTGACCAGGACGCGAGGAAAGCCCTCCGAGAAGCGCTTCAGGAGCGCGGGGAGGACGTAGGTCGACACCGCGGGCGCGGCTCCGATCGCGAGCCGGCCGGCGCCGCCGCGTTCGAGAGCGTTGACCTGCATGCGGCCGTCGGTGAGCGTCTCGAGCGAGCGAACCGCGTAGGGGAGGAAGGCGTTGCCTGCGTCGGTGAGCCGCATGCCTCGCGGGCCGCGGACGAAGAGCTGCGCGCCCAGGTCGGCTTCGAGGCCCTTGAGCCTCGCCGTCAGCGCGGGCTGGGAGATGAACAGCGCCTGTGCCGCCCGGCTGACGCTCTGCCGCCTCGCCGTCTCGACGAAAGCTGTGATCTGGTTGAGGAGCATCTATAGATTCTATTGATAACGATGATCGAAAGAAATCATTGTGTGAATATCGGACAGCGCGGTACCCTCAACGTATGGAAGCCGCTGTCACCTTCGACTTCGATTCGGTCGAGCGCGAGCAAACCCCCGAGCCTCCGCGCCGACTCTCCTATCTGAGCACCTCCGAAATCGCGGATTGCACCTGTCCTGAATGGTGCGAGCGCGACCACGACCGAGACTAGAACGAAGGTGGGGTCCGTGTCGGTGAGGGGGCTGGAGCTTCGCGCGCCCGTCGAAGGGGGCCACGCAGAGGTTCTCACCGAGGAAGCGCTCGAGTTCGTGGCGGGCCTGCAACGGCGCTTCGGTCCCGAGCGGGAGCGCCTCCTCGCTGCGCGAGCCGAACGGCAGGAGCGAATCGCCGCCGGCGAGCTCCCCGACTTTCTCCCCGATACCCGGGAGGCCCGCGAGGGCGACTGGCGGGTCACGCCGGTCCCGGCCGACCTGCAGGACCGGCGCTGTGAGATCACCGGGCCGGTCGACCGGAAGATGGTCATCAATGCTCTGAACTCCAGCGCGCGCTGCTTCATGGCCGACTTCGAGGACGCGAACTCGCCGACGTGGGCGAACTGCCTCGACGGGCACGTGAACCTCCGCGACGCCATCGACCGGACGATCGAGCTGGCGACTCCCGACAAGACGTATCGCCTGAACGACAAGACCGCGGTACTGATCGTCCGTCCGCGCGGGTGGCACCTACCGGAACGACACGTGCTCGTGGACGGCGAGCCGATCTCGGGCAGCCTCTTCGACTTCGGACTTCACTTCTTCCACAACGCGCAGCGCCTGCTCGACTCGGGGAGCGGGCCCTACTTCTACCTCCCGAAGCTCGAGAACCATCTCGAGGCGCGGCTCTGGAACGGCGTATTCGAGGCAGCCCAGGAAGAGCTCGGCATCCCGCGCGGCACGATCAAGGCGACCGTTCTCGTCGAGACGATCCTGGCCGCCTTCGAGATGGAGGAGATCCTCTACGAGCTCCGCGAGCACTCCGCGGGCCTGAACGCGGGCCGCTGGGACTACATCTTCAGCATCATCAAAAAGTTCCGCGATCGGCCTGACTTCGTGCTCCCCGACCGCGCGCAGGTGACGATGACGGTCCCGTTCATGCGAGCGTACACAGAGCTCCTCGTCAAGACGTGCCACCGGCGCGGCGCGCACGCGATGGGCGGGATGGCCGCCTTCGTCCCCAGCCGCCGCGATCCAGAAGTGAACGAAACGGCGCTCGCCAAGGTGCGCGAGGACAAGGAGCGCGAGGCCGGCAGCGGATTCGACGGAACCTGGGTCGCGCATCCCGATCTCGTACCCGTCGCGACGGAGGTCTTCGACTCGGTGCTCGGTGACCGCCCGAACCAGGTCGAACGCCAGCGTGAGGACGTCTCGGTCGAGGCGAGCGACCTTCTCGACGTCACCGTGCCGGGCGGCGAGGTCACCGAGGCAGGGGTCGAGAACAACGTCAGCGTCGGGCTCCAGTACCTGGAGTCCTGGCTCCGAGGTGTCGGTGCGGTCGCCATCTACAACCTGATGGAGGACGCTGCCACGGCAGAGATTTCGCGCTCCCAGATCTGGCAGTGGGTGCGCAACGGCAAGATCGACGAGCGGGACGTCCGCGCCGTCGAGGACGCGGAGCTGGAACGGCTCTCGGACGGCGGGCGCTGGGATGACGCCCGCGAAGTCTTCGAGCAGGTCGCTCTCGGCGAGCAGTTCGCCGAGTTCCTGACCCTGCCCGCATACGACCACCTGGACTAGGAGGCCCCCCGATGGACCGCTGGAACGGAATCGAACGGCTGTACACCGAAGAGGACGTGGAGAAGCTTCGCGGGACCATCCACGTCGAGCACACACTCGCCCGCCTCGGCGCGGAGCGCCTCTGGCAGCTCCTGGAGGACGAGGAGTATGTCGCGGCGCTCGGCGCCATGACCGGCGGCCAGGCGGTGCAGATGGTCAAGGCCGGCCTGAAGGCGATCTACCTCTCGGGCTGGCAGGTCGCGGCGGACGCGAACCTCGCCGAGCAGGTTTATCCCGATCAGAGCCTTTACCCGACGACGAGCGCGCCGGCGCTCGTTCGTCGCTTGAACAACGCACTGCGGCGCGCCGACCAGATCGAGACCGCCGAGGGCGGGAGCGGCCGTTACTGGCTCGCCCCGATCGTCGCCGACGCCGAGGCGGGCTTCGGCGGGCCGCTGAACGCCTTCGAACTGATGAAGTCCTTCATCGAGGCCGGCGCCGCCGGCGTGCATTTCGAGGACCAGCTCGCCTCGGAGAAGAAGTGCGGCCATCTCGGCGGCAAGGTGCTCGTCCCGACGAGCCAGTTCGTTCGCACACTGACCGCCGCCCGCCTCGCGGCCGACGTCTGCGACGTGCCGACCCTCGTCGTCGCGCGCACCGACGCCCTCAGCGCCACGCTGATCACGAGCGATGTCGACGAGCGCGACCATGAGTTCCTCACGGGCGAGCGCACCCCGGAGGGCTATTTCTTCGTCCAGCCGGGCCTCGAGTCCTCGATCGCGCGCGGGCTTGCGTACGCGCCGTACGCGGACCTGATCTGGTTCGAGACCTCGACGCCGGACATGCAGGAAGCCGCTGACTTCGCGGAGGCGATCCACGAGCGCTTCCCCGGCAAGATCCTCGCCTACAACTGCTCGCCCTCCTTCAACTGGAAGCGCCATCTCGGCGACGACGAGATCGCGTCCTTCCAGCAGGAGCTCGGTCGCATGGGCTACCGCTTCCAGTTCATCACGCTGGCGGGCTTCCACGCCCTCAACGCGTCGATGTTCGAGCTCGCTAAGGGCTACTCGGCGGAAGGGATGAGCGCCTACGTGCGGCTCCAGGAGCACGAGTTCGAGCTCGAGGAGGACGGCTACACGGCCACGCGCCACCAGCGTGAGGTCGGCGCCGGCTACTTCGACCTCGTCGCCCAGGCGGTCTCTGGCGGGGAGAGCTCGACGCTCGCCCTCAAGGGCTCCACCGAGGAAGCGCAGTTCAGCAAGAGCTGACCGGCAACCCGGTATAACGCCGGGGTGCTGCTCTACGACTCGTCCACGCGGCAGAAGGTCGAGCTGCCCGCGCCGCCGGGCCCGATCCGCATGTACGTCTGCGGCCCGACGGTGTACCAGCGGATCCACATCGGAAACGCGCGGCCCTTCGTCGTCTCGATGTGGATGCGGCAGTGGCTCGCCGAGCGCGGCTACGAGGTCAAGCTCGTCGAGAACATCACGGACATCAACGACAAGATCTACGAGGCGGCCGCGCGGCAGAGGATGGGGAGCGCCGAGCTGGCCGAGCAGGCGGCGCAGTGGTACGTCGATGACACCGGCGAGCTCGGGCTCGGCCGGCCCGACGTCGAGCCGCGCGCGACCGAGGTCATCCCGGAGATCGTCGCTCTTATCGGCGAGCTGATCGACCGCGGGCTCGCCTACGAGTCCGGCGGCGACGTCTACTTCCGCGTCCCCGCCTATCCCGAGTACGGCTCGCTCTCGGGCGCGCAGCCGGACGACATGATCGCCCAGGAACCGAGCGACCTGAAGGAAGACCCCCGCGACTTCGCCCTCTGGAAGGCGACGAAGCCGCACGAGGACACGGAGTGGGACTCGCCCTGGGGGCCCGGACGCCCGGGCTGGCACATCGAGTGCTCGGCGATGGCGGAGAAGCACCTCGGCCCCGAGTTCGAGATCCACGGCGGCGGCCTCGACCTCCGCTTTCCGCACCACGAGAACGAGCTCGCCCAGTCCCGCGGAGCGGGGAGGCCGTTCGCCCGCTTCTGGGCCCACAACGGGATGCTGCAGCTCTCGGAGGAGAAGATGTCGAAGTCGACGGGCAACATCGTCTCGCTCCGAGAAGTGCTCGACACCTACGGGCGCGAGGCGATCCTGGTCTTCTTCCTCAGCGGCCACTACCGTGGCCCGCTCGACTACTCGGACGAGGCGCTGGAGGCGGCGAAGAGTGTCGCCGACGACTTTCGCAACGCTCGGAGGGTGGTCGAGACGCGGGAAGACGTCCGCGGCTGGGATGTCTTCATCGAAGCTCTCGACGACGACTTCAACACCCCGGCGGCCCTTGCCCTCATGCACGAATGGCGGGCGGCCGGCCAAGTCGACCTGCTGATGAGAGCACTGCTCCTGTTCGGCCTCCCGCTGCCCCTGCATCCCGAGGCTCCGCCCGAGGTGACGGAGCTCGCGGACGCGCGCTTCGCCGCGCGGGCGGCGCGAGACTTCGAGGAGGCAGACCGGCTCCGGGGCGAGCTCGAGGCGCTCGGCTGGGAGATGCAGGACATGCCCGACGGCGGCTACCGGCTCGTCGCGAAGCTTTGACCCGCGAGGTCGTCTACGGGCGCCGCCCCGTCCGCGAGGTGCTCAGGGCCGGGCGCAGGCAGATCCTCGAGCTCTCCGCGACCGAGCGCGCCCTCGCGTCCGAGCCGTGGCTTCGCGACGAGACAGGTCTTCGCGTCCACGTCGAGCGCGAAGGGAAGCTGAACGAGCTGGCCGGGAACCGCGACCACCAGGGGGTCGTCGCATTCTGCGAGCCTTACAGGTACGCCGACGCCTACGAGCTTGCCGCGGGCGACAGGCCGCTGATTCCGTGCCTCGACCAGGTGACCGATCCCCACAACCTCGGTGCGGTCTGCCGCAGCGCGGACGGAGCGGGTGCGACCGGCGTCGTCGTCACCGAGCACAAGGCGGCGCGCGTCACGCCGGCGGTCTGCCGAGCCTCCGCAGGCGCGGTCGAGCACGTCCAGATCGGCGTCGTCGTCAATCTCGCGCGCTACCTCACGGATGTGAAGCGGGGCGATCTCTGGGTGTGGGCGGCCTCCGGTGACGCCGACACGCCGGTCTGGTCAGCCGACTTCACCACCGGGGCCGCGCTGGTCTTCGGCGCCGAGGGGCGCGGCCTGCGTCCTCTCGTCCGCAAGACGTGCGATGACGCGTTCGCAATCCCATTGGCGGGAGCCGTGGAATCGCTGAACGTGAGCGTGGCGGCCGGCGTGGCGCTCTTCGAAGCCGCGCGCCAGCGCCGCGGCTAGCCGGCCTCGAGCTCGGCGATCGCCCGGGCGAGGATCTCGGCGTTCGTGCCCGGCTCCTCGGCGGCCCAGGCGCGCAGCGCGGGTTTCGGGAGCCAGATCCCGTCCCGCACGAAGCGGAGCGAGCGGCCGGCGTTGAGGACGGCGTCCTCGCTCTCGGGCGCTTCGCGCTCGTACCACCGAAGCACGTCCGCCAGTACCGGCCGCAGGTCGGCGGGCGCGATCGGCGCAAAAGCGTCGGCGGCCGGAGGGCCGAGGAGCGCGACCCCGTGCTCGGAGAGAACGCTCCGGTCGATGGCGAACCAGTGCCGCTCGCCGGGCTGGGGCTCTCGATCGGCCCGAAACGTGAGGCCGCTGCCCGTGTTCAGGTTGAGCTCGAAGCCGGGCTCGACGGTCGGCGTGCCCGCCGCCCTCTCCATGTAGACGACGAGCTCGAGACCTCGGGCTGGGCACGGAAAGGCCTCGTGTCGGACCTCCGCCACGATCCGGTCGGCGACCTCGTCCGTGAGCGGCCTGCGGACGACCACGGCCACGTCGAGGTCGCTCGGCCCGTGCTCGTAGCCGCCGAGAGCCCAGGAGCCACCCGCGTAGACGCCGACGAGCTCGGGCCCGAGGAGCTCCTGCAGGCGCCGGACGAGCTCGTCGAGATACGCGCGCTCGGCCTCCACGCGGGCATCCTTAGCGGGATGCTCTATCTCTTCGACGGCTACAACATCCTCCACGCGGGCTCGTTCCGGGAGCGCGAGGAGCTGATCGACCGCCTGGCGAGCTTCGTCGCAATGCGCGGCGCACGCGGGGTGGTTGTCTTCGACGGCGTCGGCGAGGACACGTCCTACGGGGATCTGGCAGTTCGCTTCGCTGAGGAGGCGGACGCGCTCATCGAGCGCCTCGCCGCCGAGCACCGTGCGCAGGAGGAGGTCTGGGTGATCTCCTCCGATCGTGAGATCCGTGGAACCGCCGGACAGGAAACCCGCCGGGTCTCGTCGAAGAACTTCCTGCGGGATCTCGACGAGAGCGCCAAGCCGGCACCTGAAGGGCGCTCCCAGATCGAAGACGCGCTCGATGAGAACACGCGTTCTGCCCTCGAGCGTTTGCGCCGCAGGCGACATTGAACTTTCGGGGACCGCCTGCTACGATCGTGACCTCAAGTTGAGGGTTAGGGTTGTCGAGGCATGCTTTCCTCGGCACCGGCACATCCAAAGCCCAGGAGGAAAGCCGATGCCCCGCCGCCAGCTCGCCACGGCCCGCCCGCAGGAAAAGACTCAACGAGAAGTCGAGGATTTACGGCTCGTCCTCCGTGCCAGGAACGGGGACTCCGTCGCGATGGACGCGCTGCTACGCCGCTACACCGGTTTCGTCCGCCTCAAGGCGAGCTCGTACTTCATCGCCGGCGGTGAGTCCGACGACCTCATCCAGGAAGGCCTCGTCGGGCTCTACAAGGCGGTGCGCGACTTCCGCACCGACAAGGAGACCTCGTTCCGGAGCTTCGCCGAGCTCTGCATCACCCGGCAGATCATCACGGCGATCAAGACGGCGACGCGCTTCAAGCACGCGCCGCTGAACACCTACGTCTCGTTCAGCCACACGCCCGCGGGCCAGGAAGACGGCGACTGCACCCTGGGAGACGCGCTTCCGGGGCCGGGGGTCGACGATCCCGCCGTGTGCGTCATCTCGACGGAGGAGCTGCAGAGCCTCGTCTTCTGCCTCGGCACCGGTCTCTCGCCGCTCGAGAGCGACGCTCTCCGGCTCTACCTCGAAGGCAACTCCTACGAGGAGATGGCCGAAGGCCTCGGCTGCGACACGAAGACGATCGACAACGCCCTCCAGCGCGTGAAGCGCAAGGTCCTCCAGCACCAGCAGGAGCGCGCGGTCCTCGATTAGCTACGCTGGCCGCGCCCGCCGGAGTAGCTCAGCTGGTAGAGCAAGCGATTTGTAATCGCTAGGTCGTGGGTTCGAGTCCCGCCTCCGGCTCCTTTTCGGCGCGGAATGGCGGTGCGCGCAGCCTCGTTAAAGAGGTTGTGCGTACAACCAACGAGATCCGTGAGGAGCTGGACCAGGCGATTGCGCGACGCGCCGAGCTGTGGAACCGGCTCTATCAAGGATCAGATGCTGAGACGTCGGCCGAGCTCGCCGGCCTCTCGAAGACCATCGACGAGCTCTGGGGCGAATACCGGACCGCGGAGGCCCGGAAGCGCTTCGGCTCGCCGGAGCTCATCCACGCGCGTGCTCGGACCGAGGAACGGCTCGAGCGCGATTCGCGCCGCGTGAAGCAAGCGGCCTGACCGATTGCCGGGCGGCCGCCTACTGGCGGCCGCCCTCCCTGCTGGGAGGTCAGGCGGCTTTCGTGCTCGGCTTGGCCGACGACTTCTTGGGGAGGATCTGGTCGGCGGCGAGCGTCATCAGGTAGCCGCAGCGCTTGCAGAGGACGACGACGACGGAGATCCCGTCCTTGGCGTCGGCGCCCGAAATGATCTTGCACTCTTCGTGGGCAACGCCGAGCTGGCCCACCCCTTTGCAGAGTGGGCACGAGACGACGTAGCGTGCGAGGTGTTCCTCGACCGCTGCAACGTCGACGCCTACGACCGCAGCCTTCGCCATAAATTCGACCTTAGCGGGGGTTTTTTGGCTTGCCTCCCCCGTTGGAGCCATTTCGACAATAGTCAACATGCGTGTTTTGCTCGTTTCTCAGATGTATCCGGGCCCTTCGGCTCCCGACCTCGGCGTCTTCGTAAAGCAGCTCGCTGACGAGCTCGAACGCGCCGGCAACGACGTCTCCCGTGTGGTGATCGACCACCGGGGCGGCTCGCCGGCCAAATACGGCGGCCTCGCCGCTCGCGCGCTCGCCGAGGCGCGCCGGTTTCATCCCGACGTCGTCTACGCGCACTTCCTCTTCCCCGCGGGCGCGGCTGCCGCCTTCGCGGCCCGAAGGGTCGGCGCCCACCTGGTTCTCACCGCGCACGGTCGCGACGTCCGCAACGTCGGCGCCATCCCGGGCGTGGCAACGGCCACCGCTGCGGCGATTCGCCGCGCGGACGCGGTGATCGCGGTGTCCGACTTTCTCCGCCGTGAGCTCGAGGCGAAGATCCCGGACGCCCAGGGCAAGGTGCACGTCATCGACTCTGGCGTCGATCTCGCGCGTTTCCGGCATCGCGATCCGGAGCCGCTTCGTGTGAAGCTGGGGTGGGAGCAGCCGGGCACGCACTACCTCTGCGTCGGGACGCTGGACGAGCGCAAGAACGTCGTTCGGCTCGCGGATGCCTTCGCCGGTCTGGACTCCGGATCCCTCGTCTTCGCGGGCGATGGGCCGCTGCGCCACGCGCTGGAGGGAAAGGACGGTGTCAAACTCGTCGGCCGCGTGCCGCACGAGCGCGTGCCTGACTTGATCGCCGCCAGCGACATCGTCTGCCAGCCGAGCCTGATCGAGCCGTTCGGGCAGGCGGTGCTCGAGGCGCTCGCGTGCGAGCGTCCGGTGGTCGCGACGCGCATCGGTGGACCGGCCGAGCTCCTCACTCCCGAGACAGGCATCCTCGTCGATCCGGGTAGCGTCGACTCGATCGCCGCCGGTCTGCGTGCGGCGACAGATCTCCCGAGGCCGAACCCGGCGGCAAGGGCGATCGCCGAGGAGCACGACGTCGTCAAGCAGGCTGCGCGAGTGGCGCGGCTTCTGGCCGGCGAGACGCCAGAATGAGTCATATGCACGTGCACGCCGATTCACGCGCCGACCGCCGCATCCTTGCCTTGTCGCTCGGGCTGCTCGTCGCCTTCATGGTGGCCGAGGTCGTGCTCGGGATCGTGGCCAGCTCCCTCGCGCTGCTCGCAGACGCGGGCCACATGCTCACCGACGCCTCGGCGCTCGGGCTCGCGCTCTTCGCAGCCTGGGCAGCGTCCCTGCCGGCCCGCGGCAGGTGGACGTTCGGGTTCGCGCGCGCGGAGATCCTCGCCGCGCAGGCGAACGGAATCACGCTCGTGGTGATCGGGCTCCTGATCGTCTACTCGGCGATCCGCCGGCTGATTTCGCCGCCCGAGGTGGAGGCCGGGATCGTGATTGTGGTGGCGTTGGTCGGGATCGTCGTGAACCTCGCCGTCCTCGCGCTCATGGCCCGCGCGGAGCGTCAGAGCCTGAACGTGCGCGGCGCCTATCTGCACATCGCCACCGACCTGGCCGCCTTCGTCGGCACCGCTCTTGCGGGCGTCCTGATCCTCGCCACGGGCTGGAACCGCCTCGACCCGATCGCATCGCTCTTCGTGGCCGGGCTCATGTTCGCGGCGAGCATCACGCTCCTGCGGGAGTCCGGGCGGATCTTCCTCGAGGGCGCGCCTTCATCGGCTCCGCCGGCCGAGGTCGGCCGCGCGATCGTGGAGCACGACGGGGTCGTCGAGACGCACGACCTGCACGTTTGGACGGTGACCGACGGTTTCCCGGCGCTTGCCGCGCACGTGCTCGTCGAGCCGGGCGCGGACTGCCACCGGATTCGCCTCGAGCTGGAGCGCATGCTCACGGAGCGCTTCGGGCTGGAGCACGCAACGCTTCAGGTCGAGCACGTCGGGACCGCGAGCGGCCTCGAGATCCGGCGGACGACCGCATGACCCCACTCGTTCGCATCCTGATCGCCGACGACGACCCGCTTTTCATCGACGCCCTCGAGGCGATTCTCGGTATCGAGTCCCAGATCGAGATCGCCGGCCGGGCACATGACGGGGAGGAGGCGATGCGGCTCGCCGGCGAGCTCGAGCCCGACGTCGTCCTCCTGGATCTGAGCATGCCGGTCGTGGACGGGTTCGAGGCGAGCCGGGGGATCCGAGCCGAGGCGCCTGCCACCGCGGTCGTCGTCCTCACCGGCTCCTCGTACGCCGAGGACGTGGAGAAGGCCTACGACGCCGGTGCGTCCGGCTACGTGACGAAGGACAGGATCGCGCAGGATCTGGTGCGAACAGTCCTCGACGCTGTCACCTGAGGCCTCTCGCTATCCTGAGGCCGTGCTCGACGTCGTCCTGCCAGTCGTTCAGGTGCTCCTGTCCGCGATTCTCGTCGTCCTCGTGCTCATGCACTCGGGGCGCGACACGGGCTTCGGCGGCATGGGCTTCACGCCGGCGTCGCAGGGCGGCCAGCACATCGTCGAGCGGAACCTGACGCGGCTCACGCTCGTCGTCGCGGCGCTCTTCGGCATCAACACCGTCGCGCTTTTCTACGTGCTTTAGCCCCCGGCGATCGCGGCGACGAGGCGGATCTCTTCGGAGCCGCTGAGGCGCGTGTCCATGCCCTCTTGCTCGCGAACGTCGACCCCGTCCACGTAGACGTTCACGAGTTGCCGTAGCTGCCCGCGCTCGTCGAAGACCAGGTTGGCGATCGGCAGGGAGCGGAGCGCAGAGCCGACGGTGTCCGCCTCGACGTCGAAGCGGCGCTGCCCGCCGACCTCGGCGGCGAGCATCCCCGGGAGAAGGACTATTGCCAGTCGGCCGCCTCGACGGAGAGGATCGGCGGAAGGTGCCTCGCGGCCTCGACCCAGCTGTTGCCGCCGTCGGCGCTCGCGAAGACCGAGCCGCTCTGCGTCCCGAAATAGACGCCGCCCCCGTCGAACGACGAAGACTCGCGGAGCACGGCCACCCAGGCCGGATCCGGGAGGCCGCCCTCGAGGAGCTCCCAGCTCTGACCGCCGTCGTTTGTGCGGTAGACGCCCAGCCGCCCGTCAGGCGTGACGCGGTTCTCGGCGCCCTCCTCCGGGATGACGAAGGCGGTGTCCGGATCGGACGGGTCGAGCATGATCGGGAAGCCGAAGCCGCTCGGGAGCCCGTTGCCCTCGAGGCGCTCCCAGTTTCGGCCGTAGTCGTCCGAGCGGTACACGCCGCAGTGGTTCTGCTGCCAGAGGCGCTCCGGCCGGGCCGGGTGGACGAGCAGCTTGTGCACGCACTGCCCGACCGTGGGGAACGGGTTGTCCGGGAAGAAGTCGGCGGCCACGCCGGAGTTGGCCGGCTCCCAGGACTCGCCGCCGTCTTCGGTGCGGAAGGTCCCCGCGGCGGAGATCGCGACGTACATCCGGTTGGGGTCGTCCGGGTCGAGCTGGATGGAGTGGCAGCACATCCCGCCAGCCCCCGGGTTCCACTTCTCCCGGGACTCGTGCCCGACGAGGCTCTGCACGGTCTCCCACGTGCGGCCGGAGTCGTCGCTTCGGAAGAGGACGCCGGGTGCGCCGCCGAGCCAGAGGCGGCCGTTCTCGCCCTGGCGCCCCGGCCGGACGTGCCAGGTCTTCTCGAGCGTGAGGCCGGATTCCTCGGGGAGGCCGAGCTCCTCGGCGCGCGTCCAGGTCTGGCCGCGATCCTGCGAGCGGTGCACTGTGGCGCCGTAGACGAAGCTGTTCGTCGCCGCATAGACCGAGCCGTCACGCGGGTCGGGAACGGCGTGGAAGACCTCCCAGCCCGTCAGCAGCGGGTCGGAGACCTCCCAGTCGCGGCGGTCCTCGTCCGAGGAGAGGACGAAAAGACCCTTCCGCGTGCCGACGAGGAGGGCGGGCACTAGAGGCCGGGCCTCGATCCCGTTCCGACGATCGTGAACGCGCTCGTCGCGATCGCGGGCACCCGCGTCCCGAAGGGGTAGCGCTCGTCGTAGTAGTCGCTGCGGTTCACGAGCACGACCTCGTCGGAAAGACCGAGGATCCCCTCGACGAGCTTCGGGAACGACGTGGTGAAGCGGAGATTCACGAGCGGCTTCGTCACCTTACCGCCCTCGATCTTGAACGTGCCGTCGCGCGTCATGCCCGTGATGATCCCCTCGCGCGGGTCGACGACGCCGAGGTAGTGGAGCCGGGTCACGTAGATGCCGTCACCCACCCGCTCCGGCAGCTCGCCGGTCGGGGCATCGCCGGCGCGGACCGAGAGATTGAGCGGGAGCGGTCCGAATCCCTGCGCTGGTGCGGTCAGAGCGTGGCCGGTGGACTCCTTGCCCTCGCCGGCGCGCTTGGCGGTGCGGCGGTCCCAGACGACGTCCTTCGCGACGCCGTCCTCGACGATCGTGACGCGCTGCTTGGGCACGCCTTCGAGGTCGAACGCCTTGGGCATGCCCTCGGGGTCGAGACCGTCGTCGATCAGCGTGAACTTCTCGTCGAAGAGCTTCTCCCCGAGCCGCCCGCTCAGGTAGCTGCGTCCCTCGAGACAGGACAGGGCTCCGAGGGAGCTGAACCCGAAATACCAGAGGAGCTCGGAGAAGGCGTAGGGCTCGAGGATGGCGGCGTGTGTGCCGGCCTCGATCTCCGTCGCGCCGCGCGTCCTGGCGGCCTTCTCGGCCGCTTCTCGCGCGCAGCCCGCCGGGTCGAGGTCGCCGGCCTTCCAGGACGTCTCCTCCGCGTAACCGGAGGCGTCGTCCGAGGCCGCGATGGCGAGGACGCTCGCGTCGGTGATTCCCTGGCTGACCGCATGGCCGGTGCTCGAGGCCACCGCCGTCTCGGTCGCGCCGCTCGTGAAGTAGCCATAAAGGCCGTACTCGGGGACGGCCTCGATCGCCTGCGCGGCGAGCGCGGCCTGCTCTTCCGGGGTCAGCACCGCGGTCTCCTCGTCGTAACCGGCCACGTCGGGGACGGCGGCCGGCGGCTGGAGTCCTGCGTACCCGGGGTCCGCGGGCGCGCTGTCCGCTGCCTCGGCGGCCCGCCGGGCCATCTCGCGGAGACCCTCGTCGTCGGTTCGGTTCGTGACGGCACAGCCGACCTTCCCGTCCCGGACGACGCGGAGCGTGATCGACTCGTCGCTGATCAGCGTGGGCTGGTGGACCTCCGAGCCCGCGAACCGCGCGAAGCCCGACTCCTCGGCCTGGACGACGGCGTCGGCCTCGTCCGCTTCGGCGGCCCGCCAGGCGCGGTCGGCGAGCTCGAGCGCCCGGCCGTCAGACATCACGGACGCCTACCTGGACGTTGCGGAAGCGGCCCGGGGCGGTGCCGTGAGACACGTGCGCGTGCTGGCCCGGCTGGCCCTTGCCGCAGTTCGTCAATCCGTAGAGCTCCCATTCGTCGGGCCCGGCGACCGCGTCGAGTTCGGACCAGAAGATCGGCGTCCGGCCCGTGTAGGTCGCGTCGCGGAGCATGCGTCCGAGCTTGCCGTTCTTGATCTCCCACGCGATCTGCGTCCCGAACTGGAAGTTCAGACGCTTGTCGTCGATCGACCAGCTCTTGTTCGTGCACATGAAGATGCCGTCGTCGACGTCGGCGAGCAGGTCGTCGAACGACCCCTCGCCCGGCTCGAGGTGCAGGTTCGTCATGCGGACGAGCGGCATCCGGCTCCACCCGTCGGCGCGCATCGAGCCGCCGTTCCCGGCTCCGATCATCCGCGCGGTCTCGCGCGACGAGAGGAAGGCGTTCAGGACTCCCCCCTCGACGACGGGCTGCCGTCCGGCGGGCACGCCCTCGTCGTCGTAGGCGAAGGTGCCGAGCCCACCGGCGGTCGTCGAGTCCGCGGTGATGTTCATCAGGTCCGACCCGTAACGGAGGCTGCCGAGGTCGCCCGGCTTGAGGAAGCTCGTGCCGGCGTAGGCCGCCTCGGTCCCGTAGACCCGGTCGAGCTCGGTCGGGTGGCCGACCGACTCGTGTACCTGCAGCACCATCTGCTCGCTGTCGAGGACGACCGTCATCACTCCCGACGGGCATGGGTCGGCGCGGAGGAGGGCGGCCGCCTCCTCGGCGACCCGTGGCGCGTTCCCCGGCATGTCCAGGCCCTCGACGTACTCCCAGCCCGACTGCGAGCTCGAGCCGCCGTGGGCGCTCGGGTAGCTGCGGATCTGAACCTTCCCGTCGCGGATGGCGAGTGCATCGATCCCGCCTCCGCACTCAACGAACTCCTGGTAGACGTCGGCGCCTTCGGAGGACTGAAACGCCCGCTCCTCGCGCTGGGCGCGAAGCGTCGCCTCGGTGATCTTCACGTCCTCGTGCCTCATTCCCCCTTCGGCCCGGAGGCAGAGCTCGACCTTCTCGGAGAGCGGAACGTCCAGCGGATCGCGCGTGGCGGAAGTTCGGTACTCGCCCTTCTCGGCCGGCGCGGGCGCGAGCTCGACCTGGCGTCTCCCGGGCCGGCCCGCGCTCGCGCGCGCGAATGCGACTGCGCGCTCGGCGGCGGACCGTGCTCCTTCCTCACTCAGCCGGCAGTCGCACGCGAATCCCCAGGCGCCGTCGACGAGCACGCGAACACCGACGCCTTCGGTCTCGCCGTCCGAGACCGACTCGACCTCGCCGTTCTTCGTGGCCACGTGCTGGGCCCGGCGCGTGACCGCGCGCGCGTCTGCGTAGCCGGCCCCGCCGGCCGTCGCCGCGTCGATCGCCTCTCCGCAAAGTTCGCGCACGAGCCGCGCGTACCTTAGCGACGGGAGAAGAACGAAGGCACCCTCTTCGGGGTGCCTTCGCGCTGCGTGCTATGCGCTGGAGAGGACTTGAACCTCCACGCCCCGCAAGGGGCACAAGGCCCTCAACCTTGCGCGTCTACCAATTCCGCCACCAGCGCGCGAAGCGCATTGTAGCCATCGCCGAGTTTGACTCCGTCCGAAAGCCGCGCTACCGTGATGCGAACAGACGTTCGACCAGGGAGCCGAGCATGCTGAGCAAGCGCCAGCAGGAGATCTACGACTTCGTCGTCAGCTACGCCGCCAAGCACGGGTATCCACCGACCGTGCGCGAGATTGGCGAGGAGGTGGGCCTGGCCTCGCCCTCGACCGTGCACGCGCACCTCGCGAATCTCGAGCGTGCCGGGATGCTGCGCCGCGACCCGACCAAGCCTCGCGCCCTCGAGGTCGTCGGCCGCGAGCGCGCCTCGGGTCCCGGTCCCGTGCGTGTGGCCGCGCCCGACCCACGGCGCCTGCCGCTCGTGGGCGAGATCGCCGCAGGCGGCCCGCTCCTCGCGGAGGAGAACATCGAGGACTACCTCGCCGTGCCGGAGCCGCTGACCGCCGGAGGGGACGAGTTCCTGCTCCGCGTCAAGGGCGAGAGCATGATCGACGCCGGCATCCTCGACGGCGACTACGTCGTCGTACAGAAGCAGCAGACTGCCCGCGACGGCGACATCATCGTCGCGCTCGCCGGCGAGGACGAGGCCGCCGACGAGGCGACCGTGAAGCGCTTCTTCCGCGAAAACGGGCGCATCCGGCTTCAGCCGGAGAACGAGACCCTCGAGCCGCTCTATCCGACCCACGTCCAGATCCTCGGCAAGGTGATCGGGGTCTTCAGGCGAGTCTGATGACGGAGATCGTGGCCCTCAATCGCACGCTCGACCAGGAGCTCCTCGCGCTCATGCGCGGCGCGAGCCTCGAGTGCCCAGTCTGCGGCGAGTTCGTCCTCCACACGGGCGGGGCGATCCTCTGCCCGCAGTGCGGGACCCGTTTCGAGGCTGGTGCGGAATCGGGGCTACAATTGACCGTGCAGGCCGGGTGATCGCGGGCCGGGCCGCTTCGGCGGATCGGTCCGAGGAAAGTCCGGACACCGCAGGGCAGGACGCTGGGGAAATCCCAGGCGGCGAAAGCCGACGGAAAGTGGCACAGAAAGGAGACCGCCAGCGGCGAAACGTCTCTCTCCGGAGACGCCGAAGGCAAGGGTGAAAGGGTGGGGTAAGAGCCCACCAGCGTCGTGGTGACACGACGGCTAGCCAAACCCCGTCCGGTGCAAGGCGAACAGGCTCCGCTTCAGGCGGCCCGCCGAGGAGCCGGGTGCGCTGCTCGAGCCACCGGGGAACCGGTGGCCTAGATGGATGGTCACCCTCGACAGAATCCGGCTTACAGGCCTGCTGCACGAAGCCCCGCTCCGGCGGGGCTTCGCATTTGAGGAGGCCGGGCGAGCGGCTGCCGGTTGACGGCTCCGCGCCCGATGCGGGCAAGATGCGGCATGCAGATCGGCAAGTCCGGCGAGCCCGTCACGCACGTGAGTCAGGCCTACCCCGACAGAGTCGAGGTGCGCGGGCGGGATCTGGCAGGCGACCTCATGGGTCGCCTGACCTTCACGGAGTACTTCCACCTCCTGCTCACCGGCCGCGAGCCGACCGACGACGAGCGCTACTTCCTCGACCTGCTGCTCGTCGCCATCGCCGAGCACGGGATGATGCCGACCAACGTCGCCGCCCGTATGACGCTCGCTGCCGACCCCGCGTCGCTCCAGGGCGCGGTCGCTGCGGGGATCCTCGGCGCCGGCCCCATCGTCCTCGGCACCTCGGAGGAATGCGCGCGGTTGCTCGAGGAGGCGCAGGCGAACGTCGCTGCGGGGGCTGAGCCCGCGGCGGCTGCGGCCGAGCTGGCCGGGGCGATCAAGAAGGAGGGCGGCAAGGTGCCCGGCTTCGGGCATCCGGTGCATCGGCCGCTCGACCCGCGGGCGGAGCGAATCCTCGAGCTCGCCGACGAGCGCGGTGCGAGCGGGCCGCACGCCGCCCTCGCGCGCGCCTTCCGCGACGCGGTCGCCGAGGCCTGGGGCAAGCCGCTGACAATGAACGTCGCAATGCCGATCGCCGCCGTGCTGCTCGACCTGGGCTTTTCGGCTCCCACCGTCAAGGCGATTCCCATCCTCGCCCGCACGGCCGGCCTTCTCGCCCATCTTGCCGAGGAACAGGAGAACTCCATCGGCTTCCTACTTGCCGCTGCCGCGGAGGACGCCGTGAAGTACGAGCCTCCGGCGGAGTGATGCTCGAGCCGGAGGTCGAGAGCCGCCCCTGGGAGGAGCAGCTCGCCCTCGACGACTTGAGCTATCGCACACAGGTCGCCTACCTCTTCGAGCGCTCGGCGTTCTACAGAGGGAAGCTCGGCGCTGCCGGGATCACGAGCCCAAAGGAAGCGGGCGGCCTCGAAGGCATCGCGCGCCTGCCGCTCACGGAGAAGAGCGAGGTGAAGGCGACTGCGACACGGGAGAATCCGATCGGAACCCACCTCTGCGTCGAGCGCGGCGAGATCGCCCGTATCTACTCCACGAGCGGCACCACCGGGACGCCGAGCTACATCCCGCTCACCGCGGGCGACCTCGACAACTGGATCAGGGGCTCGGCGCGGAGCTATGCGGCGTCGGGTGTCTCGGCGGGAGAGCGCATCGTGTCGACCTACAACGCCGGGCCCTTCGTCGCCGGGGCGGCGCTCGACGCTTTCGAGCGCATCGGGCTCAGCCACATCCCGGTCGGCACGGGTAACACGGAGCGCCTCATGCTCGCCATCGAGCTGCTCGAGCCCGAGACCGCCGTGCTCACGCCCTCCTACGCCGCCCACTTGCTCGAGTGGGCCGCCGAGCGTGGGAAGGACCTACGCGGCTCGAGCGTGCGTCGTGTGCTCGTAGCCGGCGAGCCCGGAGGCGGGGAGCCGGCGTTTCGCGCGAAGCTCGAGGACGGCTGGGGCGCGAAAGTCACGGAGGCGATGGGCATCGGAGACATCGGCGCATCGCTTTGGGGCGAGTGCGAAGAGCAGAACGGGATGCACCTCGGCGCGCGCGGCTTCGTGCACGCCGAGCTGATCGACCCGAAGATCGGCGACCCTGTCGCCATCACCGACGGCGCGAAAGGCGAGCTCGTCCTGAGCCATCTGCAGCACCGCGCGGCGCCGCTCGTCCGCTTCCGAACCCGCGATCACGTCGAGTTTCGGATAAGCCTGTGTCCCTGCGGGCGGACGAGCCCTCGCGTCCGCTGCATCGGCCGCACGGACGACATGCTCATCGTCCGGGGAGTCAACGTCTTCCCGTCGGCCGTCCGCGAGGTCGTGAGCGGCTTTGCGCCGAGGGTCAGCGGCCACATCCTCGTCAGGCCGCGGGACCCGGGCGTGAAGCAGGAGCCGCCGCTTCCGGTCGCGGTCGAGCTGGCCGAGGACACGTCCCCGGATGACCAGCTGGCGCATGCGATCGGCGAGCGGCTGCGGAGCGTGCTCGTCGTGCAGGCGCGCGTCGAGCTCGTTCCGTGGGGGAGCCTGCAGCGGAGCGAGTACAAGTCGAAGCTCGTCGAGCGCTGAGCGATTGACCGGCGTCGGTAGAGTCACTTCGTGGACGCGGATAAGGCACGCGAGCTCCTTCGCCGGGAGAGGCAGCGGATCGAGCGGGCGCTTGCCGAGCAGGCGGGCGAGAGCGACGGCGAGCTTTCGACCGTCGACCAGCATCTCGGCGACCAGGGCAGCGAGCTGTACGAGGACGAGTTCGAGGCCGGTCTTCGTGAGCGTCTCCTGAGCGAGCTCGCCGCGGTGGAGCGCGCGGAGGCCCGCGTCGACGCGGGCACGTACGGCCTCTCGGTCGAGAGCGGGGAGCCGATTCCGGAAGAGAGGCTCGAGGCGATCCCGACCGCCGAGCGCACCGCCGAAGAGCAGGCGCGCTTCGAAGGCCGCCGCTGAGCCCGGCAGGGCAAGCTCCGTAGCCGCCGAACCACGTCTGGGTGTCCGATCCGAAACCGGAGGGCAGCCGTCGTGAAGCCCGCGTTGAGGCGAGCGTCTTCGCGCTCGCAGCATGCGCGCTCCTGGTTCTTCTAGGCCTGGTGAGCATGGCGGCGAGCTGGGAGCTCGCCGGCGTCTCCGGCTGGATCTGGTTCGTGTTCGCCGTTCCCGAGCTGCTGCTCGTCGGTGCGCTCGCGTTCGATGCTCCTCCAACCGTGGACGTGACGATGACCCTGGTGGTCGTCCTTGCAAATCTCGGCGGCCTCGGCCTACTCATCGCCTCCCTCGTCACCGAGACGAGTCGCGACCTGTCGGGAGGGCAGCTCCTCATGAGCGGTGCCGTCCTCTGGCTCACGAACGTGATCGTCTTCGGCCTGCTCTACTGGAGCCTCGATGCCGGCGGCCCTCGGGCGCGTGCCAAACGCGGGCGCCGACGGCCCGACTTCTGGTTTCCGCAGGACGACAACGACCGCCTGGCGCACACCGGCTGGCACCCGCGGCTCGAGGACTACGCGTATGTGGCGCTCACGAACGGCATCGCCTTCAGCCCGACGGACGCCATGCCGCTGACCCGCCGAGCCAAGACGCTCATGGGTCTCGACGCCCTGATCTCGGTCGGCGCTGTGCTCCTTGTCGCAGCGCGCGCCGTCAACGTGCTCGGCGCCTGAGAGCTACTCCGGCGTGACGTAGGCGGCGGTGAGGCCGCCGTCCACGAGGAAGGTCGCGCCGTTCACATACGACGACTCGTCGCTGGCGAGGAAGAGCGCGCCGTACGCGATCTCCTTCGCCTGGGCCAGCCTGCCCATCGGCAGGTGGACGAGTCGGCGTTCGAGCGCTCCCGGAGTTTCGTCGAAGAGCCGCATGAGGAGCGGCGTCTCCACGGGGCCGGGGCAAAGCGCGTTGACGCGCACGCCTCGACGCGCGAACTCGACGGCGAGTTCCCTGCTCAGGGAGAGAACGGCACCCTTCGACGCGGTGTAGGAGATCTGCGACGTCGCCGCGCCGGCGAGAGCAACGAACGAGGCGACGTTGATGACCGAGCCGCCGCCGCGCTCGAGCAGCTGCGGGATCCCGTGCTTGCAGCAGAGGAAGACACCCTTGGTGTTGACGTCCTGCACGCGCTGCCACGCGTCGACCTCGGTCTCGAGGACCGAGGCGTCGTCCGCGGGCATGATCCCCGCGTTGTTGTAGAGGACGTCGACTCCGCCGTAGCGCTCGGCCGCCGCGGCGTACATGGCCTTCACGCTGTCGGGGTCGGCGACGTTGACCTCCTGGAAGAACGCTGCGCGGCACGCGGCCGCGGTTGCCTCGCCCTTCTCGGGATCGACGTCGGCGACGCAGACGCTGGCGCCTTCCTCCGAGAAGAGGATCGCGGCCTCCCGGCCGATGCCGCCGGCCGCGCCGGTGATGACGGCGACCTTTCCGTCCAGGCGTCCCATCAGGCCGCGGAGCTTAACTGTGGAGGCCGGTGAGGATCGAGTCGAGCCGGTCGAAACGCTCGTCCGCGGCCTGCTCCTTCGAGCCGCTGAACCAGACGAGGACGACGTTCCCGCCGTAGCGCTTGTAGGCGACCCAGGTCTTGCTCTGCGAGTCGAGCTCCCAGTAGATGCCGTCAGCGCTCCGGGCGAGCGGCTTGTCCGTGTCCTTGTCCTTGAAGAAGGAGGCGAGCGAGGCGCTCTTGCCCGGCTTGCCGACGTAGACGTTGAAGATCCCGTACCGGTCGACGAGCGACTGCGGCATGTCGAGCCCGTAGCCGAGCTGGTCCCAGGCGGGGTCGCTGACCGCCGCCGGCTCGAGGGGCCGCCCGGTTGCCTGCTTGAACGTCTGCCGGACCTGCGCAGGAGTGAGCGTCTGCTCCTGAGTCTGGTCGCTGGCGGCGCCGCACCCGGCCAGGACGACTAGGGCGAAGACCGCGAGCGAGAGCAGGGCGATGCGTCTCACTGCGTCCAGAGAGTAGCGCCTCGCCTGAACGGAGGCTCCGCCCGTTTGAGTCGTCCGGCGCCACACGGCAGGATGGAAGCCCCTCGAACAAGGAGCCCCTCGATGTTCACGAAGCCAAGGTTGATCGCGGTGTTTGCGGCAGCAGTTCTCGCCGCGGGAGTGCTCGTGGTCGGCGCGGTCGGCGCCGGCGGTACCGGTGCCTCCGACAAGATCGTCTTCAAGACCGGCGCGAATGCGAGCACGCCCTCGGGCGGGTTCATCAACGTTCCGGGAGGAGCGATCGCCCCCAGCGCGACCACGGACGGTTCACTCGTGATCCGCTTCTCGGCGGAAGGAAGCGTGCGCGACCTGAACAGTGGGGGCGGATTCTCAGGCCACAACTACGCCGCGATGCTCGTGCGCGTGCTCGTCAACGGTGTCCAGGTCGGCCCGGTGGTGCGCTTCTTCGACAACACCGGCAAGGTAAGAGCGTCGAAGCCGCGGCCGACCACCGCGTCCTACGAGTGGGCGAAGCACGTCACCGCGGGCGTGCAGAACGTCCGGGTGCAGTTCAAGAACCTGCACGCGTTCGACGACGCGAACCTCGACAGCTTCACGCTGACCGCGCACTTCCACTAGGCCGCCGAAGGGCTGGGCCTAGCGGCGCTCTTCGGCGTACCGGCGAGCCTCGTCGACGAGGCCCTGAAAGAGCGCGAAGTCCTCCCCTGCCTCGGGGTGCCAGAGCACGCCGACGGCGAAGCGCTGCGCCGGATCCTCGACGGCTTCGATCGTCCCGTCGTCGGCGCGGGCCGATTCCTGCAGGCCTGCGCCGAGCTTCCCGAAGCCCTGGTGGTGGTGGCTCTTGACCGGCGCGCGGTCGCCGAGCAGGCTCTGGATGCGTGTTCCCGGGACGAGGTCGACGTCGTGGTCGGCGAAGATCCCGGGCGGATTGTGCTTGTGCTTTTCGTCCCCAACTACTTCGGGCAGGTGCTGGACGAGGTCGCCGCCGCGGGCGACGTTCAGCACCTGGCTCCCGCGGCAGATTGCGAGGACCGGCATGTCGCGCTCGAGTGCGCCCTCGAGCAGCGCGAGCTCGGCGTCGTCGCGCCTGCGGACGATGCCGGAGGTCTCCTCGTGCGCTTCCTGGCCGTAGAGCTCCGGGTCGAGGTCGGAGCCGCCTGAGAAGACGAAGCCGTCGAGCCCGTCGAGGGTCTCGTCGACCGCGTTCTCTGCCGGCGGGACGAGGAGCGCGCGGCCGCCGGCCTGCTCGACTGCCTGCACATACGCGGCGGGGACGAGCGCGGCCTCGAGATCCCAATAGCTCCACTTGGCCGGCACCACGTAGGTCGTGATCCCGATCAGGGGCTTACCCACGCTCGAAGAGCCTCTCCCGCTCGTAACCGGTCACGACCTGGTCGAAGAGCCGCTGCTCCGTGCGCGCGTAGTTCAGGTAGTGGTCGACGACGTCGTCCCCGAAAGCCGCGCGCGCCATCGTCCCGGCCTCGAGCGCGTCGATCGCGTCGCGCAGCGAGTGCGGGAAACGCTCGGCGTTGGACTCGTACGCGTTCCCCTCGAGCGGCGGCGGCAGCTCCAGCTGGTTCTCCACGCCATGGAGGCCGGCCGCCAGCACCGCGGCGAAGGCGAGATACGGGTTGACGTCACCGCCGGGGATCCGTGTCTCCGCGCGCAGGGCGTTGCCATGGCCGACGATGCGAAATCCGCACGTGCGGTTGTCGTGGCCCCAGGCGAGTGTGGTCGGCGCCCAGCTGCCGGCGGCGTAGCGCTTGTAGGAGTTCACGTTCGGCGCGAGGAAGAGGGCGAGCTCGCGGAAGCACGCGATCTGGCCGGCGAGGAACTGCTTGAAGACGTCGGACTCGCCCGCAAATGCGCTCTCGTCGCCGCGCCAGAGGCTCGCGTGGATGTGGCAGGAGTTGCCGATCCACGTGTGGTCGGGCTTCGCCATGAACGTGATCGAGCAGCCGTTCAGGTGCGCGATCTCCTTGGCGCCGTTCTTGTAGACCGTGTGGTTGTCCGCCATCGCGAGGGCCGGTGCGTAGCGGAAGTTGACCTCCTGCTGGCCGGGCCACGCCTCGCCCTTCGAGCTCTCGACCGGGATCCCGGCCGCCTGCATGTGGTTGCGGATCTGGCGGAGGAAGGGCTCGTCGTAGGTCGTGGCGAGGATGTGGTAGTCGAGGATGTAGGGCACCGACGGCGTCAGGTCCTCGTAGCGCTTTGCGTGCGCCTCGGCGTAGGTCTCCTTGAGGAGGTAGAACTCGAGCTCGGAGCCGAACATCGGCGTATAGCCGAGCTCGGCGGCGCGCTCCACCTGCCGCTTCAGGACCTGCCTCGGCGACGGGTTGACCGGCGTCCCGTCGTGCCAGAGGACGTCGCAGAGGACGAGAGCCGTGCCCTCGAGCCACGGAATCGGCCGCAGCGTGTCCAGGTCGGGCTGTAGGAGGAAATCGCCGTAGCCGCGCTCCCAGTTGGCGATCGAATAGCCGGGAATCGGATCCATCTCCATGTCGAGTGCCAGCAGGTAGTTGCAGCCCTCGACGCCGTGCTCCGCCACTTCGCCCTCGAGGAAGAACTGCCCTTGGACGCGCTTGCCCATGAGGCGGCCCTGCATGTCTGTGAAGGCGACGACGATCGTGTCGATCGCGCCGCTCTCGATCTCGGCAGTCAGCTCCTTCAGCGTCATGTGGGCGATCCTAACGGCCGGATGGCTTGACAGCGTCCGCCCCAGGACGTCCTAATACGCGGTCTCAGACTCAGGAGGAAGCGGCATGAGCACCGAAGAGCAAAGACCCCACGCGCATTCGGACGATGAGAGCCTGCTCCATCGCCTCGGCTACGCGCAGGAGCTCTTTCGCGGGATGGGCGGGTTCCAGAACTTCGCCATCTCGTTCACGATCATCTCCATCCTCGCCGGGTGCCTGACCTCGTACTCGGTCGGAATGGAGCACGGCGGTCCGTCCTCGATCATCTGGGGCTGGCTCCTCGTCGGCCTCATGTCGACGATCATCTCGCTGGCGATGGCCGAGATCGCTTCGGCGTATCCGACCGCGGGCGGCCTCTACTACTGGGCATCCAAGTTAGGGAGTCCCGGCTGGGGCTGGGCGACGGGCTGGTTCAACCTGATCGGCCAAGTGGCCGTCACGGCCGCGATCGGCTACGGCCTCGCGACCTTCGGGGCCGTCCTGCTCGACTACTGGTTCGGCTATTTCCAGCAGATGAACGACATCTTCGGCGCCTCGGGCAACGCGTCGTACTACCTGCTCTACGCGTTCTTCATGCTCTGCGCCTGCCTCATCAACCTCTTCAACATCAGGATCACGGCGGGCCTGAACACGATCTCCGCCTACTGGCACATGATCGGCGTCGCGTTCATCGTCATCGTGCTGATCATCGTTCCCGACAAGCACCAGTCGCTCTCCTACGTGTTCACGGAGACGGTTAACAACTCGGGCTACGGAGGCGGGACGACCTCGCTCTCGAGCCCGACGTTCTGGTTCGTCTGGGGCCTCGGGCTCCTGCTGGCGCAGTACACGATCACGGGCTTCGACGCCTCGGCGCACACCGCGGAGGAGACGCAGCACGCCTCCCGCATGGCGGCTACTGGCATGTGGACCTCGGTCGTCGCCTCGGTGATCTTCGGCTGGATCCTCTTGCTCGCGGTCACCTTCGCGATCCCGAGCACGCAGTTCGCGCTCGACAACATCGGCACCGTCGTCCCGTCGATCTGGGCCGAGTCGATGAGCCAGAGCTGGGCGGAGGCGCTGCTCTTCATCTGCGTCGTCGCGCAGTTCTTCTGCCTGACCGCGTCCGTCACATCAGCGTCGAGGATGATGTTCGCGTTCTCGCGCGACCGGGCCGTGCCCGGGCACTCGCTCTGGCGCCGGGTGGCGCGGAACCGTATTCCGCGCTGGTCGGTCGCCGGCATCGGCGTGTTTTCGGCTGCCCTCATGATCCCCGCGGTATGGAACTACCTCGTCGGCTACTTCGCGGGGACGGCCATCGCGGTGATCGGGCTCTACATCGCCTTCATCCTCCCGGTCTACCTCCGCTACCGGCAGGGAGAGAAATGGCAGGAGGCGAGGGCCTGGAGCCTCGGGCGGCACTACAAATGGATCGACCTCGTCTCGCTGATCTGGGTCGGGATCATCACGATCCTCTTCATCTTCCCGCTCTACAGAGCCGGGCTGCCGTGGGCAGAGGACTTCACCTGGGAGCTGACCAACTACACGATCCTCTGGTTCGTCGCCATTGGCCTGATCTTCGGAGGCTGGTGGTTCATCTCGGCCAGGCATTGGTTCAAGGGCCCGATCCGCATGGGCACGGAGGAGGAGCTCGACCGGATCGAGGAGCAGTACGAGCGTCCCGCGGCCGGGGCCGCGCCGGCGGGCAAGTAGCTAGCCGGCGCCGAGCTCTTCGGCCAAAAGGGAACAGGCATATGCGCGCCACGCCACATCCGGCGTGGCGCGCAGTGCCGTGAGCGCCTCGGACACGTGCGGAAGGCCCTTGGCCGCCGCCTTCAGCTCGTCCAGGCCGCGTTCGAGGGCGAGCTGCCGGTCGACGGTTCGCACCTCCTCGGCGAGCGCCATGACCGCGCGGCCGTTGAGGTCGAGGCCGCGGTCGGGGTCGCCGCCCGCGGTGAGGAGCAGCAACGCCCGGCGGCTTGCCCCGTGCGCCTCGTCTTCCTCGATCTGAATCTCGCGGCCGGCCACCGAGGCCAGGACGACGAGCGCGGTCGCGAGCTCGTCGCCGCTCTCGTCATCGGCGAGCGAGCCCTCGAGGTCGCGCAGCCAGGCCGCCCTGCTCGTCACTGGCGTTCGAGCCAGAGCGCGAATGCGGCGATGGACGCCGCGTCGTCGAGCGCCTCCAGCGCCCCCACGAGCGGGAGCCGTTCGACCTCGATGTCCTCGTCGTCGTCGAGCTCGGCAGGATCGGACTCGCTGAGGCCGCTCGCCTCGAAGACGTGCACGAGCTCAGTGGAATAGCCGGGCGCGGCCCAGAACGTCCCGATGGCGCTCAGCACCTCGGCGGCCAGCCCGCACTCCTCCGCAAGCTCCCGGGCGGCGGCGTCCGCGGGAGCTTCCCCTTCTTCGAGCTTTCCGGACGGGAGCTCGAGCGTCCGCGTTCCCGAGCCCGGGCGAGACTGGCGCACGAGCACCAGCTCCCCGCCTTCGACGGCGATGAGCACCACAGACGGGGGGTGTTGGATCACTTCCACGACCGCGTAGTATCGCCCGGTGGTCGAGGGGAGCATCGCGTGAGGTCGCGTGCGCGCGCCGTCGTCATCGGCGGAGGAGTCGGCGGCGCCTCGATCCTCTACTGGCTCGCCCGGCTCGGCTGGGACGACGTCGTCCTCTGCGAGCGCGCGGACCTGACCAGCGGCTCGACGTTCCATTCCGCCGGCCTGGTCGGGCAGCTGCGCGGCTCCATCAGCCTGACCAGGATGATGATGAACTCGGTCGACCTCTACCGGACGCTCGAGGAGGAGGTCGGGCTCGAGACCGGCTGGCACGAGGTCGGCTCCCTCCGGCTCGCCTCATCTGAGGAGCGGATGCAGGAGCTTCGCCGCCAGGCCGGCTGGGCGAAGACCTTCGGGCTCCCGCTCGAGCTCGTCTCCGCCGAGCGGGCGGCCGAGCTCTTCCCGCCGATGTCCACCGACGGCGTGCTCGGCGCGGCCTACCTTCCGACCGACGGCTACATCGACCCGAGCCAGCTGACCTTTGCCCTCGCCGAGGGCGCGCGGCGGCGCGGTGCTGAGATCAACACGAACACGCGGGTGACCGGGATCGCGCTCGAGGGCGGCCGCGTGGTCGGGGTCGAGACGGACAAGGGCTCGATCGAGACCGGCATCGTTGTCAACGCGGGAGGCATGTTCGCGGGCGAGATCGGGCGCCTCGCGGGCGTGACCGTGCCGATCATTCCGATGGCTCACGAGTATCTCATCACGCGGCCGAGCGGGATCCCGCTCGACATCCCGACGATGCGCGACCCGTCGCTCCTCGTCTACTTCCGCGGCGAGTCGGGCGGCCTCGTCATGGGCGGCTACGAGCGGAACCCCGCGCCGTGGGGGCTCGACGGCATCCCGGAGGACTTCAACGGCAAGCTGCTGCCCGAGGACTGGGAGCGCTTCCACGAGCTCATGACGAACGCGTGCGTTCGCGTTCCCGACCTCGAGGACTCCGAGGTCATCAGCTTGGTCAACGGGCCGGAGGCCTTCACTCCCGACGGCGAGTTCATCCTCGGCGAGTCCGACGTGCGCGGCTTCTGGGTCGCGGCGGGCTTCTGCGCGCACGGCCTCGCCGGCGCGGGCGGGATGGGTCGGCTCGTCGCAGAGTGGATCGTCGAGGATGTGCCGAGCCTGGACGTGTGGGAGATGGACTCGCGCCGCTTCGGCCCGCATTACCGCAGCCGCCACTACACGCTCGCGCGCACGTACGAGATCTACTCGACCTACTACGACATCAAGTACCCGGGCCAGGAGCGGCTCGCCGGCCGGCCGCTCAGGCTCTCGCCGACGTACGCGCGGCTCCAGGAGCTCGGCGCGTCGTTCGGGGAGAAGTCGGGCTGGG
>Ga0111538_10001939_pt1 | contig 29023 bp, 26 predicted proteins | sample SoiMethybrSBSTD1_FD_79669 | JGI IMG/M metagenome (GOLD analysis project Ga0111538, IMG submission 79669) | Bulk soil microbial communities from a Populus tree surrounding site in Tennessee, USA - Soil MetaG P. TD hybrid SBSTD1 (version 2)... | ecosystem: Environmental > Terrestrial > Soil >... | reverse complement strand
GAAGGCGGCGGCGAAGACCAGCCCGGCGATCAAGCAGGAGCTGGCGCGCCACACGACGTCGATCCCGAAGCTGCGGGTCGCCGGCCGCAAGGCGCCGCCAGAGCTCGCCGAGCTCGATGAGGTGGCGGTGCGGCAGCTCGAGGCGGCCTCGATCGGTTTCGACGGCACGCCGCGCACCGCCGCGCAGATCCTCGGCGGCGAGGGCGGCGACGAGCTCGACCCGGCCACCATCGAGCTCGTGCGAATCGACGGCGCGCGCGGCCAGGACTCGTACGACGCATGGATCTTCGGGCCCGACTCGGCGGCGATCTTTCGCGCCGGCACCACCGACCTGGTCGCCGACAGGGTCCAGGGCAGCATCGAGTGCAGTGATCCCGCCCTGCGCGCCGCGCTGCAGGACGCGCTCAGGGAAGCCAGGCCGCCCAGGCGATCGAAGGGGACAGGGCCGAAGAAGCCCGGGTCCCGCGGTGGAGCCGGCGGCCGGCGCAAGCGCCCTGCGAAGTGAGCGGGCAGAACCAACCCGCCGGGACGTGGGCAGGAGCGCGGAAGACCTTGGTTCGCGGCTCCTCGGGCCCAGCTCGCCGGCGACAACAACACGACCCTCGCGGCCGAACGGCGTCATCGCGGTCGACCTCGCCGCCAAGACCAGCGGCAAGGACGGCGAGGTGACGGCCGCGCACGCATTGCCACCACTCGCGGGGCAGGCGCAGCCCCTGCGCGTTCGCGACGGGCCGCCACCGCCGCGGTGGCCTGCTCGCCTGCCGGCGCGTGAAAGGCACATGAGCCAAGGCTCGTGTTCTTGCTGGCTGACGCTTCGCTGCGATCCCGGGTGACCCTCACGCTCCGGGTGGCCGCTCGAATCAGGCCCTCGGCACCGCTCTTGCTGCGACATGTGCCACCCCCCTGCAGGAGGCCACCGATGAGCAAGAGCCTGTCGTCACGATCCGTGCGTCGTGTCTGCCTGGCGGTCGTCGTCGGGTCGTTGCTTGGGTTCGTCGCGGTCCGGCCGGCCGGGGCGCAGCGGGGTTACGTCGTCGACGATCTGGGGACGCTGCCCGGCGATGACAGCAGCGTGGCATGGGGCATCAACGAGAACGGCGACGTGGTGGGCTGGTCCAACGGTCCGGCCGGTACGCGCGCCTTTCTGTATACGACCACCGGCGGCATGGTCGCGCTTCCGGCGCTGGCAAGCCGGCCCCGTTCGGTGGCCCGAGATATCAACGACGCGGGCGTCATCGTCGGCTCCGCCAACGCGGGCGGAACCGATCTCGGTCATGCGGTGCGGTGGAGCGGCGGATCCGTCCGGGATCTGGGAACGCTCGGCACGGGTTCCTACAGCGAGGCGTGGGGCGTCGACAACCTCGGCGAGGTCGTCGGCTGGTCGTATACGAACGGCGGCAACGGCCTGAGCGGAGTGCACGGGTTCATCTACAGCAACGCAGAGGGACTGGTCGACCTCACACCGCAGAGCGACACCGGCTACGCCGAGGACATCAACGACGCAGGTCAGGTGACTGGCTACAAGACCGCGCCCGGAGGCCTCTACCACGCGTTTCGCTGGCAGGAGGGAACCTTCGTCGACCTCGGCGTGCTTCCCGGGCTGGCGTTCAGCTTTGGCTGGGCCATCAACGAGTCCGGCCAGGTGGCCGGCAGCTCGAGCTCGGCCTCGGGCAACACCGAGCGGCTGTTCCGCTTCACCGACGGGACCGGCCTGGAGAATCTCGGCGGGGTGGGCGAGCACAACGTGGCCTGGGGCATCAACGCCTCGGGCGATGTGGTGGGCACCCGAGGGCAATCGGGCAAGCGCGCCCTGCTCTACACCGACGCGGCGGGGCTGCAGGAGCTGAACAGCCTGATCGACGGGTCGCTGGGCTGGGTCCTGCTGAGCGCGCACGACATCAACGACGACGGAGAGATCGTCGGTTACGCGTCCAACTCGTTCACCGGGCAGACGCACGCCGTGAGGCTGCGGCCCACCGACGCGCCGCCGCCCGTGTGCACCTTCCACTGCCTGCGCGCCACCAGCATCAAGTTGCGGACCCCGGCCCCGCACGCCGTCAGGGGACGAGTCACGGTCCTGGACGAGAATGGCAGCCCGATCGACCAGGCCCTCGTCGTCGCCCGCTGGACCCAGCCCAACGGCACCGTGCGCGAGCAGAATGCGTGGACCCGATCCAGCGGCGTCGCGGTCTTCGACACCACGGGCGGGCGCGGCACCTATACCCTGACGGTCATCAACATCGTGCAGTCGCGCTACACGTTCGACCCCGCCCACAGCCTGCTGTTCGAGAGCCTCACCGTGAAGCAGTGGTGACGTCAGCGACGCGCCGCGCCGCGCGGAAACGATGTCGGCGGCTACGAGAGGTGTGACTCGAGCTGGCTCCACCAGGAAGCACGCGGTCCCCTGGTCTGCTGCGGCGTCAGCTGGACGAGGGCGGCGGGGCTGGAATTCGAGCCCTGGTCACGAACACCGAACCAGGATCGCTCCTGTGCGGTGGTGTAAAGGTCGGTGCTGGTCGAGGACTGCGAGCGGTCTGCGGTGTGCTTCACGGTGGTCTCCCCCTGTGCGATTCGTACTTCGTCCCCCTGTCACGAGACGTACCGGGCGACGGACGGCGGAACTTATGGAGATATGGGTCCATCCTGTCAAGGCGGACTTGCCGATTTGGGTTCCATCACGGCGGGAAACGCCTGCGAGGAACGTGTGGCGCGCGACGGACGGGTCGAAAAGTCCCATGTCACTTCGCGATCGACTCCTTGGTGAGGGTGGCGTCGAGGCCGCGGGCGAACGCGGTGGTCTTCTCGAGGTCGTTCTCCCAGTGGATGCGGACCTCGCAGTCGAGGTGGGTGGGAATGAAGGCGATGTCGTCGGCGACGCTGCGCGCCGCGCGCCCGACCCCTTCGACCTGCCGCTTCTCGGCCTTCATCGCGCTGATGAAATCCGGCCGTTCGTTCTCGCGCGGCCGGACGTTGACGCTGATCAAGCCCCAGCCGCACTCGTGCTTGCCCGAGAGCTTGCCCGATTCGCCATCGAAGAACTGATCGCGAACGGCCTTGGGCACCAGCTTGTCGCAGTCGAGCTCGACCTCCTGCGGGCAGTCGGCGGCGTGCCCCGGCTCGCTCCCCGCTGCCGCGGCCGGGCTGCCGGCGGGGGCAGCTCCCGACCCGGCGGCGGCCTTTCCTCCCCCCTTGGCGTCATCCGACCTGGAGCACGCAGCGACCGTCAGCATCAGTGTCAGGATTGCGAAACGCTTCATGAGGAACCTTCCTTCAGCGGCCGATGTATACGACCGGAATGTCCGCAGCAACGATCTGCGCTCGGGAATGCGAGCCGAGTGCCTGCGGCCAGCTGACCGGATCATAGTCCCTTGGCCGGGTCGCCGTGTTGCGTGTCGCGCAACGAGGGGGTCAAGAGTCGCTCGCCGAGCGAGGTGCGGCGGGGCGAGCGAGCGGCGGGGCGGTCACGAGCGCTGGAGCCAGCCGGGGAGCAGGGTTTGGGCCTCGGCGCCGAGGGTGTCCTCGAACGGGATGGCGTGGGCGGCGAGCAGGGACTGCAGTCGACCCGCAGCGAAGGCGTCGAAGATCTCGGTGGCGCCGCCGATGAGCTCGCCGGCGACGAAGATCTGCGGGATGGAGCGCAGGGAGGTGCGCTCGGCGAGGGCCGCGCGGATCTGGCCGCCCCAGTTGTCCGTCTGGAGGGCGGCGGAATCGATGTCGACCGAGCGGTAGGCGATCTTGCAGCGCTGGAACAGCTTGCGGACCGCCCAGCAGAACTCGCACCACTCGAGCGCGAAGAGCACCACCGGCTGGGTCGTGTCGGCGAGGGCGTCGGCGACGAAGGCACGGGCAGCGTCGGTGATGGCGTCGGTCTCGATCGGCTGCGGGCGGACGGTGGGCGGGACGTCGAACCGGTAGCGCGGGGTCGACCGGGAGATGGCGACCTCCTCCGGCGTCATCGTCGCCTCGATGTCCTGGAAGAGCGGCGTCGACAGGTAGCGCTCGCCGGTGTCGGGCAGCATGCAGAGGATGTTGGCGCCCGGCTCGGCGCGCTCGGCCAGCCGCATGGCGCCGGCAAGGGTGGCGCCGCTCGAGATGCCGGTGAGCAGCCCTTCGCGTGCGGCCAGCTCGCGCGACCAGCGGAGGGCGTCGGCGCCGTTGATCGGCACGATGCGGTCGACGTGGCGGCGCGCGTCCTCGACCAGCTTGGGGATGAAATCGGTGGAGATGCCCTGGATCGGGTGCGGCCGGGCCATCGGGTGGCTCTGGGAGGGAAGGCCGTCGGCCGGCCAGGGCTGCTTGACGCCGCTGGCGAACACCGGGGAGTTGTCCGGCTCGACCGCGACGATGCGGGTCCGCGGCGAGCGCTCCTTGAGCACGCGGGCCACTCCCTTGAGGGTGCCGCCGGTTCCGAAGCCGGTGACCCAGTAGTCGAGGCCGATGTCGGCGAAGTCGTCGAGGATCTCGACCGCGGTGGTGCGGGCGTGGATCTCCGCGTTGGCCTCGTTCTCGAACTGCCGGGTCATGAACCAGCCGTGGGCGTCGGCCAGCTCCTGCGCCTTGCCCAGCATGCCGACCCCGGTCTCGACCGCCGGCGTGAGGACCACCCGGGCCCCGTAGAAGCGCATCAGGCGGCGGCGCTCGATGCTGAAGGCCTCCGACATGACGATGACCAGCGGGTAGCCGCGCTGCGCGCAGATCATCGCGAGCCCGATGCCGGTGTTGCCGCTGGTCGCCTCGACGATGGTCTGGCCCGGTTTGAGCGCGCCCGATCGCTCGGCGGCCTCGATGACGCCGAGCGCGAGGCGGTCCTTGACCGAGCCGCCCGGGTTCATCCCCTCGACCTTGGCGTAGAGATTGACCCCGGCGGGCGCGAGCTTGCGCAGCTGGACGACCGGGGTCCGGCCGATGAGCTCGACGACGTCTCGGTAGATCGTCATCGCGCCGCACCGGGTGGTGGATTCCGCTCGGTGTCGCTTCGGGTCATCATGTACATCGTGAACCCGAGAGTGCCATGGATCCTCATCGGCGCGCTGGCGTCATGCGGCGCCCCACGAAGCACGGGCGTGCCGGCGCTGTCGAAGGCGAACCAGGCGTCCGCCGCCGCGTGCGTGGCGGGGGACGCCGCCGCGTGCAGTCTGCTCGGGACCTCGCTGTACCTGGAAGCGAAGGTGAACGACGCCAGCCTGGTGGATGCGATGCGGCCGTTCGAGAAGGCGTGCCACGGGGGCGACTGGCACGGGTGCGGCATGGCGGCGCTCGTGAAGTCGGAGATGAAGGAGAACGGGCGACCGGTGGCGGCCAAGGCATTTCCGATGGCGATGGCGGCGTGCCGGCGCGGCGACGGGGGCGCGTGCGTCGCATCCAGCCGCCGATGCCGGAGGCGGTCGCGATGCGTCGCAGCCGGCGCGCCAGCTACACGGCGCGGTTCGTTCTCTGCGTTTCGGAGCGCGGCGTGCCGGCGAAGATCATCCTCGCAGAGCTGTCGGGCGCTCCGGGCTGGGACCGGAAGCTGTTCGAGACGATGCGCTCGTGGCGCTATGCGCCGTACGTCGGCAAGAGCGCGCGTCCGGAGCCGGTGTGTCACGGCGTGACGTTCATCTACAACCCGAAGCGGCGCTGACTGCGGCTGGCGGGAGCGATGGGTTGGCGCAACCGGCGTCACTGGATCGCGCGGGCCAGGGCGGCGACGCGGGCGTGGCCATCCTGGCTCAGCTCGCGCAGGCTCCGGTCGAAGCTCGGGTGGCTCATGCCGGACAGGAGGAAGGTGGCGCGGTAGGCCGCGCGTTGCGCGGCGCGGATCTCCTCCTTTTCCTCCTCGGAGAGCGCGCGCCGGATCGCCTTCTCCAGGCTCTCGAGGTCGAGCTCGATCTGCGCCGCCAGGCCGCCGTCGAGGAGCTTGCCGATCTCCATGTAGTCGTCGATCCCCGACTCGATCTTGCCGCGGTCGAGGGCGCTGGCGATCTTGTCGACGATGAGCGTGTCGAGCTTGGCGTGCTGGCTCTCCTCGAGCCAGTGGTGGCGCAGCATGCTGACGAACAGCGGATCCAGCCGCTCCGCCGCGTTGTCCCGCACGCTCTCGACGTAGTGCCGCTGCGACATCCACTCGATGTGCAGCGTGGCGAGGAAGACGCCGAGGCGCGAGTGGTTGAGGATGGCGGCCGCGATCTCCCGGGCCGGCCCGATGACGCCGCACGGGGTCGCGAAGCCGCGCCGGAACTCGGCCACGAACCACTTGAACAGCTGGATGTGCTTTGCCTCCTCCTCGGCGAAGCGCAGGAGGGCGCGCATCTCGTGGTCGTCGCCGTGCGCCGAGCTGCCGGCGTGCTCGATGACGGCCGGCAGGATGTACTCCTCGACCAGCCCGAACATGTAGAGATAGGTGAAGCCGCGGATCTGGTTGAGGACCAGCTTCTCGCGGTCGCTCAGGCAGGTGATGCCGGCGACCCCGGCGAGAGCCTCGGGCAGGAACGGCTTGTCGAAGTCGAACGTCCGGTTCGCGATGACGTCCTCGAGCCGCCAGTTGACCTTGTGCGACGCCTCGAGGGTGGAGCGGTAGTCGTAGCTGTGCGTGAGCATGATCGGCCTCCTTGTGTGACTCACCCTAGGCGGCCCGCGCCCGGCACGACATGGGAAGTCTGTCCCGATCCCGGCTAGAATCGACGCACTCGCCCGGGGCGAATGTCCCGGCTCCCAACGCCGATGGACGACCGGCCCCTCCGCCAGAAGATCCGCTACCTCGCGACGCCCGAGGGCGTGAAGCTCGCCTGGGCCGAGGTCGGGACCGGGCCGGCGCTGGTCAAGGCGTCCAACTGGCTGAGCCACCTCGAGTACGATCTCGAGAGCCCGGTCTGGCGCCACTGGATCCGCTTCTTCGCCGGCCACTCTCGCTTCATCCGCTACGACGAGCGCGGCTGCGGGATGACCGACTGGAACGTCCCCCAGCTGGCCGCCTTCTCCGGCTGGGTGGACGATCTCTCGGCGGTGGTGGACGCGTCGGCGCCGGCCGAACCGTTCGTCATGCTCGGCATCTCGCAAGGGGCGCCGATGTGCGCGGCCTACGCGGCGGCCCACCCCGAGCGGGTGTCCGCGCTCATCCTCTACGGCGGCTACGCCCGCGGCTGGGAACTGCGCGAGCACGCGGAGGCCAAGCGCGTCTACAGCGCGCTCATCCCGATCATGCGCGCCGGCTGGGGACAGGACATCGCGGCCTTCCGCGAGGTCTTCACCGCGCGCTTCATCCCCGGCGGATCGCGCGCGCAGATCGACTGGTTCAACCACCTCTGCCGCCGGACGACCACCGGGGACAACGCGGCCGACATGCTCATCTCTCGCGCGCGCCTCGACGTGTCGAGCCTGCTCGACAAGGTACGCGCTCCCACGCTCGTCCTCCACGCGCGCGACGACGCAGTCACCCCGATCAGCGAGGGCCGCCTCCTCGCGTCGCACATCCCCGGCGCCGAGTTCGTCGAGCTCGAGTCGAGGAACCACATCCTGCTCGCGGACGAGCCGGCCTGGGCGCGCTTCTGCGGCAGCGTGGGCGAGTTCCTCGGCTGGGCCGGCGCCCCGGCGCGGGCGGAGGACGCCGTGTTCGCCAGCCTGACCGCGCGCGAGCGCGGCATCCTCACCCTCATCACCGAGGGGCTCGGCAACGCCGACATCGCGGATCGCCTCGGCATCAGCGAGAAGACGGTGCGAAACCACGTGTCGAACCTGTTCGACAAGCTCGGGGTCGACAGCCGGGCGCAGGCCATCGTCCTGGCCCGCGACCGCCGGTTCGGGGGATGACCATGACCGAGCGTCGGGCTCACGGCGGGCGCAGGGTGCAGGGTCGCGGCGCGCTGACGGCGGGCGACATCCGGCGGGGTCTCGAGAGCGGCGCCATCTTCCCGGACGGGGTCCCGCTGGCGGCCTACCTCGGCCACCCGGGCGCGCGCGAGGTCGCCCGCGACGTCAAGCCGGCGCCGGCCGGTGCGGACGCGCTGGTGGCCGGGCTGTCGGACCTGCCCTTCAAGAGCGACACCTTCCGGCATGTGGCCGTCGTCCGCGCCTGCCTGGCGGCGGTGCGGCCGATCCTCCCGCTCGCCAGGAAGCGACGGGCGCACGACCACGCGACCGCCTTCCACGCCACCGAGACCTGGGCCATCTGCCCCTGCGCCATCTGCGAGTCGGCCCTGCGCACGCTCTGCTTCCACGGGCTCACCCCCCGGGAGCCGCTCGAGCTGCAGATGCAGTACCACGTGGCCGGCGTGGCGATGGACGCCTCCTTCGCCCGCCAGGTGCTGAGCAAGGCCGGCAAGCTCATCGGCAAGAAGGCGCTGCGCGAGCCGGTGGTCACCGAGCTCGTCGGCTGGGCGCTCAAAGAGGCGGATCCGGTGCGCGCCTCGGTGGGCACCCGGGTCTTCTTCCGGCTCGATCCCACCGGCGCCGACCCCGGGGTTCGCGCGCTCGACAGCGCGAAGCTCGCGCCCAAGGTCCGCGACCAGCTCGCGCGGGCCGAGCCCAGGTTCTCCACGCCTCCCGAGCTGCCGGTGACGGCGGGGGAGCGCCGCGACCTGCTCACGAACGAGCTCGGCCTGCTCATCGTCTCCGACGGCCTGAAGAAGCTCCTCGCCCGCCAGGTGAAGGGACTCGCCTTCGCCCCGATCGCGGTCAAGAGCAAGAAGAAGAAGGAGTCGTACTGGCTCACCTCGAGCCGCAAGGCGATCGACGCCCTGGCCGAGCCCTGTCACGGCGACTCTCCCGTGCTCGATGCCAACCGGGTGGCCGGCGCTCCGGCTCTTCCGGCTCGCCGATCCCGATCGCCGCTGGTACCTCATCGACCGCGACCTCATCAGCGAGATCCTCCAGGCCGGCCACCGGACCGGGATCCTCGCCCACGGGGCGCTGTTCGGCCGCCCGCTCGCCGGCCGCCCGCCGCTGGTCAGCCGTGCAGTCGGATCGACGAGGCGGGTCAGGGCGGAGCCTGGAAGACGGCGAACCGCTCCTGGCGACGACCCTCGACCCGGGTGAAGTCCCCGCCCGCATAGAGAACGCCCCGGCTGGCCTGGCCGTAGAGGGACCACAGCTTCCAGAGACTATCGCCTGCACTCTCGCGCATGTCGGGCAGCCATGCGGTGTCGAGGGTGCCGGACGGGGTCATTCGCCAGAGGCCGTACGCGGTGACGTTGGTCTGGTCTGAATTGTTGGCCGTGGCGACCGCGTCGTCGTGAAACCCGACGGTGATGTACGAGCCGTACCGCGTGATCGCCTGCACGTCGCCGTTGTCGTGGTGCCAGAAGAGCTCCATTCCATCCGACAGGCGGTATGCGTAGACCCTGCCGCCCAGACCTCTGACGCCGACGTACACGTTCGAGCCGCTCGTGACCGCGGCCATTCCTCCCCGGCCGGTGTTGGCCCTCCACGCGTAGGCGGCCGTGCTCCGGTCGAGCGCGATCGTCTCGCTGCTCCCCTGCCCCGCCACGGTGCCGGCGGATCCGAGCACCACGATGACCCGTCCATTGGCAGCGTCGAGCGCCAGCGCCTTGACCCGCTTGGACGAGCCCGGGTTCCAGGCCCTGACCCGGACCGAAGGAGTCGCGACGTCGAGCTTTGCCACCCGCCTGCGGCTCATGCCGCCGATGGAGGTGAAATCGCCGCCGACATAGAGCGCATCGCCGTCGACCAGGAGCGAGTAGATCTCGCCGTTGACCGACCAGCCGGCGAAATGATTCAGCAGGGCGCAGTCGGACACCCGGATGGCGGCCAGGTTGCTGCGCGCGACGCCATTGGCTGTCGAGAACCGGCCGGCGACGAACAGGATGGCGCCATTGCCGGAGAGGGCGAGGGCGCGGACCCGCGCCCCGTAGAGCCCCGCGGGACCGAGGCTGGGGCTACAGGTCGCCACCAGATCCAGCGTCGAGGCGTTCATCGCCGCCAGCGCGCTCCTCGCCGCCTCCGTCCCGTCGAGCCTGATCGCTCGATTGAAGTAGCCACCGATGAATACCTTGCTGCCGGCAGGCTGGATGGCGTCGACCCGCCCGCCCTCGCGACGCTCCGGGTAGTCGGGATCGTCGCGGTCCATGGAGTGGAACGTGGCGCGGAACCCCACCGACGGCGACGACGCGGAGGGGAGCGGGCCAAAACTCGTCGCCGGGGGAGCTGCCTCCAGGGCCACGCTGTCGGCATCGTCAGCCAGGCCCGAGGACGCGTCGGGCGCCGATTGGTCGGCATCGGCCGCCGATTGGTCGGCATCGGGCTCGGCGAGACAGCCGGCGAGCGCGAGTGACATCGCGGCGACGAGGATGTTCGACGACCTGGCCAGCGCGGTGATCGACGAGTCCATGTCCGCTCCTTATTGCCATCCGATGGGCTGAGAGGTGTGTGGCCCACTGACGCCGAGTCGCCAACCCGCCAGGAAGTGGCCGCGGGCAACTCATCGGAACCCGGACGTGCGCAGCTTCGCTCCCGGACCGCGTCACTCCCAGCGGAGCGCGAGCACGGTGCGTCCATCGCCGGCCCACGAGCGCAGACGGAAGCGCGCATCGACGTTCTTGGCTCCGGCGAGCTCGAGCTGGCGCTCGAAGAAGCCCATGGTCTGGTACGACGCGGCCTCCTCGGCCGGCATCCCCATGAAGTACGCGACGGCGATCTCCGCGGCTCCGTCGTGCAGCATCAGGACCTCGAGGGCGTCGAAGTCGAAATACGTGCTGCGCAGGACACGGAAGCGGTTCAGCGTCTCGATCGGGTCGCCGGGGGCGACGAGCGATGGTTTGTCGGCGCGCAGCTGGTCGGCCGAATAGCGCCCCCACAGGCGTACCGGCAACAGATCGCCCTTGGCGACGACGCGCAGGATCGCGTTGCCGAGTCGCTCGAACGTGGCCATCGGGTACCAGGCGACCGGGTCGATCGTCGTCGCCAGGTACGGCAGGTCCTCGGACGCCAGGTGCTCACTCCAGTCGACGCCCTTCTGGCGCCGCACCATGCGGACGTAGTCGAGAAACAGCACACCCCTGACCTGCCGCACCACGGCGCAATGCTCGCACGATCTTGCCATCGGAGAGACGTTTCCGGCTGCGGCGGAGCCAGCTCGAGCAATTCCGACCCGTTTCGATCCGGCTCGACGTGAGTTCGTTACCCGATGGAAACGACCGCCCGTCGCCCGCCCGAGTCAGGGATCGGCGAGCTGCAACTTCGCCGCGCGCGCCTCCAGCCGACCGATCTCGTCATCGAGAGCGCTGAGCTCGGCGACGAGCGCGTCGCGCAGCTCGACCGCGTCGCAGAGCTCCCGATGCGCGCGCGCATGCTCGTCCTCGCCGACCGCGATCCGGCGCACCAGGCCCCGCGCGCCGACCGCCAGCCGATCCACATCATCTCGCTCGGCGGCCACCACGTCCTGCATCGCGGCGAGCCGCTGCGACAGGCGATCGCGCTCCCGGTGCTTGACGCCGAGACGCTCCGCCACCCACTCTCGCTCGCGCGGCAGACTCCATGCCGCCGCCATCCACCTCTCCATCTCTCTTTCGATCGCCATTGCCTCGATACGATTTCAAGGAGCGTGCCCACTGCCGGCGCGAGACACCTCGCCGGCTTGGCGGCTCATGCCGCCGGTGCGGCCACGGCACTGGCCGCCCACCGTCGTAGCCACTGTCGCGCTCACGCCACAACGAGCCAGCCTCGCAGACTGAAGACTCAGTTGGGCGCGACCGCCACCTCTTCGGCGCCCTGCATGAAGAGCGTCTGGCAGCGCTCCCAGACTCCCGGCGACGGCTGCGCCCAGAGCGTGAGTGGGTGCTCCTCGTCCTCCGGAACCTCGCCCTGGTAGCGCTGCACCGCGAGGACCAGATGGCCGGAGCGGGCGATGTCGCTCCCATCGAACAGGAGCGCGGGAATCTCCTCGTCGCCCTCCATCGCCTCGATGGGCGCGCCGTCCTCGCCGAGCGGTACGGTCACCAGCTTGTAGGTGCGAACGATGGGCGTTCCGGTCTGGTCGTCGATCGTGTAGACCGCCTGGAGCATCACCGCGAAGGCGCCGGACGGCGCGACCACCAGCGAGCCCGACAGGCCGGGCACCGCGAGGCTCTCCCCCGCGACCGGGCCGCCCTGATCGTCGACCTCGAGGACCTGGAGCAGCCCGCCGGCCTCGAGGTTGCCCGTGCCCACCGGATCGTCGGGGTCGGCGGTCGGACTCAGCACGCGCGTTCCGCCGGGCGGGACCGCGATGTCGATGGAGGCCGGATCGATCTCGGCGGGCTCGCCGGCGATCGCCCACCCCTCGGCGCCGTGCACGACGCGGAACACCTCGGTCGGCTCGTCGGTCAAGAGGTCGACCCGGGCCAGGATGATCTCTCCGGTGTCACCGCGCGTCGCGACATCGATCGGCCAGTTGCGGGGGATCCTCATGACCGGCCCCTTCTCGAGCGCCCCGTCGACCCGGTCGATGGCGATGAGCGTGCCCCTCGTCGGGCCGGCGGTCACGACGACGGCGTGATCGTCCGAGCCGTAGGCCACCCCGAACGGCGTCTGGCCGGTTCCGAGATCGATGGTGCCCGCCAGCTCGGCGGAGGCGCCGTCGAGCGACAGGACGGTCACGCCGTAGGCGTCGCCGAAGCCGCCCCAGGCGACGAGCGCCTCGCGGCCGTCGGCGCGGACCGCGACCCGGCGCGGATTGTCCGCCGGGAACTCGACCCCGTCGTCGTGGAGCTCACCCGCCTCGAGCCGCAGCACCCGGATGAAGTCGCTGTCGCCGTTCTCGCCCAGGACCACGGCGCGCGGGCCGGGCCCGACCCCGCAGGCGGACAGCTCGCCCGCACCGGCGTCGGCCGCCGCCGCGTCGACCGGCGCTCCGGCGTCGGGGCCTGCCGCGCCGCTCTGGTTGTCGCCGCAGCCGCACACCAGACAAGCGACGAGGAGGGCCGCCACGCGCATCCGCCCAGTGTGCCACAAGCGCATCCACCATCACCCGTGTCCGCTGACCAGGGCGCCCTCTGCATCGAGGCGCGGGGGGAGCAAGATGGCGGACTGCATGAAGCGCCAGTGGGCGTAGAGGGCGGCCAGCACCGCCAGGTGAAAGAGCTCGTGAGGTCCGACGTACCCCGGGATGACCACCGGCATCTCGGCCACCGAGACGACGCCGCCGACCGAGTAGAGGAGTCCGCCCGCCAGGAGCAGGTGCGCCCCACCTCGCCCGTATTGCCGCCAGAGCCGGGCCGCCGAGATGCTGCCGGCCCATCCGAGGATGAGGTACAGCGCCAGGCCCAGCTGGTTGCCGACCTCGGCGAAGTAGACCGTCTTGAGGATCACGCCGACCGCGGCACACGCCCAGATGACGGCGAGGAATCCCCAGCGCCACGGGCCGCGGAAGAGGATCACGTGCACCGGGGTGAAGGTGGCGGCGATGAGGACCCAGATGCAGGCGTGGTCGAGGCGCTGGAAGACCGCACGCGCGGCCGTGTCGGTGTCGAGCGCGTGGTAGGTGCCGGAGACCCCGAGCGACAGCACGACCGCAGACGCGAAGATCCCGAGCGCCAGGCCGGCACCCGGCGTCGCCGCCGAGCGATAGAGCGTGCGCGCCGACAGCCCTGCCACGATGGCGCCGCCGACGTGGAGCCAGCTGGCGATCGGCTGACAGAACCCGAGCACCGGTGAAGCGACCCCCATTGAACAACCCTAACAAGCCCGCCGCCACCGGGTGTGTCAGGACTCTGTCACGACAGCGTCACGCGGACGTATAGTGCCGGGATGCGCCGCGCCGCCCTCCTGCCCGGGGAAGGCGGAGCAGACGGTCACTGGCACGCTCACGCTGGGCGGGGCGCTGACCGGCTCGGTCTCGTGGAAGCCCGATCTCGCCCTCTTCTGCGCCTGCCTCAACGACAAGGAGTTCGCGGTCGACGTCACCATGAGCGACGGCAAGGATCTGTTCACCGCGATCACGCTCAACACCAAGAACGGGATGTCCCTGACCAGCGCGAAGCTGCCGAGCGCCGCGATGCTGCGCGCCGCGCCCGGCGCCGGCATGAGCGGCGGCTGCAAGCCCGACAACCGGAATGTCGACGGCGTCATCGCGATCGACGTCGACGGCAAGGTGTCCGGCACCTCCGAGGTGACCGTCAAGGGACACCTGGACGTGGTCTGCCGCTCGGGCCAGTAGATCGCCACTCGCGCACGCCGTTCGCGCGCCGCCGCCGTAGCAGCAGCGTTTGCGCCGGTACCCGGCCGCGCCAGCGGCAACCGGTGGCACGTCCGATGCATCGATCACCGGCAGAGCAAAGGAGGGCACGATGCTACGGCGAATCCTCCTCGCGTGCGGAATCGCGGCCTCGGCTCTCTACGTCGCCATCGACGTCGTCGCCGCGATTCGATATCCCGGGTACCACAGCTTCACCTCGCGAGCGCTGAGCGAGCTGATGGCGCGCGGCGCGCCGACCGAGCGCCTGGTCGACCCACCGCTCCTCCTCTATGACGTGCTCATGCTGGCGTTCGCGGTCGGGCTCTGGATGTCGGGCCGGGGCAAGAATGTCCAGGTCACGGCCGTCTCGCTCATCGCCTACGCGACCATCGGCTTCCTGGGTCCGACTCTCTTCGAGATGGACGTCCGCAGCGCCGCAGGCCCGACGCGCGCGGATGCCCTTCACATCGCCCTCACCGGGGTGATGGTGCTCCTCATTCTCGCGTCGGTCGTCGCCGGTTCCACGATCGGAGGGCGACGCTTCCGCCGCTACTCGATCGCGACACTGTTCGTCATCATCGCGTTCGGCGCTCTGACCTCGCTGGCGGCCCGCGGCGCGACCCCCGCCGAGACCCCATGGCTCGGCGTCGTCGAGCGCATCTGCGTGGGCGGCTTCCTGCTCTGGATCGCCGTCCTCGCCATCTCGCTGCTCCTCCCCCGCGGCAGCACGGATCGGAGCGCGCCCGCGGCGCCCGGCCTGCCGTCCTCGCCGCAGCCTGCCCGCTGAAAGGATGACCCATGCGTACCGCTGCGATCCGTCGAGCTCACCTCACCGCCCCGCCGCACATCGAGGGGCAGGTCGCGCCAGGCTTCGAAGGCGTCCGCGCCGAGTTCGAGCGCAACTTCGCCGAGCGCGGCGAGATCGGCGCCGCCGTCGCCGCCTACTGGCGCGGCGAGAAGGTGGTGGATCTCTGGGGCGGCCACCGCACACCCGAGGGCGAGGCACCCTGGAATCAGGACACGATGGTCGTCGTGTTCTCGACCACGAAGGGTCTCTCGGCGATGACGCTGGCGCTGGCCAGCTCGCGCGGCTGGCTCGACTACGAGGCACCGATCGCCCGCTACTGGCCGGAGTTCGCGCAGCACGGCAAGCAGGCGATCACCGTGCGCCAGCTGCTCGGGCACGAGGCCGGCCTGGTCCTGCTCGACGAGGAGCTGACCCTGGCCAAGCTCTCCGACCTCGATCGCCTCGCCCGCCTCCTCGCGCGGCAGCGGCCATCCTGGCCGCCGGGCACCCGCCACGGCTACCACGCCTTGACGATCGGGCTCTACATGCAGGAGATCATCCGACGGGTCGACCCGGCCCACCGCTCGCTCGGCCGGTTCTTCCACGACGAGATCGCCGGCCCGCTCGGCCTCGACTTCTACATCGGACTGCCGCCGAACATCCCCGGCGAGCGGCTCGCCCAGGTCAAGCCGCTCTCCCGCTGGCGCGCGCTCGTCGCGCTGCGCGATACCCCGCCCACGCTGATCAAGAAGGTGCTGGTGCCGGGCTCCCTGCTCCGCCGCTCGCTCCACATCGCGGACTTCGACTGGAACGATCGCCGCAGCCTCGAGCCGGAGCTGCCCGCCGGCAACGGCGTGGGGACCGCGCGCGCCATCGCCCGGGCCTACTCCGCCTTCGCCGAGGGCGGCGCCGAGCTCGGGATCACGCCGGAGACCCTGGCGCTCATCACCGAACCGCCCACGGTCGCCCGCCCGCGGGACGAGGTGCTCGGCATCCCGAGCTACTTCTCGCTCGGCTTCCTGCGCCCCGGGCCCGACGTCTGGTTCGGCTCGAGCCCGCGTTCGTTCGGTGCCCCGGGCGCCGGCGGCTCGTTCGCCTTCGCCGACCCCGACGCGCGCCTCGGCTTTGCCTACCTGATGAACAAGCTCGACTTCCACCTGTCCGACGATCCGCGCGAGAAGTCGCTGCGCGACGAGGTCTACCGCGCGATCGCGCACCGCGACACCCGGCCCGACGCCAGCGCGCGCTGACCCCGGATCTTCGAGCTTTTTCGCTGCGAGCGGGCGACATCGAATGATTCGCTCGCGCGCGGCGTTGAACTCTGTGCAGGAGAGTTCAGATGACGAAGCTCGAAGAGCTGCTCGCGACGATGTCCGAGGACCGGGACAAGGGGGCTGGGACGGATCCGGTCGCCGAGCCGGCGGTCGACACCGGCGACGACCCGGACTCGCTCGACGACGGGCCGGTCCTCACCGGGCGGCTGTGGCCATCGGCGTTGCCGCGGCCGGAAGCGCGGCAAACGAGATCGGGTCTCATCGACGTGCGCGCCATGGCAGCGGCCTACCGCAACGCGGCAGCCGAGCCGATCCCGGTGGCGGCACCGCTCGTGGCGCCGGCGGAGGGCACGCAGCCGGTCGTCATCCTGGAGAGCGCGCCCGCCCGTGCGGCGCGCAGGCGCGGTCGATCCCACCTGGCCCGCGCCCTGGGCGGCGCGGCCCTGTTCGCGCTCGGCGGCGTGGCCTTCGCCCTGGTCACGCTCATCGACCGGCGCACCGCACCGCCGCTCGCCGAGGAGCCCTGGCCGATCGCGGTCGGCTCGCTGCCCGCCTCCGCCGAGGCGTCCGCCGCTGCCGCCCCGCGCGAGCCGGCCATCCCCTACGCTCAGCCGGCCGCCGATGCGCCGCCGGAGGGCGGGCCGCCGCTCGAGACGGTCGTCATCGAATTGCCGACCACGGTCACCGAGGTGAGCGAGCCGAGCGGGCAGCTCGAGCCGCCCGACGGCGACCGCACGGAGTCGAGCGGCCCGACGCACGCGCCGGCGCGCCTGCCGATCCGGCCCTCCAACAGCGAGATCGCCAACGCGATCGTCGCCGCTCAGGGTGACCTGGAGCGGTGCAGCGAAGCGTACGGCACCAGCGGCCTGGTGCCGATCGAGATCGAGGTCGCGCCGGGCGGCACCATCACATCGGTCGCGGTCGGACTGGGATCCACCGGCTTCCGCGACTGCATCCAGGACAGCGTGCGCCGGCAGAGCCTGCCGGCGAGCCGGCAGGGGACCACCGCGAAGTTCCGCATCGTGGTCAGTCGGCGGGCGCAGGGCGGCGCCGGGCGCCCTTGAGCGAGATCATCGCGAACAGGTAGACGCCAAACGCGACCGCGAAGCCGACGAACCAGGAGTACGGGTAGATCTGGTCCCAGATGTCGGGTTCGGCCGGCGGCGCGACCAGACGGGTGGCGTGCAGGAAGCCGACGATGTTGGGGGCCACGCCGACGACCAGGGCGATCAGCGCCATCGGGTTGAACCGGCCGTAGCGGCCGTTCTGCCGGTAGAGGTCGGGGACGTCGAGCTCGCGCTTTCGCAGCACGTAGTAGTCGGCGATCATGATGCCGGCGATGGGTCCCAGGAGCGCCGAGTAGCCGATCAGCCACTCGAAGATGTAGGTGTCGGCGCTGGCCAGGAGCTTCCACGGCATCATCAGGATGCCGACGATCCCGGTGATGAGGCCGCCGGTCTTGAACGAGATCTTGCGCGGCGCCAGGTTGGCGAAGTCGTTGGCCGGCGACACCACGTTGGCGGCGATGTTGACCGACACCGTTGCGATGAGGACGCCGAGCACCGCGAGGATGGCGACCATGACCCGCGTACCCGACGAGGCGATGAGCGGGTCGTGGAGGCCGGGCGGCGGCGTCGAGGAGGTCAGCTGCGCCAGGATGTAGACCGGATCGAACAGCTTCTCGATGGGGACCCCGGTCATGATGGCCTTGGACGCGCTGGTGATGATGACGCCCATGGCCGAGAACAGGATCATGGTGGTCGGCAGGCCGAGCGCTTGACCCATGATCTGCTCGCGCTGGCCGCGGCCGAATCGCGTGAAGTCGGGGATGTTGAGCGACAGGGTCGACCAGAAACCGACCATGCCGGTGAGCGATGGGATGAAGACCGGCCAGAAGTCGGCGATGCCCTCGAAGTGCGACGGCTCGTCGACCACCGGCCCGAGGCCGCCGGCGCGCGCGACCGCCCAGACCAGGAGCACCGCCGCCATCACCAGCACGATCGGCGCGGCCCAGTTCTCGAACACGCGCACCGCGTTCATGCCGCGGTAGATGATGAGGATGTTGGCCGCCCAGAAGGCCATGAAGGTCAGCGCGCTCGGCAGGCCGAGCCCGAACAGCGAGAAGTCGCCGCCCAGCTCGCCGAAGCCGGGCGCGATGGCGACGATGAACGTCTTCACCGCCTCGCCGCCGATGAAGGTCTGGATGCCGAACCAGCCGCACGCGACGATGGCGCGCAGAACCGCCGGGATGTTCGCTCCGCTGGTGCCGAACGAGGCCCGGGCCAGGACCGGGAACGGGATGCCGTAGCGGGTACCCGGGTGGGCATTCAGGAGGATCGGCACCAGGACGATGAGGTTGCCGAGCCCGATGGTGACCAGCGCCTGCCACCAGTTCATCCCCGCGGCCAGGAGCCCCCCGGCCAGCATGTAGGTCGGGATGCAGTGGGCCATGGAGATCCACAGCGCCGCGAAGTTGTAGGTGGTCCAGTTGCGGCGCGAGGCCGGCACCGGAGCCAGATCGGGGCTGAACAGCGGGCTGGCAGCCACATCCGCCGGCAGCGACGCAGCCGCCTCCTCGGCGAACGAACGGTCCTCCATGGCGGCGCACTATAACGCCGCGACCGGGCGATGGGCCGGCAAACGGCCGGCGGGTCGCTGCTCGGCGCGCCGGGCACGAGCTAGTATCGAGCCATCGCGCCCGAGCCCGCCGACCGGAGTACCGCGTGGGGCCGCCTGGCGGTCTGCTGCGCCCTCGGCGGCGCGACCTGGCTGTTGCCGGCGCCCGCCGGGGTCGAGGCGGCCGGCTGGCACCTCTTGGGCGTGTTCGCCGCGACCATCGTCTCCTTCCTCTTGCGACCGGTGCCGATGGGCCTGGGCGTCCTCATCGCGGTCATCGCGCTGGCGGCGACCGGCGCGCTCGACGTCAAGGAGGCGCTGGCCGGATACGGCGACACCACCGTGTGGCTGGTGGTCGCGGCCTTCCTGCTCGCCGGCTCGGTCGAGCGCAGCCGGTTCGGCCAGCGGATCGCGCTCGGCATGGTGTCGCTCATCGGGCGATCCACCCTCGGGCTCGGCTACGCCATCTGCGCCGCCGAGCTGATCCTCGGCCCCATCGTTCCGTCCAACACCGCGCGCGGCGGCGGCATCATGGCGCCGATCGTCCGCTCGTTCGCCCTGGTGCTGGACAGCACTCCGTCCGACCAGCCCGAGCGCGCCGGACGGTTCCTCGTCACGGTCGGCGCCCACGCGAACCTCATCGCCGCCGCCATGTTCCTGACCGGGATGGCGGCCAATCCGCTGGTCAGCAAGGCGGCGGCCGATGTGTTCGGAGTCGACTTCTCGTGGGGCACCTGGGCGCTCGGCGCCGCGGTCCCGGGGCTCCTGTCCTTCGCTCTCCTGCCGCTGGTCATCTACCGGCTCGAGCGGCCGACGCTGCGCGACGCCAGCGCCGCGCGCGAGCAGGCGCGCGCCGAGCTCGCGGCCATGGGGGCCTGGTCGCGCAACGAGAAGTGGATGGCGGTGGTGCTCGCCGTCATGCTGGCGCTCTGGTCGACCAAGCCGCTCCACGGGCTCGACGCCGGGATCATCGCGCTCGCCGGGGTCGCCTGGCTGGTCCTGGTGCGCACCCAGACCTGGGAGGACGTCGTTCGCAACGTGGCCGCCTGGGACACCTTCATCTGGCTGGGCGGCCTCCTCGCGATGGCGAACGGGCTCAAGGAGCACGGCGTGGTCGCCTGGTTCGCCGCCGCCATGCAGGATCGCGTGACCGGGCTCGACGGCCTGTCGCTCGTGCTCGTCCTCGGCATCATCTACTTCTATTCGATGTACGGCTTCTCCATGCTGACCGCCCATATCTCGGCGTTCGTCGGCGCCTTCCTGGCGGTGGCCGCGGCCGCCGGCGCGCCGCCGATGCTCGCGATCGCGGTGCTCGCCTACTTCTCGAACCTGTGCGCCTGCACGACCAACTACTCGAGCGGCCCGGTCATCATCTATTTCGGCTTCGGCTACGTGCCGGCGCCGCGCTGGTTCAAGAACGGCGCGCTGATGTCGCTGGTCCACCTGACGGTCTGGTTCGGCATCGGCTTCGCCTGGTGGAAGCTGCTCGGCTGGTGGTAGCTCGCCACCGTCACGGCCCGCTGAAGGTCGCGACGAAGGTGCCGTCGGCGACCTCGAGTCCCTGCTGCGCGCGGATGGTGCCCTGGACGACCAGCGCCAGGCCGCCCGCGACAGAGGTGGTGCCGCCGGTCGCGATCATCATGATGACCGTCGTGTTGCCGCCCGGATCGTCGGCGATGAAGCTGCCGAACGAGTAGCCGGTGACCACCTCGCCCTCGGTGTCGCTCGCCTGGATCGGCACGAACCAGCGGTCGAGGTCGTCGTCGCGGTCGAGCGAGACGTTGTAGTCGCCGCTGGCGCTCTCTGTCCCGACCCAGGTGGTGGCCACCGTCTGATCCGGGATCGGATTACCGGCCGGGACGTCGAAGGTGAGAGTGGTGCTGCCGGCGAATCGCGTCAGCCAGGGCGTGACGTCGGGCGCCTCGGGAGCCGCGTCCGCTTGCTCGGCCGAATCCGAGCAGGCGGCGGCGAGGCCGAGCGCGAGGACGGCCAGAAGCGCGAGCGCATCGTTCCGCATGGCGCATGCATAGCCCAGCTTGATGGAGAGCACGTTGCGGGCGCCGGCTGCGGGGGGCCGGCGAGGTCCGATTCGTGTGTTTTCACCAGGTTGCGGTGCAACAGATAGGGGGAACGGTAGGTACCATCCGCACGTACTATCGCGAGACAGTCCGCTTCCTGACCACGGAGACGTTGATGACGACGCTCGAAGAGCTGCTCGCGACGATGGCGAAGGATGCCGGGACAGCGACGCGGCCCGCCGCCCAGCCGCCGCCGATCCCGAAGCGCATCGAGGAACAGGACTTCGACGATGGGCCGCTCTTGACCAGTGATCGCCTGTGGCCGGCGGCGCTGCCGCAGCCGAAGCGCAAGGGGCCGCCGCCGCCGCCGGCGGGGCGCCGTGCGCGCGGGACCGCGCCGCTCGGTGAGCCGATCACCTCGGGGCTGATCGATGTCAGGGCGATGGCGGAGGCCTACGCGGCCGAGCGCGAGGAAGCCGCCAGCCCGGCGGTGGTCGCGGCGCCGGAAGAGGCAATCGCCGAGGACGAGCCGGCCGCCGAGATGGCGGCGCCGGCTCCGCTCCTGGCGAAGGGCACCGAGCCGATCGATCGCGTCGAGCCGGAGGAGGCGCCGACCGAGCGGCGGCGCTGGGTGCCGAGCGCGGCGTTCGCACGGCGGGGCGCGGTCGTCGCTGCGGTCGCGGTCGCGCTGGGCGGCGCGTTCGTGTTCGCCGGCGGGCTCCTCGAGCGCGGCGACCAGGACGACACCTCGGCGGCTGCTGCTCTCCCGCGGGTCGAAAACGTCGCGCCCGCGCGCCCGGCGCCGGCGCTGGTGATCGCTGCCGCGCCGGAGGCGGCCGAGCCCGCCCTCGCCGTCGAGCCGGCGGCCGAGCCGGCTCTGGCGGACACCACGGCCGCCGAGCCTGCTGTTGCGGACACCGCCGCCGCCGAGACCACGGCCGAGCCGGCCGTCGCGAGCGATCCCGTCCCGGAGATCAGCGCGGATCAGCCTCCCGAGGTGCGCGTCATCCCGCTGCCGACCGAGGTCACCGAGGTCGCGCGTCCCGCAGCGCGGCCGCGCGTGCGCCGCCTTGCCAGCCGGCCGGTTCCGGTCAAGGCGAGCGCGGTGTCCGGCGCCCTGCCGATGCGGCCGAGCAACAGCGAGATCGCCAGCGCCGTGGTGGCCGTGCAGCAGCGGCTGAACAGCTGCGGCGCCCTCTACGGCACGACCGGTGCCGTCCCGGTGCAGATCCGCGTGGCCCCGAGCGGCGCCATCGCCTCGATCGCGGTCAAGCAGGGCAACACCACCTTCAGGAGCTGCGTGGCGAGCGCGCTCCGTGGCCGGCGGCTGCCCGCCAGCCAGGTCGGCACCACGGCCAGCTTCCCGGTCCTCATCCGCTGACGCGCTCCGGGCCGAGCCGTCCGCGTGATGGACGCCATCGCGCCCGGCCGTGCGGAGGTCTGGCGCCGCTACCTCGACGACCGCGTGGTCTACGTCGACGAGAACGGCTCGGTCCACGGCAAGCAGGAGATCCTGCGCGAGCTCGAGCCGCTGCCACCCGGTCTGGTCGGGCGGATCGCGGTCGACCGGTTCCCGGCCGAGGTGCACGGCGACGTCGCGGTGGTCGCGCACGAGGTGCAGGAGCAGCTCGACTACCACGGCCAGCCGCTGCACACCCGGTTCCGCACCACCGACACCTGGCTGAGGACCGCGCGCGGCTGGCGGCTGGTCCTCCGGCAGACCTCGGCCGTCCTGGCGGATCCGCCGGTGGCCGCGCTCGGCCACGACCAGCTGTGCGCCTACGGCGGCACCTACGCCTTGACCGAGGAGATCGTCGCGACGGTCCGCTGCGCGGAGGGCGCTCTGGTGGTCGAGCGCGCCGGCCGCCCGGCCGTGCGCTACCTGCCCGAGCTCCTCGACGTCTTCTTCCTGCCCGGCGAGCCGCGAACCCGCCGCATCTTCCTGCGCGACGAGCGCGGCCAGATCAGCGGATTCGTCGACCGCCGCGAGGGCGAGGACGTCCGCTGGCGCAGGCGGGCCGGCCGCTGACGCCGCCCCGCAGGCCGACGCCGCCCGGTAGACGCGGCCCGGTTGTCTGCCAACCGCCGTGCGCACCCGCCGGCGCCTGATCTCGCGCATCTGCCGGGGTCGGCCGCCGGCCCGCGGGTTGCTCGTTCGAGGTGCGTGCGCGCTCGACCGCTGGTCCTGCTGCTGGTGTCCGCTTGCGAGACCGGTCTGGTGTCGGGCCCGCGGGTGCCGGAGAGCGATCCCGGCCGGGTCACCGTCCATCGGCTGAACAACACCGAGTACAACAACACGGTCCGCGACCTGCTCGGCACCTCGCTCCGGCCGGCCGACGCCTTTCCCGCCGACGACGTGAGCTACGGCTTCGACAACATCTCGGCGGTGCTCAGCGTCTCGCCGGTCCAGGTCGAGCTCTACCATCAGGCGGCGGTGGCGCTGGCGGCCGATGTCATGACGGCGGCGCCCGAGCGGATCCTCACCTGCCAGCCGGATCCCGCCGACCCGGCGCCGTGCCTGCGCGAGATCGCCGCCGGCTTCGGCCGGCGGGCGTGGCGGCGGCCGCTCAGCGACGACGAGATCGCCCGAGCGGTCGCGCTGTACCCGATCGCCATCGAGGCGGGCGGCGACGGGCGCGAGGGTGTCCAGCTCATGGTCGAGTACTTCCTCGCCTCGCCGAGCTTCCTCTTCCGCTTCGAGCTCGATCCGGATCCGCTGTCGCCCCAGGTGCGCCCGCTCGGCGAGTACGAGCTGGCCTCGCGGCTGTCCTACTTCCTGTGGAGCAGCATGCCGGACGACGAGCTCTTCGCCGCCGCCGACGAGGGGCGCCTGGAGCGGGCCGACGAGCTCGAGCGCCAGGTCCGGCGCATGATGGCCGACCCGCGCGCCGAGGCCATCGTCGACAACTTCGCCGGCCAGTGGCTCGCCCTGCGCGACCTGGCCGAGCTCGAGCCGGACGCCGAGCTGTTTCCCGACTTCGACCAGCCGCTGCGCCGGGCGATGGCCGCCGAGACCGCCGCCTTCGTCCGCGAGTTCCTCCACGGCGACCGCCCGATCGAGGAGATGCTCACCGCCGACTTCACCACGGTGAACGAGCGGCTGGCCGCCCATTACGGGATGGCGGCGACCGGCACCGTGTCCCTGGCCGGCAGCCAGCGGCGCGGACTGCTCGGGCACGCCAGCATCCTGACCGTGACCTCCTACCCCAACCGAACCTCCCCGGTCCGCCGCGGCAAGTGGGTGCTCGAGGAGCTCCTGTGCGCGTCGCCGCCGCCGCCGCCGCCCGGCGTCGAGGGGCTCGACGAGGAGGGGCCCTTCACCGGATCGATCCGCGAGCGCATGGAGCAGCACCGCTCCGACCCGGCCTGCCGCGGCTGCCACCAGGCGATGGATCCCATCGGGTTCGCCCTCGAGCACTTCGACGCCACCGGCGCGTGGCGCGACACCGACGGCGAATTCGAGATCGACGCCACCGGGACCACGCCGGACGGCGCCTCGTTCGACGGCGCGATCGAGCTGGCCGGCGTCCTGGCCAGCGACCCGCGCTTCGGCCGCTGCGTCACCGAGAAGATGCTGACCTACGCCCTCGGCCGCGGCCTGACGGAGTCCGACGGCCCGGCGGTAGGCGAGATGCAGCAGCGCCTCCGGGCCCGCGGCGGACGGCTGTCGGATCTCCTGCTCCTGGTGGCCGAGAGCGATCCCTTCCTCTACCGGCGCGGCGAGCCCGCAGCGGAGGACAGCCCATGACCGGGTGGAACCGGCGCGCGTTCCTGGGCGGAGCCGGCGTGGCGGTCGCCCTGCCCTTCCTCGCCAGCCTGCGGCCGCGCCGCGTGCGCGCCCAGGCGGCGGAGGTGAAGAGGCGCCTCCTGGTCATCTACACCCCGAACGGCATGAACATGGCCGACTGGACCCCGGCGGCCACCGGCGCCGATTACGCGCTGACTCCGATCCTCGCGCCGCTGTCTGCGATCAGGAGCAAGGTCCTGGTCCTGAGCGGGATCGACAACCACCCGGCGGAGAGCGACGGCTTCGGCCAGCACGCCCCCGCCACCGCCTCCTTCCTGACCTGCACCCACGTGGCCAAGTCGCAGGAGATCGCCAACGGGGTCTCGATGGATCAGGTGGCGGCCGGCCGGCTGGGAGCCGCGACCCGCTTCGCGTCGCTCCAGCTCGGCACCGACGGCGGCTCGAGCGCCGGCGGCTGCGACGGCGGTTACAGCTGCGCCTACACCCACAACATCTCCTGGGCCGGACGCGGCCGCCCGATGCCGAAGATGGTCAGTCCGCGGGCGGTGTTCGATCTCCTGTTCGCCGGATTCGACCCGGACCAGACTGCCGCCGCGCGCGAGCGCCGCCTGCTCTACGACCACAGCGTCCTCGACGCCGTCGCGGCCGACGCCGGCCGGATCGAAGGTCGGCTCGGCGCCTCGGACCGCGCCAAGCTCGACCAGTATCTGACCGGCGTGCGCGAGCTCGAGCTGCGCCTCGGCACCAGCGCCGAGTGCGCGGTCGCCGAGCGGCCTCCCGAGGGGATCGACTTCCCGGTCAAGGTGCGCCTCATGCTCGACCTCATGGCGCTGGCCATCCAGTGCGACCTGACGCGGGTCGTCACCTTCATGATGGGCAACAGCATCAGCGGCCACTCGTTCCCCTGGATCGGCGTTCCCGACGCCCACCACCCGCTCTCGCACCACCAGAACGATCCCGGCAAGCTGGCCAAGCTGACCACGATCGACCGCTGGGAGGTCGAGCAGATGGTCTACCTGGCGCAGAAGCTCGACGCCATGGACGACGGCGACGGCGCCACCGTGCTCGACAACTCGCTCATCTACTTCTCGAGCGAGGTCGCCGACGGCAACCGCCACGAGAACGTCAACCTGCCCATCCTCCTGGCCGGGCGCGCCGGCAGCACGATCCGCCCGGGCCGCCACGTCCACTACGGCGACGGGCGGCTGGCCGATCTCTACATCTCGCTGCTCCACCACCTCGGCGCCCCGGTGGACGCGTTCGGCGACGACGGCACGCAGCTCATCGGCCAGCTGGCCTGACGGGCGGCGGCCGCAGTTGCTGACCACCGGCGGTTGTCGGCCTGCCACCGTGTGATGTGCGCACGCGGGGGCAAGCCGCGCCGATGGCAGCGGAATCGGTCGCCGGGCCGGCTGGCGCAGCGGTTGCTCGATGAGCCGCCCATGCCACGACGACGACTCGACCTGGTTCTCGTTCTCGCTCCGCTCCTGGTCGCCCTGCTCGCGGGGGCCAGCCGGGCCGGCACCGTCACGCGCCGCGCGGGCGACAAGGTCAGGATCTCCAGGGAGGCCAAGCAGAAGATGAGCCATCGGCAGCGCGCCGCGCTCCTCCGCAGCGCGCGCCGCGACCTGGTCAAGGCCGAGAAGTACCGCCGGCAGGCGCTCGGCAAGGGATCGAAGAACGCCGCCTTCGAGGCGAACATGCACCAGGCCCTGCGCTACCGGGCCGCGGTCAAGGTGCAGCTGGCGCAGGGCCAGGAGGGTGAGGCCGAACGCCTGGCCGGCTTCGCCCGGAACGCCACCCGCGACGCGCTGGCCGCGCGGCACGACCCGCTCGACGCCGGCGGCGAGGCGCTCTTCCGCCACCAGGTCGGCGACTGGGGCAAGCCGGGCTCATCGAGGATCGAGTACGGCAAGCTGTCGATCGGCGGCAGCGGGCTGGGCTGGAAGGCCAGCTGGACCCGCAAGGAGCGCTTCAAGAAGGGGAGCGAGCTCGGCTCGAGCAAGAAGAGCTGGCCGTCGCAGATCCGCAACCGGCCGCTGCCCTGGTACCGCAAGGCCTTCGGCGCCGACGCGTTCGACGAGGCGCTCGAGGAGCTGGGCCCGGGCAAGACCTGGCTCGACGCCGGCGCCGGCGAAGGCCGAGCCCAGGCCAATTATCTGGCCATGAACGGCAAGGAGGGCTACAGCCCGAAGGGGACCGCGACCGTGATCGCCAGCGACCTCGACGGCGAGCCGGAGGCCTTCGCCCGCCAGTTCCACCCGACCGGCGCCGGCGGCCTGCGCACGGGCGACTACCGGGTGAAGAAGGGCGACATCGTCCGGATCAAGATCGATCGCCCGGTCGACCTGGTGACCGACTACTTCGGTCCCCTCAGCTTCAACACCCACACGCCCGACGTCATCCTGCGCCGCTACGGCGAGCTGGTGCCGCCCGGCGGCCGGGTGATGCTGGTGGTCCCCGACCGGGGCTGGAACACGGTGTTGAGCGGCGACGGCACCCGATCGATGGACCTCATGGATCTCATCCGCCAGACGCCCGGCTTCCGCGCCGAGCGCCCGATCCGCCTGGAGGATCCGCAGAGCGGCGCCCGCGGGCAGTCGATCGTCCTTCACCGCACCGACGAGCCGGTGCGGGTCCCGCGACTCGAGCTGGTCAAGAACGTCGACAAGGACGCGTCGAACTGGGACGCGCCGAAGGTCCCGGAGCGGACGCTGCGCATCGTCAGCGGATCGCGCGGCGTCCGCTTCCCCGAGCGCGACCGCGACGCGCGCCGGCGCTGAGCTCGCTCAGCCTGCCGGGTCGTCGGGATCGCCGGCGCCGCGATCGCGGATGCGTAGGCGGTGCTTGGCGAGCAGCCGGGTGAGCATCTGGCGCGAGACGCCGGCCAGCTCGGCCGCGTGCGCCACCACGCCGCCGGCGCTGGCCAGGACCGCCTCGAGGTAGCCGCGCTCGAACTCGTCCATCGCCAGGTGGCGCGCCTCGGGCAGGCTGCGTATGCGATCGCCGTCGCGGAAACCGGGCGGCTCGGCGCGCCCGCGGTCGACGCGCGCGAACGGCGCCGCGGCGCCGGCGGCGGCGCTGTGGATGGCGTTGCGCAGCTCGCGCACGTTGCCCGGCCAGGGATGCGCCTCGAGGGCCGAGAGCAGCTCGGGCGGGATGGCGAAGCCGACCTCGGCGCCGAACAGGCCGGCCAGGACCGGGATGTCCTCGGGGCGATCGCGCAGCGCGGGCAGCTGGACCCGCGCCACCGCGAGCCGGAAGTAGAGGTCCTGGCGGAAGCGGCCGGCCCGCACCTCCTCGGCCAGGTTGCGGTTGGTCGCCGCCAGCAGGCGGACGTCGTGGGCCATCTCGCGCTGGCCGCCGACCCGACGGGTCCGCCGGGTCTCGAGCGCGCGCAGGAGGACCGGCTGCAGGTCGAGAGCCATCTCGCCGATCTCGTCGAGGAACAGCGTGCCGCCCTCGGCCTGCTCGAACAGCCCCTCCCTGCTCTGCTCCGCGCCGGTGAAGGCTCCCCGCTCGTGGCCGAACAGCTCGGCGGCGAGCAGCCCGTGCGGGAAGGCGCCGCAGTCGACCACCACGAGTGGACCGCCGGCGCGGCCGCTGGCGGCGTGGATGGCGCGGGCGGCGACCTCCTTGCCGGTGCCGGTCTCTCCCTCGAGCAGGATGGTGGTGTCGGTCCGCGCCAGTCGCTCGAGCTCGGCGGCGACCGCGCGCATGCGGAGCGAGAACGCGACCATCTCGCCGAACTGGCCGGGCGCGCTGAGCGCGATCGACCGAGGCTCCCCGGTCGCGTGCACCGCGATCACGGTCTCGCCCAGCTCGAGGCGCATGCCGTCGCCCAGGTAGGCGCGCTCGACTGCGAACCGGCCGATGACGACGCCGTTCTTGCTGTGCAGGTCGCGAATGAGGTAGCCGCGCCGGGTCACCGCGATCTCGGCGTGACGGGTGGAGACGGTGGGATCGCGCAGCACCAGCTCGCAGTCGGGCGCGGTCCCGATGCGCAGGGAGTCGGCGCCGAGTGCGACCTTGAGCCCGCGATCGGGTCCGCCTACCACGCGCAGCTCGGCGCCGTCGATCTCGAGGCGGGCGGCGCCTCCCTCGACCACCCGGGTGGACAGCGTCGGTGAGCTCATTCTTCGAATCCGATCGATCGGTGCTGGCCCGGCCGAAGATCGACCACGCGCCGCTTCGAGTACTTCTTCTGGTCGGCGAAGTAGACCCGGACCTCGTGGCGACCGGCCGGCAGCGGGTGGCGGTAGAGCGGGGTCTCGGCGGCGACCTTCTTGCCGTCGATGTAGACCGCGCCCCACGGGCTGGCGCTGACCGAGACGAAGCCGGACTCGCGCGAGGACGGCCGGACCGCCGCCTTGTGCGAGCTCTGCGACCGCGCGCCGGACCGGGGCTCCGGGGCCGCCGGCGCCGGTTGCACCACCG
>Ga0111538_10001938_pt1 | contig 29025 bp, 21 predicted proteins | sample SoiMethybrSBSTD1_FD_79669 | JGI IMG/M metagenome (GOLD analysis project Ga0111538, IMG submission 79669) | Bulk soil microbial communities from a Populus tree surrounding site in Tennessee, USA - Soil MetaG P. TD hybrid SBSTD1 (version 2)... | ecosystem: Environmental > Terrestrial > Soil >... | reverse complement strand
GGGATCTTCAGGTCAACGTCGTGATACTAGGAGAACTGCAAAGGGTGCTTTATAAATATGGCGAGGCGGAGCTGGCGAAGAAGATCGAGGAGAGCTACGATAGACATGCGGCTATTCTCCAGACGGGGATGGATCGATCCGATTTTTGATTTTGGATTGGTGATTTGTGAATATTGATTATTGTTCTAGGCTGAAACATTCCGCCTCCGACAATATTCCATAAATCACCAATCAACAATCACCAATCACCAATCAACAATCTATCAGGTTGCTACTCTCACAAATGAATTACTTCCCCATACGCCGCAGCAGCAGCCTCCATGATCGCCTCGCTTATAGTTGGATGAGGATGAACAGACTTAATGATTTCATGTCCTGTCGTTTCCAGCTTGCGTGCTACGACTACCTCCGCAATCATTTCCGTTACATTGTATCCAATAAAATGCGCGCCAAGCCATTCGCCGTACTTGGCATCAAATATCAGCTTCACAAACCCCTCGGGTGCGCCGGCGGCTTTCGCTTTGCCTGACGCCGTGAAAGGAAACTTGCCGACCTTAATTTCATATCCTGCCTTTTTTGCCGCTTCTTCGGTCAAACCAACAGATGCGATTTCTGGCGAGCAATACGTGCAACCCGGCAGATTGTTATAGTTCAATGGCTCAGGATTCTGTCCCGCTATTTTTTCCACGCAAATGATACCTTCGGCAGAAGCCACGTGTGCAAGTGCAGGTCCCTTAACTATATCACCGATAGCGTATATTCCTGCAACGTTAGTCTTGTAAAAATCATCCACTATAACCTTACCTTTGTCAGTTTTCACGCCGAGATCCTCCAGACCAATACCCTCCACGTTGGTAGAAATACCAATCGCCGACAAAACGACATCGCTTTCTATTTTGATCTCGCCATCCGGAGTTTTCACAGTTGAAACACATCCAGCACCTGAAGTGTCGACCTTCGTCACTTCAGAGTTCACGTATATCTTCATCCCTGCTTTCTTGAACGACTTATCCAGGGCCTTTGAAACTTCTTCATCCTCTACAGGTACAATTCGGGGCAGGAATTCGACGATGGTGACTTCAACACCGATCGTATTATAGAAGTAAGCGAACTCCACACCTATGGCTCCGGAACCCACAACGAGCATTTTCTTTGGAAGCTTATCGATTATCATCGCTTCGCGATACCCGATTATCTTCTTTCCATCGATCTTAAGGCTTGGCAGTTCGCGAGAACGACCTCCAGTAGCCACGATGATGTTTTTACCTTCAAACTCTGTTTTTTTGCCAGCTGCATCGGTCACTTCCACCTTTCCGCCTTTTTTCAGTTTGCCTGTACCGATCAACTGATCGATCTTATTCTTTTTAAAAAGGAACTGAACGCCTTTGCTCATGCCTGCTGCAACGTCACGGCTGCGTTTTACCATGCCAGGCAGATCTGCTTTAAAATCCTTTGCTTCAATACCATAATCACTGGCGTGCTTGAGATATTCAAAGACATTCGCACTTTTCAGCAACGCCTTTGTGGGGATACAGCCCCAATTCAGACAAATACCACCAAGCTCAGCTTTTTCAACGACGCCCACTTTCATCCCTAGTTGAGAAGCGCGGATAGCAGCAACGTAACCACCGGGGCCGCTACCGATCACAATCAGATCATATTTTGACATAGTATTCGATTTAAAATTCGCTGCCAAAGATAAACCGCAGTTCGCTCTTTCAAAAAGTTTGCTGTTTTAATTGAACAGCTCCATCCCTACCGTATGCTGCTGAATTTTAGGCTGTTTCAGCTAACATCAAATTCTGATAGATTTGGCTATTTTTGAAACGTTAACGGGAAACCAAACCGCGTTCAGCCGACCGTGGGCTGAGGTTACTTTATGAAATTACTAGAAGGAAAAACTGCACTTGTGACAGGAGCTTCCAAAGGGATCGGAAGAGCCATAGCTTTTCGATACGCAGACCAGGGCGCGAATGTAGCCTTCACTTATTTGTCAAGCGTCGAGCAGGGGCAGGCACTAGAGAGAGAATTGACGACAAAAGGAGTTAAAGCCAAAGGATACCAATCTGATGCATCTAATTTCAGTCAGGCCGAAAAGCTTATCAATGATATTATAGCCGACTTCGGTACGTTGGATATTCTTGTTAACAATGCAGGTATAACTCAGGATACATTGTTGCTTCGGATGTCGGAAGAGATGTGGGACAAAGTAATCGGCGTTAATCTTAAATCATGTTTCAATACGGTGAAGGCGGCTACGAAGCAGATGATGAAGCAGAAGAGTGGTTCGATAATTAACATGACTTCGATCGTGGGATTAAAAGGAAATGCTGGTCAGTCGAACTATGCAGCTTCGAAGGCTGGTATTATCGGCTTTACAAAATCCGTTGCCCTTGAGCTTGGTTCAAGAGGTATACGTTCTAATGCAGTGGCCCCAGGTTTTATTGAAACTGAAATGACGGGTAAGCTAGACGAAAAAACGGTGCAGGGATGGCGTGATGGAATTCCATTGAAGCGTGGTGGTAAACCTGAAGATGTGGCTGATGCCTGTGTGTTCCTCGGCTCAGATCTTTCTTCTTACATTACTGGACAGGTAATTCAGGTTGACGGAGGCCTGTTAACCTGAAATACCGTATTAAAGAAAGTACAGGCTTAAACAATAATAGAAATGGAACGGGAATTGAAACATCTTATCAAGATGCTTCAGCATACCTACGAAAAAAATGCGTGGCATGGTCCTGCCGTAAGAGAAGTCCTTGAGAATGTAACGTCGATCGACGCACAGAAAAAACTGCCGAATTCTCATAGCATTATAGAATTGGTCGCGCACATGACTGCATGGCGGGTTTTTGTTGTGAAAAAACTGCAGGGCAATACGGACTACAAGGTCACCGATGAAATGAATTTCACCACTCCCACGGATTGGGAGAAAGTGCTGGAAGAACTGGATGAAAGCCAGGACAGATTATTAGAAGCACTAAGGGGCTTTGACAGCTCAAAACTTTATGAGCCTGTGCCGCATGGCTCGTATAATTACAATTTTTACACCCTCCTTAATGGCATCATTCATCATGATCTTTATCATGCTGGTCAGATCGCATTACTGAAGAAAGTCCAGAGTATTTAATACTAAGTACTGCATTAAGATCGCCTTACTTAAGAAACAAACGATTTAGATAACCCATAACGGCATTTTTTTCAGTTCGGTCCTAACATTCGTGAGCCGTAATCATTCAAAAAAAATTCAGACGTAGCTTGGAAACAACGCTTTCAGGCCATACGTTTGTATTCTCAAAAGTCGAATAAGCACGTCCGCTTAATCGATTTATAAAGAAGCGTGGAGAGACGGGCTCTAAGAAACGCTAGCAACCTAATCCGATATCGTTTGGAAAAAGGTGCTAAATCCCGATCCGCCAAAAGCGGAAAATATAAACCGGTTAAAAAATGAAAGAAATCATTAACATCATTAGAACAGGTACGATCATCGAACGCCTGAGTGCTTATCTGAAAAATCTCTATTACACAATTATCATTTGTGGCGAGCACAACACCGGCATGTGTATGTGTTGTTGTCGCGCATGATGTTGCTGTAACCTGATTAATTCGATCACCAGCAACACTTTAGCCTATGACCCTGCCATGTGACAGGCAGTTCCCGGTTACGGTTAAATCGAACTCAAATCAAAAATTAGATCATATCATAAAACTCAACTCTAAAACTTTTTAGTCATGTCAAACTTACATTTTGAAACACTCCAGTTACATGCTGGACAGGAAATTGATCCAACTACACGTTCACGTGCTGTTCCTATATATCAGACCTCTTCGTATACATTCAGAGATTCAGAACATGGTGCAAACCTTTTCGCGCTAAAAGAATTCGGGAATATCTACACGCGCATAATGAATCCCACCACAGATGTGTTCGAAAAGCGGATTGCTGCCCTCGAAGGAGGAGTTGCAGCGTTGGCAACGGGATCGGGACAAGCAGCTCAGTTCATTGCGCTCAATAACATCCTTCAGTCAGGAGACAATTTTGTTTCTACGTCTTTTCTTTACGGAGGAACATATAACCAGTTTAAGGTTTCTTTCAAACGTCTCGGCATCGACGTCCGTTTTGCTGAAGGCGACAAGGTTGAAGCGTTCGAAAAACACATCGACAAAAAAACCAAAGCAATCTACCTTGAGACGATCGGTAACCCAGGGTTTAACATTCCGGATTTTGAAGCCATCGCCGCCCTTGCCAAGAAACATGACTTGCCACTCATCGTAGATAATACTTTTGGTGCCGCAGGTTATTTGTTCCGTCCAATTGAACACGGAGCAAATGTCGTGGTGGAGTCAGCCACGAAATGGATTGGCGGTCACGGTACGTCTATTGGCGGAGTGATTGTTGACGGTGGTAACTATAATTGGGGTAACGGCAAATTCCCTCAGTTCACTGAACCCGCTGAAGGTTACCATGGATTGAAGTTCTGGGATGTTTTTGGAGAGGGCAATCCACTTGGTTTACCTAACATAGCGTTTATTATCCGCGCGCGTGTTGAAGGGCTACGTGACTTCGGACCTTCGCTGAGTCCGTTCAATTCTTTCTTGTTCCTTCAGGGACTGGAAACATTGTCGTTAAGAGTTCAACGCTCAGTTGACAATGCATTGGCGCTCGCTCAGTGGCTTGAAAAACACGATCTGGTCGAAAGCGTGAACTATCCCGGACTGGAAAGCAGTCCTTATCACAAACTTGCCAAGAAATATTTACGAAACGGATTTGGTGCTGTATTTTCTTTCACTCTTAAGGGAACAAAACAACATACGACCAATTTTGTAGATAGCCTTACTCTGTTGAGTCACCTCGCTAACCTTGGTGATGCTAAAACACTGATCATACAACCATCAGCAACAACGCATCAGCAATTAACAGAAGAAGAGCAGATCGCTTCTGGTGTGCTTCCAAACCTACTAAGAATATCGGCAGGTATAGAACACATCGATGATATCAAGGCCGATCTTCAGCAAGCATTTGAAAAAGTATTTGAAGGCGAACTGGTTAACTAACACGTAGCGTAAATCAGAGCATATTGCAAGTTATTTCGGACGGGCCTTGTGAAAAGGTCAGGCATATATGGAGAAACACGATCATACATTCCACTACTCACAAAACTTTCAGCTTGAAGCTGGCAGTTCACTAGCCGGATTTCAGTTGAAGTACACGACGCTTGGCAAACTTAACGGCGACAAAAGCAATGTTGTCTGGATATGCCATGCTCTTACCGGAAGTCCGGATTTTACAGACTGGTGGAGCGGCCTTTTCAGCGAAGGCCGGTTTTTTGATCCGAGCCAATATTTCATCATTTGTGCCAACGTATTGGGTGGATGTTATGGATCGACGGGGCACCTGTCTTTCAATCCTACTACCGGCAAGCAATATTTTCACACCTTTCCTGTAGTTACTAACCGTGACGTGGTGAGGGCTTTTGACCTGCTGCGTCAGGAACTTCGCATTGAACAGGTTCATACTCTTATTGGCGGTTCGCTGGGTGGACAACAGGTGCTTGAATGGGCAATCCACCAACCCGATGTGTTTCAGCATATCATTCCTATTGCCACGAATGCGTATCATTCGCCCTGGGGTGTAGCTTTCAACGAAGCACAACGTCTCGCTATTGAAGCCGACAGTACATGGAAGGACAGCGATCAACGGGCGGGAATTGAAGGATTGAAAGCAGCTAGAGCAATTGGAATGTTGTCGTACCGCTACTATGAAACATATGGACAGACTCAGGCAGAAAAGAACAACGAAAAGGTGGATGAATACAGAGCATCAACCTATCAACGATACCAGGGCCAGAAGCTTGCCAACCGTTTCAATGCGTTCACATACTATGGACTTTCGAAGATGATGGATAGCCACAACGTGGGCAGGAGTCGCGAAAGCATCGAGTCGGCGCTTAGATCAATCAAAGCGAGAACGCTTGTGGTTGGAATTGACAGCGACATTCTGTTTCCTCTACACGAGCAACGTTATCTGGCAGAAACGATTCCTAATGCACGGCTTGAATTGATGAGCTCTTTGTATGGCCATGACGGATTCCTCGTTGAGTTCGAACAACTAAGTAATCATATCAGGAAATTCTTCAAGGAAGATCTTGTAAGTGTTGAAATAAAATCATTGTTGAATAAAATTAACTAAAGAAATTATGTCACTAGAGAAGAACAACTCCAATGTTAGCCACACAAAACATCGTCATCTCCGCCTGGGGCTGTTCGGATTTGGGTGTGTGGGGCAAGGACTCTATCATGTACTTGATGAGACTCCCGGAATAAAAGCAGAGATCAAAAAGATCTGTGTTAAGCATAAGAACAAACCGAGGCCCTTATCAGAAGATCTGTTTACCTTCAATGCATCTGACGTCCTGAACGATCCCGAAATAGATGTCGTGGTTGAACTCATCGACGATGCTGATGCAGCGTTTGAGATCGTACGCACGGCATTAGAAAACGGAAAAGCTGTGGTGACTGCGAATAAGAAAATGCTCGCAGAACACCTTGACGAGATCTATGATCTTCAGCTTCGATACGACAAGCCCGTTCTTTATGAAGGTTCTGTCTGTGGAAGTATTCCTATCATTCGAAATCTTGAGGAGTATTACGACAACGACCTGCTCACAGGGATTGAAGGAATCTTCAACGGGTCAACTAACTACATACTGACGAAAGTATTCGAGGAACGTTCCAGCTATGCCGATGCGCTAAAGACAGCCCAACAGCTGGGTTTTGCAGAATCCGATCCAAGCCTTGATGTTAAAGGGTTTGATCCCAAATTCAAGCTGGTGATTGCTATTGCTCACACATTCGGCGTTTTCGTAAAACCGGAACAGATCATTAATATTGGGATCGACCGGATATCGGATATCGATCTGAAGTTTGCGCGCGACAACTCTTATGCCATTAGGCTTATTGCCAGGGCATTTAAGGTAAATAACCGGGTATTTGGTTTTGTGGCGCCGCAGTTTATTGAATCCACGCACCCGCTGTACGCAGTTCGCAATGAATACAATGCTGTGCAGGTTCAAAGCGCTTTCGCTGAACAGCAGTTGTTTGTAGGAAAAGGTGCCGGAAGTTATCCTACGGGGTCTGCGGTATTGTCAGACATATCTGCACTCACATACGACTACCGATACGAATACAAAAAGTTGCACCAGATCCATGACCTGGAGTTTTCAAACCGTCTGACTGTTGATGCCTTTGTGAGTTTTGATCAGGGAACCAACATATCCATCAGCGATTTCGAACAGTTTGAGTCCGGCTATGCTTCGCATGGCAGACATTATATGGTTGGAAAAGTAAGTCTTGAAAAACTTAGTGAATGGTCGCAGCTAGACGGTGTTGGTATCATTCTAGCGCCTAACGCCAAACTGGTGCCGCAGGAAGCAAAGGTTAAGCAAGAGCTGACCCTGGTTTAGTAACCATATATTCCAGTTAAAGAGAAGGCCGTTGATCCAACGGCCTTTTTTTTAAGGTGTTGTGCAACAACGATTTACCGCCTTGCTTGTTGATGGCCTCCGGCGGTAAAAAACTGATTCAATTTATGCTGTTTCTTAAATGGCGGTCAATATATTTGTAACCGTTAAAACCAAGTTAGATGATTATTATTTCTTCCATTGTAGCGTTCACCGTCGTGATACTGTTGCTGGTGTTCATGCTGCTTCTTGCGCAAAAGCAACTAGTGCAGTCAGGTCCTGTGAAGATTCTGATAAATGGCGAAAGAACATTGACCGTGTCCGCCGGAAGCTCTTTGCTATCGACACTTGCCAACGAAAAAGTATTTCTCCCTTCAGCGTGTGGCGGTGGGGGCACGTGTGCGATGTGCAAGTGCGTCGTTGAGGCGGGCGGCGGAGATGTGCTTCCGACAGAGCTTGGGCATTTAACTAGACAGGAAAAGAAAAACAATGTCCGGTTGGGCTGCCAGGTGAAAGTGAAGCAGGATCTGAAGATCAAGATTCCTGAGGAGATCTTTGGTATCAAGAAATGGGAGTGTGAAGTTGTGTCGAACTACAACGTCTCCACATTCATCAAAGAGTTTGTGGTTAAGTTACCTCCGGGAGAAAAATTGAAGTTCGAAGCTGGTGGATATATTCAGATCGATGTACCCGAAACTGTAGTTGATTACAAAACGATTGACATCGCGCCTCATCCTGAACTGGGGCACAAGCCCGATGTGTTCCGTTCCGATTGGGATAAGTTCAAGTTGTGGGATCTTAAGATGAAGAATGAAGAGCCAATCTTCCGTGCTTATTCGATGGCCAACCATCCCGCAGAAGGAAACATCGTTATGCTGAATATCCGCGTCGCGACTCCTCCATGGGATAGGGCCAACAATCATTGGATGGATGTCAATCCTGGAATTTGCTCATCCTACATCTTTGCTCGCAAGCCAGGAGATAAAGTAACGATCTCCGGACCTTACGGGGAATTCCACATCAATCCTACTCAGCGCGAAATGATCTACATAGGCGGCGGAGCAGGAATGGCCCCTTTACGAGCTCAGATTTTCCACCTTTTTCACACTGAAAGGACGAATCGTAAGGTTTCCTATTGGTATGGTGGCCGTTCCAGAAAAGAGCTCTTTTACGTAGACCATTTCAGGAAGATCGAAAAGGAATTCCCGAATTTTCAGTTTAACATAGGCCTGTCCGAGCCCCTACCTGAAGATAATTGGAAGGTCAAGACTAGCCTGGAGGACAGACAGGCCGATGGATACCTCGGTTTTATCCATCAATGCCTTTACGATCATTATCTGAAAAACCACCCGTCTCCTGAAGACGTGGAATATTACCTATGCGGACCTCCGCTAATGAACGCAGCCGTGCTTAAAATGCTGGATGAAATGGGTATTCCGCACGACAATATAAGGTTTGACGATTTCGGAGGATAATTTTGAAATTATTTCAATAATTCACTAAAAAGGCCGGCTTGAAGTCGGCTTTTTTACTTTCTATCGTATCTTTAAATACTCGGTATTGATTCATAATGAAAAGAGCATTTTCCATATTCTTCCTTGCCCTTTTCCTATTCAACATAGGTGGATATTACCTTGTGTATTGGGGTCTTCAGTCCCAGGCCAAAAAAGATCTGCTGCACCGTCTTGATGCCGAGAACTATTCCTCAGAAGATCTGATCGTGATTTCTGTACCCATGTCGTTGCCCTATCCTCTACAGCAGCAAGGGTACGAAAGGGCTGATGGTGAATTTGAATACTGTGGCGAATACTTTCGCCTCGTAAAACAAAGATTGGAAAATGATACTTTGTTCATGGTCTGTATTAAAGATCAAAGCAAGAAGAAACTTGTAAAAGTCCTCAATGAATATTCTAACTATGCTAACAACTTGCCAGCGGGCGCTGATCGCACGCTCGACATGTTCAGCAAGTTATTTAAGGATTATACAGCAGCTAGTTTGCTGTATGTTGCAGCAGGCACCGGATGGTCCGCACCAATTCAATATGGTGAACGGCAGATAACCTTGTTGGGCATCACACAATCTGTTACTTCTCCGCCTCCCCGAGCTTAATCGTTATGATTTTCTTCGACATCTTGAAAACACGGGATGTCTGATGATTTCGTCTATGCTTTGCGTATTACGCAAAGCATTTGACGCTGTTCATTATTCAATCACTTTAACGATTAAACTCTCAACTATGAAAAGGATTATACATTTCTTTATACTACTCACCGTACTCGTCACAGGATTAATTGTTAACTCTTTCGGACAAGGATGTGTTGCCGTAAGAAACATGGCGAGTTGTGCGATGGGTTTTGACAGCACGCAGAACAACACATGGCAATTTTCAGCTAACTACAGGTACTTCCGTTCATTCCGTCACTTCAGAGGCAAAGAAGAAGAAGAAGAACGTGTTGAACAGGGTACAGAAGTAATTAATCACGATAATTCGCTGCTAATTGGTATTAACTATACGGCAAATAAGCGTTTTTCATTTGGGCTAACTATCCCATACATTTACATTGATCGTTCATCGCTATACGAACACTACGGAAATACTCCCGGCAATCCAAGGTTTCATACCCAAGCACAGGGTATTGGCGACATGCGCCTTACAGCTTACTACGCAGCAGTACAAAACAACAGACTTAACCTTCTTGTTGGACTAGGCGTTAAGCTTCCAACTGGTAATTTCCGGACAAAGGATTACTTCCATAAGCTCGACTCAGAGGGTCAGGACTCATTGGTTTATAAGGTCGTTGATCAATCCATTCAATTGGGCGATGGAGGTTTTGGAGTCATCGTGGAATTTGATGCCAACTACATGTTCAGTAAGGGGTTTTCTGCATATGCCACAGGTCTTTACATGTCTAACCCAAAGAATACGAATGGTGTGGAGAGAAGTCCGAGCTTAACTAACGGAATTCCGTTATCCAATGAGTTTTCAGTTTGTGACCAGTTCCTTGCAAGGCTGGGTGCGCGTTATAGCGTGAAGCGCTTCAATTTTGCATTAGGAGGACGCGTTGAGGGTATACCTTCGGAAGATCTTATCGGCGATAGCGATGGATTCCGCCGGCCAGGTTACATTATTTCAGTAGAGCCTGCGTTGGGTTATATTGTAGGAAAACATAGTTTCGGTCTCAGTCTTCCGATTGCTCTCGAAAGGAACCGTACACAAAATACAATTGACAAGAAAAGAAGCGAGATGACCGGAGAACTTGTTCAGGGTGACGCGGCTTTTGCTGATTGGCTGTTATCAATTACTTATAACTATCGTTTAGGAAAGTAGTACAAGTAATTAGGAAAGACCCTTTTTAACGCTGTGTGAGAAATTGCACAGCGTTTTTTATTACCGGATTTCTGGGATAGCGAAACGAACTATCGTTCCCTTTCCTACTTCCGATTGAATGTCTATCTGACCGTTAAGCTTGTCAATCGCCTCCTTGACAATGTACAAGCCAAGTCCGGAACCAGCGCCATCATCAGTTGCCCTATAAAACATTTTGTAAATGTTAGGAAGGTGTTCGATATCGATACCCTTACCGTTGTCCTGTATTGCCACGCTGGCAAGGTTTTCATTGATCATAACATCGACCTTAATTACGGGATCTTTGCCATTGCGGTATCTGATGGCATTCGAAATGATATTATTTAGTATGACCTTAAGCCTCCAACGATCCGAATAAAAAGGTTGCTTCTGCTCAACCGTTACGACTCTCTCAACGGGCTGACCTGCGGAGATCGCAAACTTCAGTTGGCCAAATGTCTCGTCTATAAGTGGTTCGAACATGATTTCCTCTCGCTTGACTTCCAATCTTGAGTTTCGCGATTGATCCAGGATCTCTTTGATAAAGTCGTCTTGTTGCAATGCGCTTTTGTTGATCATATCCAGATACATATGTTTCATGGAAATGTCCTTATCCTTTTTAGCGAGATTGATGAGTCCCAGCACTGAGGCAATCGGTGCACGAAGATCGTGCGAAACACTATATACAAAGTTGTCGAGTTCTGTGTTTCTCTTGCTTAGCTCGCGGTTAGTACGTGCAATTTTTTCCTCTGCTTCTTTGCGGGTCATTATTTCTTCGTTCAGCGCGCGCGTGCGTTGCTGCACTATTGTTTCAAGATTTTCATTAAACTCTTCAAGCTTGCGTTGTGCTTCACCGCGTTCCTTCACGGTCGCTGAGAGAATGATGGTCGATATGCTTATAACACCGATAAATATCTGCAGAAGCAACATCGAGTTATATGAATTTGCGAGATCGAAAGGTCCTCCTCCTTTAATCGTTAGGAAGATCGAAATAAGTGAAACGCCCAGCACACCGGTAATAGCTACGATCAATTCAAAGCGAAAGGCTAACCATAACAAAAGGGGTAGTGTAAGAAAAGGCAATGCATGCACCAGGGTTGGTCTTAAGTATTCAACCTGAAGGAGAAAGTAAATGCCGATAAGGTTAATAAGAAATATTGCCACCTCCATCATTTTTTCGGACGTGAACTTCAGCACAAACTTTTTGGCTGCAGCAAGTATGACAGGCGTGAACAACAGAATTCCCACCACGTTTCCAACCCACCATGAAAAGCCAGTCCTCAAAAGGTTTTCAGTAAGTAATGTGTTGTTCAGGAAAAGGCTTAACGTGCCAACACCTGAACCGACGGTGGACATTAGCAACGTCACGAACATGAACCGGAAAGCGTTCTTCGCATTCTTAAAAGGATAGTCATCCTTTATCCAAACTTTGACAAGGTAATTGCCCAGAACAGCCTCGACAGTGTTGCCGATAGCGATCATGCTGCTAATAGTAATGATTGTTTGGGCTGGTAAAGACGGATCATTCCAGTATGCCAAAATATTGGCAACGAGTGATCCGATGGTGATCCCCGGCCAGGCGGACCGGCCAAGCAAAATGATTAATGCAAAACCGATCCCTGACGGAGGCCAGGCGGGCAGGGCAGTAGTGTTTTCGAACTCAAAAAAATAGCCCAGCCGCGCGGACAAATAGTACAACAGTGCAACCCCAATAATCTTGAGGTCAAGAACGTATTTAAGCGACAGTTTACCTATCAAGATTAATCAACTCATTATCAATCAAATATACTCTTAATAATTTCAGATCAACTACCCGCAGCGAATGACTCCACTTTTTCAGGGATGACTTGCTTTTTTGGGGGGTCAAAATGAAATCTGCAAACCGGTATCAAACCTTGGGCTCACGTGGAATTGACCACAGCCTCAAAGTTTGTCGGTAATAGCCCCTTGAAGGCCCCATTGAACAGATGAAAATCATATCTTCACGGGAGATTTAAGGAGCCTATGGATCTTACGATTTTGTTTTCGCCGGTAGATGAGTCTCTCTATTCCTCGGTAACCTCCACATCAAGCTTTTTTAAAAGTATACACGTCTTTGGTGAAAAAATGCCGGAATACCGGGGGGCTCATCTGGCAATATTCGGTGTTAGCGAGGAACGAGGTAGCTCGATAAATAGGGGCACTGCATCCGGACCAGATGAAATCCGCAAAAAGCTATATAACCTTAAGCGAGGCATGGGCTCGTACCGTATTGTAGATCTGGGAAATCTTAATCCTGGACATGACCTCAATGAAACCTACGTGAGAATCAGTGAAGTCTGTAGGATGCTGCTGGAATTTAACGTCCTTCCAATCATTATAGGAGGATCGCATGATCTGGACTATGGACAGTTCTACGGGTATGAAACGCTAGAAAAACTTATCAGCCTGTTGAACGTCGACGCTTTTATTGACCTTGAGGAGAAAAAGGAGTTCGGTGAAAGCAGGCATCATGTTCACAAGATATTACTTCATGAGCCGAACTATCTCTTCAGCTACACGCATCTTGCCTATCAGAGTTATCTGATCGACACGATGTCTGTATCGGTGTTGGAAAAACTAAATTTCGAGGCTTTTCGCATTGGACAAATGAGAACAAATCTACAGGAGATGGAACCCTCAATCCGAAATGCCGATATGATGTCGTTTGACATCACAGCTATCCGGTCCGCCGATGCTCCTGGTAATGCGAACGCTCAACCGTTTGGCCTAACGGGTGAAGAGGCATGCCAGATCTGTTGGTATGCGGGCTTAAATGAGAAGCTGAGCTCCGCAGGATTCTACGAATACAATCCTTTGTTCGACGATGCGCAGAAGAAGACCGCGTCAGTTGTGGCAACCATGATATGGTATTTTATCGAAGGTTACTATCACCGCAAAAACGAGCAGAATTTCAAGAGCAATGACTTCATGAAATATTCTGTTTCGATGCCTGTCGAACCTGCGGTTCTTACATTCTACAAAAGTAAGGTGAGTGAGAAATGGTGGCTTGAAGTTCCATATCCCAACGGCAAGGAACGGTATTCACGCAACAGCATTGTGCCTTGCAGCTATAACGACTATCAGACCGCTGTTAAAGGCGAAGTGCCAGATCGGTACATTACGATGCTGGCGAAGCTGATTTGAGGGGATCGGGTTTCAGGTATCAGGTTTCAGGTTTCAAATCAAGAGAACCCTAGTGATTTCGAGGTCCTGAAAATCCCAACGCCAGTCCTATCGCTGCTCCTTTTCCAACCTTGATTTCAAAATCATGATATAAACTGGCCAATAAAGGCCTCGCCGATCAAACGACATTGTTGAGTTGCTCCTTGATCTTTTCCAGCTCTTCTTTCATTATCACAACGTGCTTTTGAATAGCGGCGTCACTTGCTTTTGATCCGATAGTATTGATCTCCCGTCCAATCTCTTGCGAAATAAAACCTAACTTCTTTCCATTGCTTTGAGATTCTTTCAGGATGGTTTGGAAATAGTCCAGATGAGAATGAAGTCTCACCTTTTCCTCGTTAATATCGAGTTTCTCAATGTAAAATATTATTTCCTGCTCGAGACGATTAGTATCATAACCCTCTTCACCAAAGAATGTGACGACGTTTCCTTTTAATCTTTCCCGCATGCGTTCAACGCGCCTCGGGTCGAGCTCTTCGATCTTCTTCAACTCACCTCTGATCACCTCACTACAATCCGTCAGCATTTTACCCAACACCTTACCTTCTTCTTTCCTGAATCCGTCACATTTGCCAATAGCATCTTCTATCGAGGCCCGTACCTTTTTCCATTCTTCTTCAGTGGAACCTTCTTTGATGTTAGTTTGAATAACATCAGGTGAATTCAATGCCAACTCAAAAAGGCCTTCATATGGCGCCATGACACGGTCCGCCATTTTTTTTAGCTCACTGAAATATGCGATAAAAAGTTTCTGATTATATGATTGCTTGATTTCTTGTTCCCCGTAGCGTTGGTATTCGACCACGAGCGAAACCTTGCCCCTTTCCAACTTTTCACTGATAATGTTCCTTACTTCAATTTCCTTATCAGAAAAGATCTTCGGCAGCCTGAGGTTCAGGTCCAGGAACTTGGAATTTAAGCTTTTGATTTCAGTTGAAATCTGAACCTGGCCATCATCCTGGGAGTGTTGGCCAAAGCCAGTCATCGATTTGATCATCGGGTGTCTATTACAATGTTACAGGGATGCAATATCGAAGTTAATGATCAGGCTGGATCTGTTTACCTGCTTTTTCTATCATTAAAAGTCAAAGCCTAAGGTCACATAGAATCTCGGCTTGCTTACTTGGTAGTTTTCTACTGGCCATGCAAGATCAAACTTCATGTAATAGCCCAGCATTACCGTGCGCATTCCCAGCCCATAGCTATATAACCACGGATTCAGATAGTTCTTCAACTGAGCTTTAAACGGTCCATTGACGATTTCCTCATAGCTTACGCTGTTATCTGAATTAAAGGGAGGTTTACCTGACCAGCTTGTGCCGATGTCATAGAAGGCGATGAACTGCATGTTGCGCAGAAAGTTTGAAGATATCGGACCGCTTGATAATGCGCGTATCAGCGGCACCCTGAATTCAGCATTGGCCATCAACACACTGTTACCAAACAAGGTTGCGTAGTCAAATCCCCTGAGGGACGTAGCAAACTCTACAAAAAGGATGTCCTGATTTTCGCCTGGATATCCCAAAGGATTCGGCTCACCTTGGCTTGTCCTTCCATCCTTGCGCGTACTGTTGAAGAACCAGTTGTCCATACCACCCAGCAGATACTTCTTTGGTGAACGTCCAAAGAACGTTCCTCCATAACCACGAACAGCAAATACGATCTCCTTATATATCTTTTGATAGTGCCTTATGTCGATTGAAGCCTGGCTGAAGCTGAGTTCCTCATCCTTCAAACCCTGGTAGTGCTGAAAGCTGATCTTTCCACGCGTACCCTCAATAAGGTTTAAGCCAGTAGACACAGAGTTATCATAAACCAATTCCGACTTAATACCCGCATACATGTTATTAATAGGATCTCCAGTCGGGGGTGCTGTTGGGTAATCCGAAGGCCCGAGGCTTACCGATCTTGCCAGTGCACCAAATGGCTTCAGTGTAAACCGTATCCTGTCTGAAAGGGGCAGTGATGCACTTACCTCTATCCTGTTCAGTGAATAGTGATAGAGGTTAGGCTGTGCACCATCTTCAAAGGGTTCGGCTTTCCAACGAATACCTTTTCGGTCAACCCGTGCGCTGAAGTCGATCAAAGATTTCAGGTACTGGAATTCCGCATAAAAATCGCCGTTGCGTAAATCGACACTTGTCATCAAGCCACCGAAAAAGCGGTAGTTCTCTAACATGTCATTCATCTGCGTCTCAATTGATATTCCCAATCCTCTGAGTGGGTCCACGACGAGTGAAGTCACAAGGTTGTTCGAGCTGAACTTCGATTCATATCCGAACGGACCCGTGATGCGGCTCTTTTCGCGCGCCTTCATAAACCGCGTGAGAAACGATTCTTCCGGCTGATTTTGTTTCACCACATCATCTTCAAAAACGTAATTGTCAGTATTCACTACACCTTTGTCGGCTGGTGCACTTTTCGCAGCCAATGAATCTGGAGTTACCGGTATCTCGGCAGGAGCTATTACACTGTCTTTCCTGATGACATCTACTGAATCCGTTTTTAACGTTGCTGAATCGCGCTGGGGCTGAGCTTCCTTCAATCTTGAGTTCAACAGGTCTTTTATGCTCATGCTCTTTTCTTCTTCCTGCTGCAGCTTCCTTCGGTCTCGGATAACCCTCGCCTGCTGGAGATCTTTTCTGCGCGTAGCAGGCGTGAATATCTGACGATTGATATTAAATGCACGATCGACGAAAATATTTTCCTTGAGGTTTTTCGTCATGACCATTGACATCGTATTCGATGCAAAATTGAGATCGTAGTCTTTAATGCTTGATGCATAGCTCGTGACTTGAGAATATATACCGGTCGTTTTATTGAACTTGAACAGATTTACTATACCTCTCTGATCGCTCAAATAGTAGAAGTTGTTTTCATCGAGTGCCCGGGGCGAATGATCCTTGCTTAATGTATTGGTGAGGCGTGTCAGCAAGAATTTGGTACTGTCAAGGTCATAGATGAACAGGTTGTAGTTGTTTGTCAACTGTTCGAACTGGAGCCGCATGTTGGCTCGCAGCGTATCCGTGGTTCTGTTTGAGCTGAACACGATACGGTTTGTGTTCGGAATGAATGTCGGGTCGAGATCATCGTAGATGTCGTTTGTTAATCTGCGTGGAGCACGATTCCGCTTTGCACTCATCAGGAAAAGGTCGCTCTTTCCTTCAAAGTCTGCGCTGAGAATTACAAGGCGCCCGTTGCTGGAGAAGTCAAAGCTCCTTACGTTGCTAAATCGTTCAAGCTCGCGTGGAATTTTCGTTCTCGTCGTAAAATCATAGAGCCAAAAAATGTACTCACCGTTCTTAACTCCGATAACCCCCAAAGTGTTTGCATCCGCCCAAGCGATAAGAGGCAGCCGGTAGTCGACACGTTGTTTTATTACTTTACTTCCCCCTGAAAGAATTGTTTTTTCCCGGCCGGTATCGAGGGACCTTACTTTTACGATATATCTACCACGGTCATTCTCGGCGTAAGCGATGTTACGACCGTCAGGACTGATTTTTACCGTTGTGAATTCGGTGGTCTTGTTGTGTTGTTGCGTAAAAGAGTTCGAGTCCATTGGGTTCTGGTAGGACTTGTTTACGGACACCTCCATATCGGTGTAAAATTTCCTCCATTCGGCGATCAATTGCTTTAAGGTGATTCCGAGTGTAATGAGAATACTCTTTTCTTCATTCCGAGTCACCCGGGTATAATTCAAAATATTTGCTACGCTGCTCTTTCCGTATTTTTCTGCAATAAAGTTCCACATTGATTGGCCGACCAACCCGGCTTCCTTACCCGTTAGCTTGGTAGCTCTTTTCGCCTTTCGGGCAGCCATCAGCTGGCGGATGTAGTCATCCATTTCCATACTCCATCCACGGGCAACATAAAGCGATGCTCCATCCACAAACCAATCAGGTAGATTCATTAAGATTGAGCTCTGGAACATGTCCTTCAGATTTCCCCCGAACATCATTTCATTGATCATGAGATCGGAGATTTGAAACAACAGCTCGTCCTTGAACTCCTGCGCTGTTCCCAGGTGAGCTACTTCAACGTAGGGCTTAATGAATTCCGTTTCCCCGCCAACATTGAACACATTGTGATTCAGACCCACGTTGCTTTGCCGCAGGTCGCTTAATGAATTATATAGAAAAACCTTTGTCTTAAAGTAAGGGGGATATCCAATCAGATCCGTAATCCTGTCAAATTCTCCTTCAAGGTATTCGAGTGCATCCTGTGCGACGGCTTTACGGGCGTCATAATAATAGACATCGAAATTTTCGCCACTAAGGTATAACCAATCGAACTGTCGGTATTGGATCCTGTTTTTGCCAAAATTTTCCCTGGACTGCTGCGCCCGAACCTGGAGAAAACTTAGTAAGATCAGTGCTATTGTAGTAAAAATTCCGCTTCGCAAACTCATATTCATCTTGGGGAACTCGAATATAATAATTTATAACGTTCGATATCCACCTCTTTGTTTATCGGCTCGTCATTTTCAATGAAGCGGGTCAGGACGTCGGAAAAGTACGGTGACAGGCTTACTCCCTTGGTTCCCATTCCATTAAAGGAAAACACCCTTTCCAAAGTGGGATGCCTCCCCAGAATCGGTCTTCGGTCTGGAGTGGTGGGTCTGAAACCATACTCTTGCTGAACAATATTAAATGGAAAAGTGATCAATTCTACGGTTTTTTCTATCAATTCAGCCTTTGCTTTTTCAGTGATCTGTGGGTCGATGTCCCCATGATCATACGTAGCCCCAATGCGCCAATCATTGGAATTAGGTGACGGAACCACGTAGACTCCCCGGTTGATAATTATTTCCTCCCTGAAATCGCATTGGATGTGCAGCGTTTCCCCTTTCAGTGGCTTCAGTGGAAGCCAGCGAAACCAGCGAGTCTCACGGGCTCCCGTGCAGACAATTAACCGTTCTGCGACAAAATTGTTATAACGGACGCTATTTTTCTCCAGGAGTATCTCGCCATCGTGAACGTCTGCTTCTATGAACGTTCCATTTTGTTCAACCACGTGCCTCACAGCGTCCAGGTATGCAATGGTATTTATATAGCCCGCTTGTTTTAACAATATACCACCGTACTTGTCCTTCAATCCTGGAAATGACGGCGATGTGAAAATATTTTGAATATAAGGCTGTAATGATGACTCAATACTCTTTGCCATCCATTCGTTTTGTTCCTCAATAGAATTGAATGGCCGGTAAACAGGCATCGGGTGAAAAAATTTTCGACCTGTTAACGCTTCAACTTCAATATAATATTGATGCAGATACGGAGATAGTTTATCAACAAGCCAACTCTTTACCATTTTACGGCCCGTGATTGGATTGAACAATCCAGGTGCAACGCGTGAGGATGCAGTGGCGGAAGGATTATCGATCACAAGGATCTTCCTTCCGCGCTTCAGCAGTTGAATAGCCATTGATGCTCCGGCGAGTCCGTTACCGAGGATTATATAATCAATTTTTTGCAAGAGTTGAGGGTGTTGTCCGCTGACCGTTAACGGTTATCCGTTATCCGTTATCCGTGAGTGTGAGTGTGAGTGAGGCCATCATGTTAACCTTGGAGACGCAAAGACGCAAGGATTTCGCTGAGAAAATTCCTTCAACCATTTTCTAGCAACTCACACCCAAAACCCTCACCCCACTCCCACGATTAACGGATAACGGATAACAGATAACGGAATAACGATTAACTTTGTCCCATGCTGAAAATCCAGGAATTTACCTTCAATCCGTTCCAAGAAAACACCTACGTCCTCTTCGACGAAACAGGTGAGGCTGTGATCGTGGATCCTGGTTGTTATGAAAATGACGAAAAGCAGGAACTGACGGAATTTATCGAAAGCAACAATCTGAAAGTGATGATGCTGTTGAATACACATGGTCACATTGATCACGTATTAGGCAACACCTTTGTAAAAGACAAATTCAAGGTGAAGCTCTTCATTCACAAAATCGATGAACCCGTGATGAGAGCAGTAAAGGCTTACGCAGGCAATTACGGATTCGCGCTATACCAGGAAGCATCTGTTGATAGTTACCTTGAAGAAGGCAAAACAATTAGTTTCGGCACCCAGCAATTCAAGATACTGTTCGTGCCAGGACACTCGCCTGGTCACGTTGCATTTTACAATGAGAAAGAGAAAGTTGTGATTGGTGGCGACGTGTTATTTCAGAACAGTATTGGAAGAACAGATCTTCCTGGCGGCAATTTCGATACCCTTATTAACAGCATTCACGAAAAACTTTTTACTTTACCCGATGACGTGGTTGTGTATCCAGGGCATGGGCCAGAGACAACAATCGGATTCGAAAAAGTGACCAACCCGTTTTGTGCCATTACCTCGAACTAAGTTTCATGATCAGACATCTTCCTAACTTTTTAACCTGCTGTAATCTTATCTGTGGTTGCCTGGGATTGATTTTTCTTTGGGAAGATCCTCACATACCAACTGCCTACTTTGTTTGGGCCGCATGTCTCTTTGATTTTTTTGATGGATTTGCTGCACGATTAGTGAAAGTGTCGTCACCTATCGGAAAAGAGCTTGACTCAATGGCTGACATGGTCAGTTTTGGTGCCCTACCATCTTTATTTATGTTTAAGCTGCTGCAGTTCGAATCGCTCATTGACTACCTGCCTTATGTCGCATTACTCATTGCAGTTTGTTCGGCACTGAGGCTAGCAATTTTTAATATTGATGAAACACAATCCGATTCATTCAAAGGATTGCCCACACCTGCAAATGCATTGTTCATAACAGGCCTACCATTCCTGGATTATACTTTCTTTGATTTTGTATTCAACCCCATTGTGCTCATCGTAATAGTCGTTGTCTTTTCTTTGCTACTTGTCTCCCGATTTGAGCTATTCGCCCTCAAATTCAAAAATTTCACCTGGGCCGATAACAAGGTGAGGTTTACTTTTCTTCTCCTTTCTGTATTATTGCTGGCCGTCATTAATTTCGCGGCCATACCCCTCATCATAATTTTGTACGTCGCCGGATCGTTAGGTGTCCGGATGTTTTCGAAATAAGGAGCTAATTTTGCGCTAAAATTCACCGGTTTGTCTTCATCTTTTGCCATAAAAGTGCTGGGAATGGGCTGTTTCTGCCTGATTTTCTCGCTATGCTCCGCACAGACGTCAGTCTTACAGTCGGGCTATTGGTATAAAGTAGGAGTTGAAAAAAGGGGTATGTACAAGATCGATTACGAGCAATTCAAGGCCATGGGATTCGATTTGACCTCAGACCCGCGAAAAATCAGGATTTATGGACAAGGAGGAGGAATGCTACCCCAACGGAACAGCGAACCACGTCCAGTCGACTTGTCTGAGAACCCCATTTTTGTCAGCGGTGAAGGCGACGGTGTTTTTGACAAAGGCGACTTCATTCTGTTTTTCGCAGAAGGCCCGGATAAGGTTCATTATGATGTAGCCCGCGACGTCTTCAACTATGAAAGCAATCTGTACAGCGAGAAGAATTTTTATTTCATCACTGTATCTCCGGACGCCGGCAAAAGAGTATCGCAATTGGAAAACATCCCAGGTGGTTATCCTGCTATTCAACACTTCGATGACTATGCATATCATGAGTCAGACGAATACAACGAACTGCAATCAGGTCGGGAGTGGTTTGGCGAACGTTATGATCTTGTAACCAGCTACGCATATCGTTTTGAAATCAGCGGTGTGCAACAAAACTCATCAATCAAGATCGTGTCAGATGTAATGGCCCAATCATTCAATGGTTCTTCATTCAAATTACTTCTTAATAAGACGCAAATTGGCGAGCAAGTTGTTCCAACTATTTCCAATACGCAATACAGCATCAAGGGACGCCACAAACGCGATACCCTTGTAGTCGATGCAAATACTGTAAGTGCTCCAGGCAGTGCAACACAAGAGTTACAATATCAATATGTGAAAGCAAGTTCCGGTAAATCGGTAGGCTTCGTTGATTTTATGCTCTTGAATTTCTCGCGTGAGCTTGTCCTTTCCGGAAACCAAACCATCTTCACTTCCGCGTCAAGCCTCGACAACCCGATCTCACAATACCAGATCAAGGGGGTCAATGAGGATTGTTCAATCTGGGATGTGACCAATTCTTCTGAAATAAAAAATCAGTCGTTCTCCTTAGAGTCCGGAACCGCGTTGTTCTCAGGCACGAGCGACGTGCTTAGAGAGTTTGTCGTTTTCAAGTCTGACGAACTGACTCCGCCCGAAAGGATTGGCAATGTGCCCAACCAAAATCTGCGCGGTATTAGTCCGGTCAATTTTATTGTCCTAACGAATCCCGCATTTAGGGCAGAAGCGGACCGTTTAGCGAGTCACCGTCAGTCCCACAACGGCTGGTCTGTAGCTGTTATTACTCCTGATGAAATATACAATGAATTCTCATCCGGACGACAAGACGTAACAGCCATACGCGATTTCATCAAGCATATGTATGACAAGAATCCTGGTGTGTTGAAATCATTACTGATCGTCGGAAAGGGATCATATGATTACAAAGACCGTATGCCGAACAATACCAATTTTGTACCTACGTACGAATCGCGGAATTCCCTGGCGCCGTTAGAGACCTATTCGTCAGATGACTACTATGCATTCCTCGAAAACAACGAGGGTTATTGGGGTGAAGGTCCTATCGAAAACCACACGCTTGAGATTGGCGTTGGCCGTCTGCCTGTAAAAACAAGTGAGGAGGCAAAAAATGTAGTGGATAAGATCATCGCATACGACTCGAATAAAAAAAATTATGGGAGCTGGAGGAAAGACATTGTGTTTGTAGCAGATGATGGCAGTAATTCAGACGGGTTTACAAACACCCATCAACACCAGGCAAACACAATGGCCGAAGCCATTGAAGATGGTCAGCCTTCATTCGACACAAAAAAGATTTTTATTGGAACGTACACAAAAACCGTAAAACCCAACGGGGAGGTTATACCGGAAGCTAATAAGGATATTACGAGCTGGTTCGACCGTGGTTCTCTGGTTATTAACTACACAGGTCACGGAAGTGAGAAACTCCTTGCTGACGAAAAAATATTTACTGCCGATGATATTACTCCTCTGACAAATAAATATTATCCTTTCATGGTCACTGCAACCTGCGAATTCGGCCGGCAAGACGATCCAGGTATTGTATCGAGCGCCGAATTAACTCTGATTCAACCCAATGGAGGAGCTATCGGTCTTGTTACGACGGCGAGACCCGTAAACTCACCCACCAATTTTCTTTTGAACCAGGGATTTTACAGCGCGTTGTTCCAGCGCGAACAAGGTAAGTACATCCCATTAGGAGAAGTGTTCAGGCGGACAAAGAATTCCAGCATGAGCGGAGTGTCGAACCGTAACTTTTCATTGCTGGGAGATCCTTCGCTAACGCTTGCCCTACCTACCAATTCCATTGTCATCACCGGACTGCAGACGTCTACTGGGTCTGACACGTTAAAGGCGTTATCGTTAGTAACCATATCAGGCGAGGTACATGATGAGACAGGAACACGCATCGAGTCGTTCAATGGTATTCTCGAATCAACGTTGTTCGACAAAGAAATTGAAACCGTCACCATTGGCAAAAACGATCCGCCTTACAAGTTTAACGAAAGGAACAGCGCTTTATATCGCGGTAAGGCTTCAGTAAAACAGGGTGCGTTTGAGTTTCAATTCATCGTACCAAAAAACATCGCCTATGAAATCGGTGAAGGCAAGTTGAGCTTGTATGCATCAGAACCTGAACAGCAGCGCGATGCCGGCGGAGCTACCTCCGCATTCAAGATTGGAGGCAGTGAAAAAGATCCACCTGATGACAATACTCCGCCGGCCATAAATCTATGGGTAGGTGATACTACGTTTATTAATGGTGGCGTAACCAATCCAAATACAGAATTAGTGGTAAAGCTTCAGGATGATAGTGGAATAAATATTTCAAACTACGGTGTCGGCAACTCCCTTGTCGCCATTCTTGATAACAATGAAGATCAAGCCTTCGTCTTATCCGATTATTTCCAAACCGAGATAGACGATTACACGGCTGGGTGGGTGAATTTTCCTCTGAACGGCTTGGTGCCTGGGAAGCATACGATTACAGTGAAGGCGTGGGATACCTACAACAATCCGGCACAGGCTTCCCTTGATTTTATCGTGACTGATGGCCAAGTCTTGATTATCGAGTCTTTGGGAAACAGTCCCAACCCATTTGAAAATGAGACAAAGATATTCTTTACCCATAACCGGTCCGGGGATGACCTGGAAGCCCTGCTGCATATTTATAGCGTAACCGGGTCGGAAATAAAAACCTATAATTTGAGTATTCCCGCAAGTCCCTACTATGTGGAATTGTTGGAAATCAATGGATTTGAGGATTTTGGGAAAAAACTTCCCGGAGGCGTATACTTGGCTAGATTGGCTGTTCGTTCACTAACGAATGGCTCTAAAAGTGAGCGGGTTACAAAACTTATTGTGGTTAATTAATTATCTTTGAGCCTTTGAAAAACACTTTGATGTATTATCGCGTTGCTGCATTGTTGGGCTTTGGCCTTTTTATTGGTCATTACAGTTTCTCTCAGGTCGTAGTAAGTAATCCGGATGAATTGCTGGGAGCACAGAATGCCATTACCACTGCAGTTCCCTTCCTGACAATTTCTCCAGATGCACGTCACGCAGCTCTGGGTGATGCTGGTGTTGCCACATCAGCCGACGCCAATGCAACGTATTGGAACGCGGCCAAGTTGGTGTTTATCGATAAGAAGTACGGAGGAACAATTTCATATACTCCATGGCTTGGGAAGATCGTGAACGATATGTCCATCTCGTATCTTTCAGGATTCTATAAGATCAATCGCGAGCAGGCAGTAGCTGCTTCGATCAGGTATTTTGATCTTGGTGACATAAGCTTCCGCGACGCCAACAACAATCCTTTGGGAGATTTTAATCCGCGTGAGTTCGCATTTGATGCGACCTATTCGAGGATGCTGTCAGACAAGTTCAGCATGGGCTTGTCCGCCAGGTACATTTATTCCAATCTTACAGGAGCATTTGCCGGTATTGACGCAAAACCCGGACATAGCGTAGCCGTAGACATCGGCGCTTACTATACGACTGAATTGAAGACAGCGAAGGAGTCAACGCTCTCGCTAGGCGCAACAATAACGAACATCGGCGCAAAGCTTTCATACACGGACAACCAGAACAAGGACTTCTTGCCCACAAACCTGCGACTTGGCGGCGCATACATGATGGAGCTCGACCCTTACAACTCACTCACCTTCGTGCTGGACTTCAACAAACTGATGGTCCCTACGCCTCCTATCCGCTCGACAGATGGAACAATAATCTACGGAAAAGACGACAACCGTTCTTTGCTTAGCGGAATGTTTGGATCGTTCTCAGATGCGCCAGACGGGTTCAGCGAGGAAATGCACGAATTCATGATCTCGGTGGGTACTGAATATTGGTATAAAGAAGTGTTTGCGGCGCGTCTCGGATACTTTCATGAACACCAGACCAAAGGAAATCGCAAGTACATGACACTTGGACTTGGTTTCCGCAGAAAGGCCTTTGGAATTGATGTAGCTTACCTGGTGCCTGTCAATAAGCGCGAGAGTCCTCTCGCAGAAACTCTTCGGTTTACACTGCTATTCCAGATCCCTGAGCGGGCTGTTGAGCAACAAGAATCTGTTACGGACTGATCCTGATGCTAGACCGGACCCTCGCTCCCCCGTTTAATCGTTCTACATCCTTTGTGCTCATAGAGCCGGAGAAACATAATACCCGCAATGGCGCCGAGGTTTTTTTTGTACTTGGAGGATCGCAGGAAGTTTGCAAAGTTGAACTGATTTTTCCCGCTGGACGATGGTACGAAAAATCATGGGGCGCATCGTATTTTTCATCACAACTGATTTCAAAAGGAACAAAGACGAAGAACAGCTTCGAGATCGCCGAACTTTTTGACGGATACGGAGCTCACCTCGAGATCAATGCGGGAATGGACTTTGTTTCCATATCTCTATACAGCCTCAATAAAAATCTGGAACCCTCCTTGCAATTGCTGATGCAGTTGTTACAGGAATCCGTGTTCCCTGAGAAAGAACTAGAGCAGCTCAAATCCATTTACCTGCAGAATCTTAAGGTCAACCGGGAGAAAACTAATTTCCTTGCATCAACACTTATCCGTAAGAAGATTTACGGAGAAGATCATCCTTATGGGAAGGAGTTGGAAGAGCCGGAAGTCAATTCGCTTTCGCGTGAAATGTTGAATGCTCACTTTAATGAATTTTACAATGTAGCTACGGTCATTATATCGGGAAGAGTGAGTGAACAGCATCAACAGTTCATTAAAGAGATCTTTGCGCCGTTTTCATTGCACACATTGAAGGCCGCGCAGCACGACGCTGCTAAAGAAAATGGTACGGCAAGGCAGGTAGTCACTAAAGACGGAAGCGTTCAAAGTACGATTCGTATTGGAAAAACATCCATTGGAAGACGTCACGATGATTACGCGGCCGTAATATTCCTCAATCATATTTTTGGCGGGTATTTCGGTTCACGTCTGATGAAGAACATCCGCGAAGACAAAGGACTTTCCTATGGAATATCGTCATCCGTGCACACAATGATAAGGGGCAATCATATGGTTATTGGCGCTGACGTGAACCGCGAAAACCTTGAACTAACCTTTGACGAGATTCGCAAGGAATTAAAGCGCCTGCGAACGGAAAAGATCGGCAGTTCGGAACTGGAGACTGCCCGCAATCACTTTATTGGAAGTTTGCAGCTGGAGATCACTACCTCATTCGCCCATGCAGACAAAGTAAAGAACATCCTCGTCTTTAATCTGCCCAACGATTACTACCAAAAACTCATCTCTCGCGCCGACGCTATTACAGCGGACGAACTCGTGACCGTTGCGGCGAATTATTTTTCGGAAGATAGCTTCATAGAAATTGCTGTCGGTTAGTCGTTAACCGCTATCCGTTATCCGTTAATCGTTATCCGAGCGAGTGCGAACATGCTTGGTTATCAGTCATCCGTAAGTTGTGATCTGCTTGCTTGAGCTCTCGCGCTTGTCAATAAATAGGTAAAACTTTTTATGAAGAACATGGCGCAACGATGCCACTGTCACACACTTGCCCAAAACCCTTGCCCACGATTAACGGATAACGGATAACGGATAACGGATAACTGTTCACAAACGACAACAAGTGAATACAAACGAAACTAACCGTTTATTAACCGACTCCAAAGAAACGATTCGTTAGGTTAGCTTCATGCTTACACTAGAACCATTAGTACACCGTGATGCGCTTTGCGTTGCCATCCGCGGAAGGATGTCTGCGGCTGCGTATCAATCGTTATCACAGTTCACAGACAGGAGGTACTCGAAGAGGCTTCGATGCTTCTATATCAGATATACCGCTGAGGCACTGAAAGACCTTCACTCCGTACTCTGTACGCACGACGAAATCAAACTTCAGGGATTCGATGCTTCTTGTTCGTTATTGGATGCACCGCTTGCCAAACACGCGGTGATAATTCCGCCTACTTATGCCGATAAGCTTGTCCGCATGCGTTACAGTAAAGCCACGTACGACAATTACATGATCCAGTTCCGGATGTTTTTGATGTACATCCATCCTACTCCCGTGGAACAAATAAACGAAAGGATCGTCCATAACTACATGCTATACCTTGTCAATGAAAAGAAGGTAAGTCCCGCCACTCAGAACCAGGCGATCAATGCCATAAAATTTTACCTTGAGCAGGTAATGGAAGGTGAACGAAGAGTTTATTACACGGAACGTCCAAGAAAAGAATGGAAACTTCCCGTTGTATTAAGCAACGACGAAGTAAAGACCTTATTTTATCACACCGATAACGTCAAGCACCGTGCAATCATGTTTTTGTTTTATTCTTCCGGACTGAGGATGAGTGAGCTATTACATCTCAAGTGGATTGATCTTGACCCTGGGCGTAAGTTAATCTACGTTCGTTGCGGCAAAGGAAAAAAAGATAGGCGTACAATCCTTTCTCCTCTGGCATACGATTACCTCACGCATTACAAAGGAATATACAGCACAAACGAATGGGTTTTTGAGGGAGTGCGGGGAGGACCTTATACAGCCAGGAGCGTAAACAACATGATCAAGCGCAACGCACGCCGTGCTGGCATAGAAAAGAATATAAGCGCTCACACATTGAGGCACAGTTTTGCCACGCATATGCTGGAGGGCGGAGCAGATCTGCGTTATATTCAGGCGTTGTTAGGTCATGAGAGTTCAAAGACGACGGAGCGATATACACACATTACACAGACTGGCCTTGATAAATTACATAGTCCACTCGATGTGTTGATGGTAGCGGAGGGTGGCAAAGGGATTGTTAATAAGGAAATATAAGCCACATGGCTTATATTCGATCGTTATGCACAATGCCGCCGGACAGAATCGGTGCTACGAGCATTGGCACTTTTGCTTGCCCCTCATTCCCGCGCGATACCAGAGCAAGCAAAAGAGCCCAAAATTCGTATCATTAATAATAAGTTGGCAATGGGTAAATATTGACTATCCCAACCAATTATTTGATATTGTATTTAAATTTGACTGTCTATTCTGTGGGATCAATTTGCAAATGACGGAGACAGAAGAAACATCAATCGTGTTGCAGGATGCTTGCGCATCGAAACCCGAAAGCCAAGAGATAAGGTAATTCACAATCGGAATTACTCTTTAAATCGCCACTAACTAATTCTTATATGAAAACGGGATTGAGCTCTCGCACGCTGTGCGTGTTTCTGTTTGCAGGGCTGTGCCTTCCGATCGCAGCGCTTTCTCAGGACGCAGAGAAACAAAAAATCGTCGATGTTATAACCGGTGAACTTGACGCCTGGTATAAAAAGGATCGTGCAAAATGGACGGACGCGATCGTGCATTCAAATGAAACGCTATTGACCTCCGCATCTCAAGAAGGTTACTATCGCATACAGGGATATGATAGCCTGGTTGCTCCGCG
>Ga0111538_10001937_pt1 | contig 29025 bp, 21 predicted proteins | sample SoiMethybrSBSTD1_FD_79669 | JGI IMG/M metagenome (GOLD analysis project Ga0111538, IMG submission 79669) | Bulk soil microbial communities from a Populus tree surrounding site in Tennessee, USA - Soil MetaG P. TD hybrid SBSTD1 (version 2)... | ecosystem: Environmental > Terrestrial > Soil >... | reverse complement strand
GGAAGTTTCGGCGGGTCCACGCCGAGGATCGCGGCCGCGGTCTCGGCCGCGCTCTCGCGCTGAAACGGATGAATGCCCGCGATCATCTCGTAGAGGATGGCTCCGGCGGCGAAGAGGTCGCACCGATGATCGACCGGCTCGCCACGGAGCTGCTCCGGAGCCATGTAGCGTGCCGTCCCGAGGATGACCCCCGATCCGGTGCCGTCTCGGCCACGCGTCACCGTGCCCTGGGACGTTCCGGCCGCCTCGCGGATCACCTTCGCGATGCCGAAGTCGAGGATCTTGATCCGTCCGTCCTCGGTCCGCATCAGGTTCTCGGGCTTGAGATCGCGATGCACGATGCCGCGCGCGTGCGCCGCGGCGAGACCCTGGGCGAGCTGGATTCCGATCCCGATCGCTTCACGAACAGGGAGCCGGCCGTTCTCGAGCCGCTCGCGCAGTGAGAGGCCCTGGAGCAGCTCGGCCACGAGGTAGGGCGTGCCGTCGACCGATCCGACGTCGAAGACGGTGAGGATGCTCGGGTGGTTGAGGGTGCCTGCGGCGCGCGCCTCGCGCTCGAACCTCTGCATGTGCTCGGCGTCGAGCGTCATCCCCGAGCCGATCGTCTTCAGTGCGACGTCGCGCCCCAGCCGTGGATCTCGCGCACGGTAGACCTCGCCCATGCCGCCCTGTCCGAGGAGCGCAAGGATCTCGTAGGGCCCCACGCGCATGCCCGGTGAGAACCGCATGATCTGAGGCTAGGGGAGTGGCGGGCTGCGGTCAAACGTTCGCGGAAGGAGCCCGCGGGCCTACGAGCCGATCAGCTCTCCTAGCCGCGGCGGATCGGCGCCACGGACACGCTGGTTATGCCCCCGATCTGGAGGATGCGATCCTGCCCCAGGTGGATGGGATCACGGAGGCGTTGAGGAATCTGGCGAAGTACTAGCGAGGTTGCGACGTCGCAAGTTGGTGCAACTTGCCCCGGGGCAAGTTGATGCTCATAGTTCGTCCGGTGACCGGTTGCGTTCTTCCCCTCGCTTAGTATTTCGCCCTCTGACGCTAGCTGCCGTCCTCAGAGAGCTCGATCGGCGACGGGGGAGTCCCGCCCGCCATCACCGCGGCGACGAGCTCGACGAACCCCCTCGGCAGAAATGTATCCGCCGATTCCCGCAGATCCTCCAGGGTCCACCAGCGAATCTCCTCGATGCCTTCGTTGGTTCGATTCTCTAGGGGCCCGGAGCGTTCAGCCCACGCGACAAAGTAGTGCTCCATGTACTGCTTGATCTCGCCTCCGTGGATGAGCTGGCATTTCCGAGACCAGATCTGTGGCCCGACTTCCAAAGGCCGGATACCTGTCTCCTCTTCGGCCTCGCGCAGGGCTGCTTCTTGGAACGATTCGCCTTCGTTGACACCGCCCCCCGGAGGTATCCAGTACGTAACCAGGTCAGGCCTGCTTGGATCGACCGGCTTTAGATCGTGATGGCGCACGAGCAAAACCCGATCCTGACTGAGCACCACGAGGCGAGCGGTCTTGCGGACGTTCATGGGGAGCCTTCCCTCACGAAAATCGGGCCATTCTTGCCCCAATGTCTCCGCTCGGGGACCTGCGCTCATCGGGGACGAGTTTGTGCCGGGTTTCACAACTTGCGACGTCGCAAGTTGACCGGTTCGGCCTGCAGCCCACACAAGACTCAGCTCGCGACCAGCTCTCCCAGCCGCTCGATCCTCGCGTCTCCCGGCCGCAGATATCCGATGAAGAACGCGCCCGCGGCTCGCGCGGCGCCCTCGTCGAACACCGAATCCCCGACGTAGGCCATCTCGGCCGCCGCCACGCCCGTCTCCCGGGCGATCAGGTGCAAGAGATCGGGCGCGGGCTTTCCCTCCGCTACCAGATCCACTCCGGCAATCACGTCGAAGTACTCCGCGAGGGACGCCCCCTCGAGGAGGCTCGTCGCGATCGCCATCGGCGAATTGGTCGCGACGGCGAGCTTCTTTCCCTGACGCCGGAGCGCCGCCAAGGTGGCGGCCGCGTCGGGCTCGACGTCGACCATCGCGGCGAAGCGCGGGAGCGCGTTGTCGTAGTGGGTCATGATCTGCTCGGTGGTCCACCGGGGAAAGAACATCCGTCGATCCGCTTCGACGTCCTGGCCCCACGTGAGCTCGAACTGCTCGCGGGTGAGAGGCGGCTTTCCGTGCTGGGCGAGCGCGTCGTTCAGTAGCTCCCACCAGCAGCGGAAGGAATCGAGAAGCACGCCGTCCATGTCAAACGCGACGACGGGATAGGAATCGACGAGTCCCAAGGGATCAGGCATCCCCGCGTGAGCCCTTCGTGAGCACGATCCGTCCATCCTCGTGCCGCACGCGCCCCTCTCCTTCGAGCTTCGCCAAGTGCGCGTCGAGGGTTAGTGCGGCGAGGCGTGGATCGGCGTCGGGCGTGTCGGCGTAGACGCAGGTCCGAAGAGCATTCTTGTCGAGCGGTCCGTCCGCGAGCGATTCCAGAACGCGCCGCTCGCGCTGGGCGCGATGCCGGATCCGCTCCGCGAGCATTTGATCCACACCACGATTCGGCGGACCGTGGCCGGGGACTAAGGTTCGCGCCCCCAGAGCCCGCACGCGCTCGAGGGAGTCCAGGTACGCGCGCATGTCTCCGTCGGGCGGAGCGATCACGACGGTGCTCAAGCCCGAAACCAGATCGCCCGCGATCACCGTCCGGGACTCCTCCTCGAAGAACGCCAGATGCGAGCGCGAGTGCCCGGGCGTCTCGAGGACGCGGAGCCTCCGGTGACTCCGGCCGGGGAGATCGATCACGTCGCCATCGACCATCGTCAGGTCCAGCGGCACCCGCTCCGCGATGAGGGCGTGCCCCCAGACCGGCGCTTCATAGCGCTTCCGAACGGCATCGACGCCGCCGATGTGATCGCGATGCGCATGCGTCAGCAGCACGGCGCGAACCCGCCCTCCGGGGCCGAGCGATTCCGTGACGACGCGATGGAGCGCCTCCAGATCGTCGCCAGCATCCGAGCCCGGATCCACGATCACCACGTCACCGTCTCCCACCACCACCGCATTCGTGTGCGTCGCGGGAGGGATCGTCTCGGTCCGCATGGGAATCATCGTGATCGCGGGACGCACATGGACGTGCCGTGACGGAACGCCGTTCGCCTCGGGGATCGCGTGAAGTCGGTCCGGCAATCCGTGCGAGCCTTCGGCGAGCACGCGGATCGTGTAGAGCGTGGGCATGGCGAGGACGATCCGCTCCTCTTCCCACTCCTCGAGCGCGACTTTAGGGTCGATCCAGCCGCCCGATTCCAGCTCTCCCGGCCAGACGTCCACTTCGGGTGGCGTTCCTTCCACGTCCAACCAGAAGAACTGGGTGTTGAAGCGCGCGCGGCTGAAGTGAGGCGTGATCCAGCGGCCGCAGGGGATGTAGCTCGCCAGATCGAACTCGAGTCCCCACTCCTTCACGGTCGGCCAGAAGAGGAGCGAGCCGTCGAGCACCGCCGCGCGAACGCGTCGCTGCTCGTCCAGCGCCGGCGCTAGGCCGCGAAATCCATGCAACAGCCCCGTCTCCTCGAACAGCTCCCGCGCGGCGCAGCGCGCCATGGTCGGGAGCGCGGCCTCCGGGTCGTCCGGCATGGGGCCGTCTTCCTTGGCCCACCGGCCTCCGGGGAACGAATGGAAGCCGCCGAGGAACGGGTTCGCCTCGGACCGACGGACCCACAGCAAGAGATCCGGCGAGCCGCGGCGCACAGCGATCACGCTCGCGGCAGGACGGAGCTCGGGCCGCGGGGGCGCCGCAGAAGGCGTGGGCGTCGAAGCGCTGGGCTCGTTCATTCCATCAGCACCGGCGGAAGCGCATCGCGGAGCGCCCGCGTGTGGTCCGGCCCTGTGCCGCAGCAGCCGCCCACGATCTGGGCGCCGCCCTGCAGCCATCCGGCCGCGGCGGCGGCGAAGCGCTCCGGGGTCATCTCGGGATCGAAGCACCACGTGCTCCGTCCCAGATCCGGCGAGCCGGCGTTGGCGTAGCAGCCGTACGGGAGCGCGGTGGCGCGCCCTATCACCTCCAGGCACTCGGTCGCGATCGCAACGGGCACGCAGTTGACGAGCACCGCATCGGGCGCGAGCGTCGTGACGAGGCGCACCGCCGCGGACAAAGGCTCGCCACTGTAGAGCTCGGTCCCGCTCTTGCAAAGAAAGCTGACCCAGACGGGAAGCTCGGTCGCGCGCGCGGCGCGCACGGCGGCGGCGGCCTCCGCGGCGGTTCCCATCGTCTCGATCAGCAAGAGCTCCGCACCCGCGCGGGCGAGGCGCTCCGCCTGGTCGCGATGCTCCCGCTCGGCGTCCGGCGCCGCCGGGGATCGCTCGGGGCGATAGCAGTCCTCCAGAGGCGCCATCGATCCGGCGACCCGGACGTCACGGCCCCCCGCCGCACGATCGCGCGCCTGCTTGGCCAGCTCCACGGCGAGCGACGTCAAACGATCCGCCTCCGCCTCGAGCCCCGCCTTCTTCAACGACCGCGGGGTGGTGCGGAACGTGGCCGAAGTGATCACGTCGGCGCCGGCCTGGACGTAGCTCTCGTGAACCTCGCGCACGCGATCGGGGGCGTCGAGGAGCGCCTGCGCGCTCCAGAGGGGCAGCGCGGTCGGGACGCCGAGGCGCTCGAGCTCCGTCCCCATCGCTCCATCGAGGAGGACGATGTCGCCACGCGTGAGCCGGGTCTGAATGGGATCGAGTGCCATGCGACGACCGCCTCAGAAGGGCCGGAGGCCTCAGCCTCCGACGGAAATCTCGTCGGGGGGATTGAGTCCGTGGAACTGCATCAACTCCTCGATCACCGCGCGCCGGCGGCGCAGGATCGCGGTCATCGAGGTGTAGCCGTAACGCAGGATGGCCTCGCGCTCGGTGTAGCTCATGGTGTGGTGAAGGAACATCATCGGCTCGCTGGACGAGGGCTCGATGCGGTAGAGCTTCACGCTCGGGTACTCGACCTGGCACCGCCGGATCTCGCCGTCCAGGCGCACCCGCGTCTCGATGCGCGAGGCCTGGTCCTGGATGAAGGACATCCCCTTCTCGCGGATCGTGGCGCAGCGCCCATCGCCGCGCGGGAGGCAGACCGTCTGGCGGTCGTTCGAAATGTTCACGAGCGGATTGATGATGAGGATGGTCGACGCTCCCGCGCGCACCGCCACGTCGATGTGCGCCACCTTACCCGTCGACCCGTCGATGTAGTCGCGCCCCTCGATCCGCACCGGGCGGAACAGCAGCGGAATGGCCGACGAAGCGGCCACCACGTCCCCGATCTTGCACGTCGAGCCTTCGACATTCGAGAAGATGCGCCGCGTGCCAAGATCCAGATCCGTCGCCGGGATGTAGAGCTCCCTCTCGAGATCCGCGAAGTCCCCCGACTTGCCGTGCGCTTCGAGGACGCTCGTGAAGAAGTCCTGGAAGTTGTCGAGCGCGAAGAGCCCGGCCGGGAGCCGTTCCTCGATGTAGTGCATGAAGTCGAACGGCGACGGCCGCTGCCCACCCTTCACGCGGCGGACGAAATAGCCTGGGATGGACCAGGTGATCTTGAGGAACGAGCGGAGGATCGCCCAGCGGTTCACGTCGTACATGTCGCCGCGGCGGAACTGGAGCGCCGGATCGGCGTCGGTCAGGAGCCCCCAGTAGACCTTCCGCGCCGGGATCCCCTTCGCGAGGACCGCCGCCACCGAAGCCCCCGCGCTCACACCGATGTAGATGTCGAAGCCGGTGCTCGAGAAGTCGAAGCCGAGGAAGTCGTCGAGCGCGGCGAGGCAGCCGATCTCGTAGAACGCGCCGGAGAGGCCGCCGCCCGAAAGGCTCAGGCAGATCTTGCGGCGCCCGGTGGATGGGGTGTTGTCGCCTCGGGAACGGAACGAAGGCCACGCGGCTTTGGAGGAGTCGCTCCGTGCCGGCGGCCGGTTCGATTCGGGCTCGGGTGTGATCATCGACCTCTAGGATAACGGAAAAGCGCGTTCACGATGCGGTCGGAGAAGCCGGGCAACGCGGAATTCAGCATCGCGAGCGCCCGGTTCCGGGCCGGGAGGTAGATCTGGGGCGGGTGGCGCCGGAGCGCTCGCTCGATCCCGGCCGCCACCTGCTCCGGCCGGAGGAGCGTCCCCGCGGGACCCAGGCCGAGCGCCCGATCGCGGCCCGCCTTGTCGAGGAACGAGGTCTCGACGGCGGCCGGGAGGAGCAAGGTGACCCGGAGCCCGCGCGGGCCGAGCTCGCGCCGCCAGGCCTCGGTGAGCCCGACGACCGCGAATTTGGTGGCCGCGTAGAACGAGTAGTAGGGGGCGCCCACCTTCCCCGCGTAGCTCGCCACGTTGACGAGGGCGCTCCCGGGGCGGGACAGGAGCTTGGAGAGCGCAGCCCGCGTCATGCGGATCACGCCGATGAGATTGGTCTCGACCATCTCGTCGATCTCGGCATCGGTCGCCTCGTCCACGGCGCGAAGGTAGCCGAGCCCCGCGTTGTTCACGAGCGCGTCGAGGCCTCCGAAGCGCCCCACCATCGCGGCGACAGCCCTCTCCGCGTCCGCCCGGGAGCGTACGTCTCCCTGGATCGCGACCGCCTCGCCCCCCGCCGCGCCGATCTCCTCGGCCAGCGAGCGGACCGCGGATTCGCCGCGCGCCATCACGCCGACGCGCGCGCCCGAGCGCGCGAGCCTCAAGGCGGTGGCGCGGCCGATCCCGCCCGACGCGCCGGTCAGGAGGACGGCGCGCCCTTTAAGCTCCATGCACCTCGCTCAGCGCACCGCCGCCATGGCGGCTTCGGACTTGGCCTCGGCCTTCCTCGGCGAGCCGTCGACCAGATGGCGGTGGAACCAGTCGCGCATGATGTGGAGCCGCGCGAGCCGGCGCGACGGCGTGCCGCCGCGCGAGAGGCCGTGGCTCTCTCCGGGGAACAACACGAGCTCGACTTCCTTCCGGAGCGCCTTCAAGGTTTTGTAGAGGATCTCCGCCTCCGAGATGGCGCAGCGGAAATCTTGAAGGCTGTGCGTGATCATGAGCGGCGTCTTCACGTTCTCCGCGTAGGCGAGCGGCGACTGCTTCCAGAGGATCTCCGACGTCATGTGCCACGGCTCGTCGCCGAACTCGATCGGCGAGCCGCCCAGGTCGTCGCTCGCGAGGAGCAAGGTCGAGATCGTGACCACGCTGCGCTGCGTGAGCGCTGCGCGGAAGCGGTCGGTGTGCCCCACGATCCAGTTGGTCATGTAGCCGCCGTAGGACCCCCCCGTCACGCCGAGGCGCGCCGGATCGATCTCCGGATGCTGCTCGAGCGCCTCATCCAGCACCATCATCAGGTCGTCGTACGCGGGAGCGGCCCAGTCCTTCACGATCGCCTGCGAGTGTGCCTCGCCGTAGCCGAGCGCGCCGCGCGGGTTCGAGAAGATGACGTAGTAGCCGGCGTTCGCGAACATCTGGAACTCGTGGAAGTAGCACGCGCCCCACTGGACCCGCGGTCCGCCGTGGATCTCGAGGATCGCCGGGTGCTTCGCCTTGGGATCGGCGCCAGGGGGCTTCAGGACCCAGGCCTGCACCTTGTGCCCCTTCGGCGACGTGACCCACATCTCCAGAGGCTCGACGATCGTGAGCTGATCGAAGAGCGCCTTGTTCGGCTCGACGAGCGGCGTGAGGGTCCGCGTCTTCGGCGAGAAGCGGGCGATCGTGCCGGCGTCCTTGTGTCCCTGGAGGAGCACGACGAGATCGTCGCTCCCTTTCGCGCCGCACGCATCGGCGATGCGGTGCGCTCCCGTGGTGAGCCGCTCGAGCTTCCCGCCCTTCGCGGGCACGGAGCAGAGCGGCACCGAGCCTCCCTCGGTGACCGGGAAGTAGATCGCGGATCCATCCCTGCTCCAGATCGGCCGCATCGACCCGTGGAAGTCGCTCAGGTCGCTTCCCATCACGTCCATGCCCATGGTGTCGACGCCGTTCATGAGATCGGTGGGCTCGCCCCCCTTCATGGGCACCGTCCAGAGGTGCGCGTTCCACCAGCCCCACCAATCGTCCTTGTGCTGGTGGCCCAGGAACGCGATCGTCGACCCGTCCGGCGACCACACGGGCGACACCGCAACGCCCGGCTGCGGCGTCAGGTTGCGCGGCTCGCCCCCCTCGGACGGCATCACCCAGACGTCCATCTCGACGTAGTAGTTGTAGTCGTTGTCGGGATGCCGGTTCGCGGAGAACGCGAGCCACTTCCCGTCGGGCGACCAGACCGGCGCGTCGTGATCGGCGGAGCCACTCGTGAGCGCGCGAACCTCGCGCGTCGCGAGGTCGAGCACATGGATGTGCGCGCGGCCCTGCGGCAGGAAGCCCTGGCCGTCGAACTTGTAGCGCATCGTCTTGATGTGCATGAACGTCTTCGCGGGGAGGTCCTTCTTCTCCGCCTTCGCCTCGGTCGCCTTCTTGAGCGGGACGCTCCCGGGCAGGTGCCCCGTCTCGACCGGATCGTTCGGCGTGTAGACGAAGGACATCTTCGAGCCGTCCGGAGAGTACGCGAGCCCCGCGATCGAGCCGTCGAGGTCCGTCAGCCGCTCCGCCTCGCCGCCGTCCAAGGGGAGGCGATGGATCTGCCCCTTCTTGTCCTTGCGATCGGAGACGAACGCGATCCAGCGCCCGTCGGGGCTGAACACCGCTCCGCCGTTTCGGTGCTCGCCGAATGTGATGCGGCGCGGCTCCCCGCCCTGGAGCGGCACGAGCCAGAGGTGCGACTGGTACTTGTCGTTCTCGACGTCGATCGTCCGCACCTGGTAGACGGCCTGCGAGCCGTCCGGCGAGAGCGTGACGGCGTCGACGAACTTGATGTCGAAGAGATCTTCCGGCTGGAGCGGGCGACGGGTCTGCATGGCGCTCTCCCTTTCCGTTGCTACTTCCCGCCCGCGCGGAAGCGCGCGAGCTGCTGTGTGAGATAGGAATCGTTGGGCTCGAGACTCAGGGCGCGCGATTCGACCTCGACCGCCTTGGCCGAGTTTCCCATCCGAAAGTGGACCTCCGCGAGGGTATCGAGGATGCCTGTGTTCTTGGGTTCCAGCTTCGCCGCGCGGTCGGCCGCCTGGAGCGCCTCGGGCAGGAACACGCCGTTCTCCGCACATATCCAGGCGAGCCCGTTCAGGTTGGAGGGATCGTTCTCCCCCCGCGCGAGCGCGCGCTTCAGCGCCTCGCCCACGCGCAAGCGCTCCATCTGGGCGAGGTCCTTCCGCCCCGCCCGCTCGTAGGCCGCGGCGTAGCGGAGGTGCGCTTCGGCCAGCTTGGTGGCCTCGTGGATCTGGAACACGCGCCGGAGCTCCTGGATGGGCGACTTGTGGTCCTCGACGTGGAGATCGATGTAGCGCGTCCGGTACTCGGGGAACTCGTCGCTCGGACGCACCACGAGGAGCGCGGCCGACTGCATGCCGCGCTTGTCTCCTCCGGCGGCCTGTCCCGCGTCGAGCGCGGCGAGCAAGCGCGCCGCGAGCTCCCCCTGGGTGTTGAGGAAGGCACGCTCCATCTCCGCCACGACCGCCTCGCCCGCGAGAATGTTCCCTTGGATCGAGTAGCCGTAGCCCGTCCGGTGCCCCGCCCAGCTCGAGCAGTCCTTCCCCGTGTGCGCCGCGCTTCCGCCGTGCACGTCCACGACACCGAGCTGACGGTGGCTCTCCCCACTGTCCGAGGCGACGAGCGCACGCAGGACTTCGGGGGCAGGGGTTCCCTTCCGGAGCATGTCGAGTCCCAGCGGACCGAAGGACTCGTTGGTGGACGCCTGCGTCGCGATGGCGCCGACGCCCGACTCGGCCCACGGGACCGCTTCCGCCACGCTGAAGGCGCGAGACTGCACCGCCACGCCCAGCTCCTGCGTCGTCGAGTCGTACGCGACGATGGAGAAGGTGGCGTGGGCCAGCGCGGGGGCGAGGAGCGCGGCGGCGACGAGCGCGGCCGCGCCGAGGCGCTTCGTACCGTGGGTCACTGCACCGTGCCCTTCCGGAACCGCTCGATCTGCTGCTTCAGGTAGACGCTCTTCGTGTCGATCGACGCCGCCCTCGTCTCCACCTCGATCGCCTTGGCCGCCTGCCCGTCTCTGAAATACGCCTCGGCCAGCGTATCCAGGATGTCGACGTTCCGGGGCTCGATCGTGGAAGCCCGCTTCGCGGCCGCGACGGCATCGCCCAGGAACATGTCATGCGTGGCACAGGCCCAGGCGAGGCCGTTGAGGAGCGATGTGTCCTTTTCGTTCCGCTTGAGCGCGCGCTGCATGCTCTCGCCGACCCGGTCCCGATCGAGCTTGGCCAGATCGTGGCGGCCCTGGGCCTCGTACTGGTCGGCGAAGTCGAGGTGCGCGTTCGCCAGATGGAACCCCTCGAAGATGTTCCAGATGCGGCGAAGCTCCTTGATCGGCGTCTTGTGATCCTCCACCCGGAGATCGATATAGCGGGTGTTGTACTGGGGATGGGTCGTGCTCGGCCGCATGATCATGAGCGCCGCCGACTGCATGCCGCGCTTGTCGCCGCCGGCCGCCTGGGCCGCCTCCAGCGCCGCGATGAGCCGCTCGGCCATCTCCCCCTTGGTCTCGCGGTAGGCCTTGGCCATGCCGGCCGTCACCGCCGGACCGGCGAGGATGTTCCCCTGCACGGCGAATCCGGGCCCCGTCTCGCCCCCTGCCCAGTCCATGCAGCGCGGTCCGGTCCAGTTCACCGCGCGCCCCTGCGCGTCGACGATGCCCACCTGGCGGCCCGCCCACGAGGTGTCGGTGGCCGCGAGCGCGCGCATCACGTCAGGGGCCGACATTCCCGCGGCGAGGAGCGAGAGCGCCTGGGGCCCGAGCGCCACGTTCACGTTCGCCTGCGTCGCGACCGCGCCCACACCCGCCTTCACCCACGGCACAGCGCTCCCCACCGAGAAGTACTTGGACTGCACGGCCACGCCCAGCTCCTGGGTGACCGAGTCGTACGCGACGATCGAGAATGTGGCGGTCTGCTGGATGGCGAGCGCGGGGGCAGCGAGGGCGCAGAGCCCCACGATCGACGCGAGGAATGAAAGGAACTGGCGTGGGCGTGGGCGGATCATGGCGATCCCCAGGGTGGAATGTGGAGGTGGCGGGTGCCGGTAGCCCTAGAACTTAGCAAAAACCCGGCGGGCAGGCATCAGGGGGGTGCAAAAGCGTGGGGCCCGGCGCACAGGCACCGGACCCCGATGGGGGCGACCCTCGAGCCACCCCCGCGGAGGGGGACCTAGATCAGAACCTCCGCGTGATCACCAGCGACACCGCGTTCGCGACGTAATCGAGCGCGTTGTCTCCCATGAAGAACGCCCGCGTCTGACGCGGGGGCGCTCCCGTGACGAGGAGGAGCGGAATGTCCTGCGACGCCCAGTCGTTGGCGTCGTACTCCTCCCAGGCCCACCGGGCCGCGACATCCGCCACCTGCGTGAGCGCGTACCGAATTTCCGTGCCCACTCCCTGGCGGCGATACCATGTGCCCGGCAGATTCTGAGCCGGTGGCGTCAGCTTGTTGCTCGTGAGCGTGTACGTGCCGGGCGACCGCTCGTAGAAGTAGGAGAGGTTGACGTCCACCTTCTTCGTCGCGTGCCAGCCGACGTCTCCGGTCGCGCTCGCGATCTCGTCGTAGAGCCGCGCGCGCCAGTTCAAGGAATCGGCCTGGAGCGGCACGCCCGTGTTGGACGTCCGGGACGCCTGGTTCGTGTAGATCCACGAGTATCCGAAGGTGCCCTCGATGTCGATCTTGTCGTTCGGCGAGTAGACCAGGTCCACCGCCGCCGAGCGCTGCAGGTCGTCCTGCAGTCCGAGCGCCGTCTCGTGATACTCGTTCCGCAGATAGCGGTAGTTGAAGGACAGGGCCAAAGGCGAGACACCGGTCCATGAGAGGCTCGCCTCACCCAGGTTCTGGATGCGCGATGCGACGTCGAAGCGCCGGAGCCCCGGCTGCTCCTCGAGCGCACCCGTGTCCGTCTCGTACTCCTCGAGGTCCAGCTCGTCAGCGTCGCGATCGCCGTAGCGGTAGCGCGCGATCGCCGTGAGCCAGCTCTTGGGACGGAGCACGAGCTTTCCTTCTCCCGCCAGCTCGTTGTCCGCGGCGATCTCGCGGAACGTGTGCTCGCGATGCGTGTACTCCACGGTGCCGAACACGCTCGCTTGGCGCGTCGGACTCCAGTCGAGATCGGCTCCCGACACGACCTGCTCGTTGCCGAACGGATGCGCTGTCACGTCGGTCCCATTCCAGCTGCCGTCGAACGGCGCCTGTCCCTCGAACGTCCAGGCGAAGGTCTTGTTGTCGTACTTGTGATCGCGGAAGCGGAGGGTGGCTCCGAGGCGGGAAAGCGGATGGGTGGTGAACCTCAGGTTGATGGTGGTGAGGTCCGCGCGGCCGTTCGTGCTGGTTCCGGGGAGCGGGAAGCTGTCCGTCCGCGCGAACAGCGCGGAGTTGACGGTGTAGGGCAGCCAGGGGTCGTCCTGCTTCGTCTGGGCGTACTCGAACGCGCCATCGAACGAGGAGCGGTGCGGGAGCTGGATCGCGAGATTGAACCCCGCGCGCCACTGGCGATTGTCCGGGTAGAGGTCGATCCGGCCCCGGCTCGGCGCTGCGACCGAATCGGTGAGGCGCGTCGGATTGTCGAAGGTCAACGTGCCGACGTGATTGTCGAACGCGGAGAGACCGAGGAGCCCTTCCAGGGTCATCCGCTTCTTCGTATAGGTGATGCGCGCCTCGCCGTTGGCCATGGATTGACGGATCGGCTCCGCGGTCTCGACCACGTTGCTGAATCCGAAGCTCCCGCCGTAGGCCTTGTAGCCGGACCTGTTCCGCCGAGACCCCGTGATCTCGAGGCGAAGCCCCTGTCCCGGTCGGCCCTTGAGGCGCGCTTTGAGGACGTCCGTTCTAAAGCCGAGATCCTGTGGTCTTGCGTGGTTCAAATAGTCGGTCATGACCGGCACGAATGCCGATGAATCGCCGGGACCGTCGCTCGTCTGAATGGCCGCCTGGAGAGCGTCGGGCACTACCTGGACGCCCGGCTCGTGGAACGCGAACCCGGTGCTGGAGACAAAGCTCAGGTTGTGCGGCGTCTCCCGGTAGCTCACCTCCGCGGTCCACCGCGGTTTGTGGAAGTCGCCCGCGATGTACTCGTCGGAGCGGAGCAAATTCGAGCCCCACGCGCGCACGTGGCCGCCGAGCAGCGGATTCCGGTACAGGAAGGACTCGATGAAGAGTCCCTGCGGGACCTCACGGAACTCCTGGTACTTGGCCTCCTCCTGCGTCTGATGCCACCACTGCGTGCCGCCCTCGACATAGCCGTCAGCCCGGGCGTCGGCGCTCCATCCCGCGAGGAGCGCGCCTGCGGCGATCGTCGCCGCGATTCGAATGGATCGTCTCATCGTCCCGCCTCCCCTACCTCAGGAACGTCTTGCCCGAGGGATGGTTGGAGCCGTGGATCTGTGTGTGGCAGTTCGTGCACGACCGGTTGAACAGACGGTTGCTCTGAAGATCCGGCCGGTCATAGAGCGTGCTCGGATGCCGCGACGCGATGTGGCACTGCTGGCAGAGGAAGGGGCGCTTCGACGCGAGCACCTTGTCGTTGTTGGAGCCGTGTGGCCGATGGCACGTGACGCAGTTCTCGCGCACCGGCGGATGCTCCCAAAGCATCGGTCCCCGCTTGTCCATGTGGCACTTGGTGCAGAGTTCATTGTTCGACACGCCGCGGATCATGTGCGGACCGGTCGACCCATGCGGATTGTGGCAATCGGAGCAGTCCATCCCTCCTTCACGGAGGGGCATGTGCGCCGTGTGCGCGAGCTCGGTCCGCTTGTCCGAGTGGCACGTGACGCAGAGCTGCGTCGCGCGCGCCTCACGGAGGAGGAACTTCCCCCCTTCGGACTTCGCGTCGTGGATGCTGTGGCAGGCCTGGCAGGGCACGTCGTTACGCGCGTGCGCGCTCTGATCCCAGTGCACCTGCTCGCCGTTCACGTGGCAGGCGCGGCAGACCGCCGCCTCGTCTGCCGGCTTCATGTGATGGAAGCTTCGGATCGCGTAGAACTTGGGATCCTTCTCGTCCCCGGCCGCCTCGACGTGGAGTGAGCCCGGCCCGTGGCAGCTCTCGCACTGGACGGTCGTTCCCGCCGGATGCGAGTCCACGTGCGCACCGTGGTGAGGATTGGGCTCGAACTTGTCGGCGATCGTGTCGTGGCACTCCACGCACTGGGCGATGCCCACGTACGCGGCCGTGGCCGCGAGGGAATCCACGGACGCGGTCCCCCACAGGGAGCCCGCGGCGTCGCCTGGTTGTGCCTGAGCGGCGCCTGCACCTGCGACCGCGATGGCCGCGAAAACAGCTAGGACGGATCGATGGAGCGTGCCGCGTGCTGCTCGCCGCGGCAGGCCCCTGCATGCGTGGTTCACGGCTGGACCTCCTTCCGCGATCCTCTTTTGCCCTGATCGCAAAGGGCCCCACCAGCCACCGATGAACAGCCGGCATTGTGGCGCTGCAGCCCCGGGCTCGATAGAGGTACCTTGGTAGTAGCGAGGACTAGGAGAGATACGCACTTGCCGCCCCCCAGAACCAGGGTGTAGTGTCGTGGAAATCGCGTGTCCCCCGGCCCCCCGCCCAAACGAGGGGCCGGTCCGTTTTCACCCGGAATAGCAGCGCACCGCCGGGCGTAGGACACTGCGATGAACACGACCGCCTCGCATCGCATCGACCCGCGCTACTACCAGATCGTGGCGCTCTCCTGCCTCGTCCTCTATTCACTGCTCTGGTTCCGCTTCGGCACCTCGCCCTTCCAGATCGCCCTCACCCTGGGCGCCGCCCTGGGCACCCAGTACGTCTGCACCCGGATCTGGCGGCTGCCCAGGTTCGACTCCAAGAGCGCGCTGATCTCGGGACTCGGGCTCTGCTTCCTGGCTCGAACCAGCCACCCGCTCCTGGGGGCCCTCACGGCCGTCATCGCGATCTCGAGCAAGTTCGTGCTCCGCTGGAAGGGGAAGCACATCTGGAATCCCACCAATTTCGCGCTCGTCTTCATGTTGATCGCGAGCCCTGGGTTCTGGGTCTCGCCGGGGCAATGGGGCAGCGTCGCGTTCTTCGGCTTCCTCGTGGTGGGGCTCGGCGGGCTCGTGGTGAACCGGGCGGCGCGCGGCGACGTGGCCTACGCGTTCCTCGCCTCCTGGGGTGCGGTTCTCGTCGGTCGCGCGCTCTGGCTGGGACAGCCGATGTCCATCCCCTACCACCAGCTCCAGAGCGGCACGCTCCTCATTTTCGCGTTCCACATGATCTCCGATCCCAAGACCACGCCCGATTCGCGCGCGGGACGCGTCTTGTTCGCCGCGCTCGTCGCGCTGGGAGCCGGGTTCGTGCAGTTCGTCCTCTACCGGACCAATGGATTGCTCTGGTCGTACGCGGTCTGGTCGGCCGCCGTCCCTCTCATCGACCGCATCCTTCCGGGCACGCGCTACGACTGGTCGCGTCCCGTGGTGGGCGGCCGCCCCAAAGGAGTCGTGCATGAAACGCTTCCTCACCCCCTGCCTGTTCCTGTTCTCGCTGGTCCTGTGGGCGCCGAGAGCCGATAGCTTCTGCGGCTTCTACGTCGCGCGCGGGGACGCGAAGATCTTCAACAAGGCGTCGAAGGTCGTGATGGTTCGCGACGAGGACCGCACGGTGCTCACGATGGTGAACGACTTCAAGGGGAACCCCGAGGAGTTCGCGGTCGTGGTCCCGGTGCCGACGTCGATCGCGAAGCAGCAGATCCACATCGGGGACAAGGAGGTGGTGGATCACCTGGACGCGTACTCGGCGCCGCGCCTGGTCGAGTACTTCGATCCGGACCCGTGCCAGATCATGGCGATGGAGAAGAGCGGGCTTAGGATGCAGATGGCGCCGATGGCCTCCGCGAAAGACGAAGCGGCGAGAGCGCGTTCGCTCGGGGTGACGATCGAATCCCGCTACACCGTGGGCGAATACGACATCCTCATCCTGTCCGCGAAGGAGAGCGGCGGCCTGGAGACGTGGCTTCGTGAGAACGGCTACACGGTTCCGCCCGGCGCGTCGCGCGTTTTGAGCGGATACCTCAAGCAGGGCATGCGCTTCTTCGTCGCGAAGGTGAACCTCAAGGAGAAGTCGAAGCTCGGCTATGCGTACCTGAGGCCGATCCAGGTTGCGTACGAGTCGGCGAAGTTCATGCTCCCGATCCGGCTCGGCATGGTGAACTCCGAAGGGACGCAGGATCTCTTCGTCTATGCCCTGACGAGGAACGGCCGCGTCGAGACCACGAACTACCGCACCGTGCGGCTCCCCGAAGGCATGGACGTCCCCGAGTTCGTGAAGGACGAGTTCGAGGACTTCTATCGCTCCATGTTCGCCCAGCAGGTGCGGAAGGAGCGAGGCGAGGCGGTCTTCCTGGAGTACGCGTGGAACATGGGCTGGTGCGATCCGTGCGCCGCGGATCCGCTCTCCCAAGAGGAGCTCAGGAGCCTCGGCGTCTGGTGGGTCTCGGATCCGAGCCAGGGACGCGGGTTCGTACCCCCGGGCGGCTCGCAGCAGGTCTTCATCACGCGGCTCCACGTGCGCTACGACCGCGCGCACTTCCCGGAGGACCTCGTGTTCCAGCAGACGGGGGATCAGCAGAATTTCCAGGCACGGTTCGTCATCCGCCACGCCTGGGCGGGCGACGACCACGCATGTCCGAACTGGGACGCCTATGCGCGCGACCTTCGCAAGCGCCGCGGACAGGAAGCCGAGAATCTGGCCACGCTCACGGGCTGGGGCGCGAGCTCGATTCGCCGGAAGATGAACCTCGCCGCGGACGGATCGGTCCCTGAGGCCAAGTGGTGGGACCGAATCTGGAGCCAATGACGTAGGCGCCCGGCGGACCGAGGCTCACGCGGTCCGCCGAGGTGCTGTCGGTAGGCGGGCCGGGGCTCACGCGGTCCGCCACCGACGTCCCCCTTCGTCCCCCTCTCCTGTATGGCCGGGTCGGAGGTGTGTGACATGAAGCGGGTTTGGATCGCTGTGATCGCGGCGGGATGGGTGCTCTTCGCGGCCCGTCCCGCCGCCCCGTTTTGCGGCTTCTACGTCGCGAGCGGGGATGCGCGGATCTTCAACCAATCGTCCAAGGTGGTCATCGCGCGGGACGGGGATCGCACGGTACTCACGATGGCGAGCGACTACCAAGGGGACCCCAAGCAGTTTGCCGTGGTCATTCCGGTGCCTGTGGTGCCCGAGCGCGGCCAGATCCACATCGGCGACTCGACGTGGGTGGACCGGCTGGTCGTCTACTCGGCACCGAGGCTGGTGGAGTACAACGATCCGAATCCCTGCCCGCCGGTGGTCGTGGCATCGGAGGATCTCCGGTCGATGCCGAAATTCTCGGCCCAGACGAAGATGATCGATGCGATCGGACTCAAGGCAGGCGTCCGGGTCGAGGCCCAGTACAAGGTCGACGAGTACGAAGTCGTGATCCTGTCTGCCACCGAAGCCAAGTCCCTCGAGCAGTGGCTCACGTCGAACGGCTACCGCATCCCGCAGGGCGCGACGAAGGTCCTTCACAGCTACCTGAAGCAGCGCATGTACTTCTTCGTCGCCAAGGTCGACGTGACCGAGCAGGAGCGTCTCGGGTTCCACTATCTCCGCCCCATCCAGGTCGCCTACGAATCGCCGCGCTTCATGCTTCCGCTCCGACTCGGCATGGCCAACGCATCGGGCGCGCAGGATATGCTCGTCTTCACATTGACGCGCCGCGGGCGCGTGGAGACCACGAACTACCGAACGATCGCCATGCCGACGGACATCGACGTCCCCGAGTTCGTCCGGGACGACTTCCCCAGCTTCTATCGCACGGTCTTCTCGCGACGCGAGGCGGGCGAGCGGGACGGAGCGATGTTCCTTGAATATGCCTGGATGGTGACGCCGAACCGGGTCTCGTGCGACCCCTGCACGGCCCCGGTGCTCCGGCCGGAAGAGCTTCGTTCCCTGGGCGCCGTGTGGGTCCTTGGCCCCTCGGGTCTCCCGCAGCCGGCCATGCTGACTCGCCTGCACGTGCGCTACGACGCCCGCCGGTTCCCAGAAGACCTCGTGCTCCAGGAAACCGCGAACCGCACGAGCTGGCAGGCTCGGTACGTGATCCATCATCCGTACCGAGGCTCGGAGGAGTGCTCGGAGAAGACGGCGTACTGGAGGACCGTTTGGAAGCGCCGTGAATCGGAAGCGCGAAATTACTGCGGACTGACGGGGGCGAATCTCGAGGTCATCCGCGAGAAGATGGCCGTCGGCGAGACCTGGGAGAAGCCTGCGGAGAAGGTGCCTTGGTGGGAGCGGATCTGGACGGAGTGACAAGCCCGCGTAAGGGGATCTTCTAGGGGCTCATGGTGCCGTTCCGTGGGGTGCAGCGGGATCGGTAAGGCTGATGTTCGTGACCTTGCCGGATGCCGCGTACGGAACCGCGGCTCCGATGTCGTTGCCCGCGACCCAGACAGAATCGAGGACCGCTCCGCCGCTCTGGTAGAGCTGGAGGTCCTGCGTGCTCCGCGTGCGAACGGTTCGGTTGTGCAGGAAGGAGACGTTCCGGATGTCCCCGGATGTGGCCAAAGCCCTGAAGGCGTAGCCGGGCCTGTCCTTGTTCGTGTTCTTGGCGGCGTTCCGCGAGAACCGCACGCCGTTCACTGCCCCGCTCACGCCGCTCTGCTCGACGATGAAACCCTCGCGCTGGGCTCCATCGACGACACAATCCTGGACGACGATCTTCCGGGCCACGTTCGAGCCGTTGGCGAAGACCGCGACGCCTTCCGCCTCGCAGTTTCGGAAGGTACAGCCCTGGAGCCGTACGTCGATCGCGTTCCCTCCGATCTGGGCGCCCCGGTTGGACGGATGGTAGGTCTCGCCGTGCGCGCCGGCGAAGGTGAGACCCTTGAAGACGACGTTTCGGATCGTGTCCCGATCCGAGTAACAGTAGAGAAACGTGGACGTCGCGCCGGCGCCGGTTGAGTTCCTTCCGTTCAGATTCCGGAACGTGCCGTCCTCGATCCGGATGTTGCGCACGCCGCCTGGGTTCCCTCCCAGCGTGATGCAAGCGCCAAACGAGCTGTCTCCCGCCACGAATTGGACATGGCGCATCGTGAGTCCGTCGAGAGGGGGCGCGGTCCCGCTCTTGATGAAGAAGACTCCGGTCTGCCCCTTCGCCTTGATGTTCGAGATCGCGAAGTTCCGCATCACGTAACCTGGGATCGAGCCCTCGAACTCGAACACGTCCTTGCGGGCCTGCCCCGGCCGGTTGCTGACCGCGTCGAAGTCGCAATGGCTCAGGATTCCATCGATGTTCACGTTCGAGACATTGGCGCAGTCGATCATCGTGTCCCGATGGTTGTCGATTCGCGTGTCGATGATGCTCAGATCGCGGGCCCAACGCTCGCTCGCCACGCGGTTGTTGGAGTTGTTGTTGAGGTTGATCCCGTTGCGAGTCCCGAGGTTTACCTGCAGCCCCACGTCGTGGATCCATGCGTGCTGGATCCGCGACTTCCGGCAGGCATCGAGCTCGATTCCCGTCTGAAGGGTGTTCTTGATCTCCACGTCGCGGATCGTCACGTCCTCCGCGAACCAGATCTGGATTCCGAAATTGTTGCAACCGTTCGGATCCGCGCTCGCCCAGGACTGACAGCGGCCGTCGAGCGTGACGCTCTCGATGACGATCTCCTCAAGCGAATCGGTCGGCATGTTCCCGGTGACCCAGAGATTGGGCGTGTGCCTCCCCCATCGTGAGCTGTTGATGATGTCCCCGTGGTAGGCGCGATCAGCGGGATTGAACCGCGTGCGCGTGATCGTCGAGACCCCCATCCCCGAGCCCTTCCAGTGCGTGTTTCCGTGGATCCAGAGGGTCGAGTCGGCGTCGAGGTTCCCCGGTCCCTGCTCGATGTAGAGGTTCCGGCCAGGCGCGGCCCTGTCGAGCACGGCCTGCACGCTGGCGCGATTCACCGGGTCGATCTTCTTCGGGTGGGTGTCTCCATCCCGCCACCAGCGGAAGGTGGCCGTGTTGGCCGCAAGCAGAGGCGAGGCCACGAGGAGCATCGCCGCGCACGGGAGGCAGCGCATGAGGCTCGAGGCGACAGAGCTCCGACCGCTCATCCGCTCTGGTCGCCCTCGAGCGCGGCCACGCGCCGCGCCGCCTCGTCCGAGCCGATCACCCGGCACACCTCGAAATCGACGAGGTCGCTCCAATTCGCAATCCACTCGTCGAGGAGGGTGCGGTCGTCGGTCTCCATGAGCTGATAGCAGCGATGGAGCCGCTCGTCGATCCAGCTCGACACGTAGCGGAGCCCGTCCGGCGCCATACGGCCGCGCTCGGCGAAGCGGCGGTACACGGGGGCCGGGTCGCCTCCTTTGAAGCTCTCGATCACCATGTAGTGGCTCATGCGCTGGGCTCCGTCACGGGTTTTGGAAGAACGGATGAGCGCGTAAGGACTTCTCTCCATGCTCGCACACAGGGGCCGGATTCGCGCCCTGACGAGGCTCGCCCCGCGCAACTCCGGTCGCCCTATCCCCGCGCTGGACGTGAGTCTAGCGGAAGGGTTCCCTTTCGAAACACTCCTCCTGTGGACCTCGCCTCGAGGGCATGATCCATGCTCGTTTTCTAGATCGCTCCGTGGCGGGCCGAACGCAGGCGGTCCGCCACGGAAGGTTGAGGGAAGGAGGTCGCCTATGAAACCCGCCAAAATCGTGGGGCACCACATTCACCCCATGCTGATCGTATTCCCCTTGGGACTTCTCGCTGTCTCCGTCTTCTTCGACATCGCTTATCTCGCGACGCACGAAGCCGCGTTTGCGACCATCGCGTTCTGGGACATGCTCGCCGGAATCATCGGCGGCCTCGCGGCCGCCGTCTTCGGATTCTGGGACTGGCTCACCATCCCGTCAGGGACGCGCGCCAAGCGGATCGGCGCGTGGCATGGGCTCAACATGGTCGTCGTCGTCGGCCTCTTCACCGCGAGCTGGCTCATCCGGCGGATGGACACCTTCCACATCCCGTCCTCGTCCGCACTCACGCTCTCGTTCATCGCGGTCGTCCTGGCGCTGGTCGGCGGATGGCTGGGAGGCGAGCTGGTGGAGCGGCTGGGCGTCGCGGTATCGCCGGACGCGGGGCCGGACGCTCCGAGCTCGTTGCGCGGAGATCGGAGGCGCTCGGGTGATACACCGATGCTTGAATCGCCCCAGAGCGCTCGGGGCTCGACAGTTCGCTAGATCAGATCCGCTACCAATCGACCTACCGAGGAGGATACGCTGGAGTCGGAGTCCTCCTCGGTGTTCGAGCTTCGATTCATTTGCACGCCAGGGCGACGAGTCGCGCCTAGCGTCCGAGCAGCATTTCGAGTGCTATGCCTGCGGACGCCTGGGACAGACCCTCGTAGATAGCTGGGGGCGAATCGAGGTAAGTCACCTTCGTCCCGCGCGTCAACATGTAGGTGATCGACAGCTCGGATCTCAATCGCGTAGTAAGGGGAACTCCGAATCCTATCGACTCAGTCACACCCGGCAGCACTCGAGTTACCGCATTCCCATATGCATCGGTCCATTGGGACCATGCCAGAAGAGGAGCCACATCGACAAACAGCCCGAGCCTCCGGGGCGCCTGCTTCCCCACATACAGCCGGATACCCGCCGCAACGGGAATGAACTTGGCTCTCTCTTCCGGTCCATACTCATAATCTATCCATGCCCCGGACATGCGAAGTACCCAACTCGGCTCGATTCCCTTTCCGATGGACAAACTTGGGAAGACTGTTCCATCTGTGTCGTCAGCGTAAGAAGACGGGCTGTAGGCCAGAGATAGGCTCGTCCTCCACCCACTCGAACTCACAGACTGGGCACCGCCCTCATTGGCCCCCAGGAATGACCCAATTAGGATAATCCCTATGGAACAACAACCCCGAAGCAACCGGCCTACTTGCATACGACCACCTTCTTCGTAGCCAGCAGGGTCTTCGCCACCCCGCTCCTAACGCCGACGAAATACACGCCTGAGGGCAAGCCCCCCAGGGGGACCTCAATGATCTGCTCCCCAGCGCGGACGCGATATCTGCCGTTCCGGGATAGGAGACGGCCTTTCACGTCGAACAGATGAATCTCAACCTCAATCTCGTGTGCACTGACCACAGCCAGCCGTGCTTGAGTGGACAGGGGATTCGCAGACATCCAGCGGACGTAGGGAGCCGCGTCAGCGCCCTCCACGTCGACGCTGGTAATCACGCGCTCAATGTACTTCCGATACATCGCGCCCATATTCCACGTGCCGGGGTGATGTGTCACGATATATGGAGGGCCGGGGTCGATGTCCCTCCACACGTCATAGTACTCGCCAACTGTGACAACGTGATCCACGTTCTGCCCTGTGAAAGAAAGTGTGCTAAACCTAAATGTATCCATGAACCCTTTGGGATCAAACTCGCTCATGTAATACACCAATTCCATCACGTTGCCTTCAACCCCTGCCCCTGGAGTGCCGCACGTGCTGTATCCTATTTCCTCCAGCTGGCCACGCTTCTTCTTGGAGTAATACTCAGCCATCCCATCCGCCATACCCTCAGTCCATGCCCCTTCATTGCACTGCTCACCGCAAATAGTATGGTGACATTCTGCCGGCTGACAGCAGCGCGCGGTATATTGATAGACGTTGGACTGAAGTGTGTGTGCGTACTCGTGTGCCAGTGTCCAGGCTATGGAGTTCCCAGCGAGGAGGGTCGAGGTGGAGTCCGCCGGGAACTGGATGCCGTCGGCAAAGTTCGAGTTTACGTTATCCCCAAAGAAAACTCTCGTGGAGGGCGGGGCGTATCCGTAGGCGCCCAAGTAGAATGACCTGATGTGATTTAGCGTTGCAACAATTCTCGCCTTCCAGGGGTCAACTGATGGCGTATACGACGTTATGCGATCGCCTGGATTCGAAGCTGGCATGAGGTCAAGTCGGGAACACAGTTCCTCCGGACCGTCCGCAGACGAGCCGAAATAAGCCGCGTACGTCCAATTATGGAATTCAACGATGATGCGATCCCAATAACAACAATCGGAATCGTATTGAGTTAATGGAATATAGATCTGTCCACTGTCGCTGGCGTAGTACGTACGCTCGTCACACAAGCCTCCGGATGCGATGCACGTGTGATGGTAGAATCGCGCGTGGACGCGATAGCCAGACATTGGTAGTTGCAGCCGTAAGGAGGGCCCGACTGACTGTGCGCTGACCACCTCGGCCACGGTCGCCGCGGCTCCGAGCAATGAGTTGGAGGCACGAAAGACAACCTGGTACTCGCCGGTGTCAGCTGGTGCCGTTGACCATAGGAAGGTTCCGCGTGACCTGTCAGGATTGGTCGTAAAGACTGCCGTATTATTCGGGGGTAGGCCCGATAGGTCTGCGACTAGTGAATCTATCCCACTATCTGGATCGTGGGCCTCGACATCGATTGTGATCTCGTCGCCGCCGATCCCCACGATGTGGGTGGGTGCCGTCACGATGGGTGGTAGATCTGGGGCACCGAGACCATCGGCGTCGAACCAATCTCTGCCGAGCTTAAGCGTGTTGTCCAAATCAAGACCGAGGCAACGAGATCCGAACGAGGTCAGGTATCCGCCGTTAAGGGGAGTACTGTCAGCAAATTGTATCGAGGGGTTTCCACTACTGACGCCGATTGTGAGATAGCCGACCAAGTAAAGTCCGGGAGGCAAAACAGAGAGCCCGCCAAAGCCAACGTAGAAATCCGTGGAGTCAGAGGCAAGACCAAACGCAGTAGTCATCGGGGGCTGAGAATTTAGGTACAAACCATACGCCACCGTGCCATCGATCGCATGCAGGATGAACTCATAGGAAAATATCGAGAGAGAATCCAATGGATTCGAACATGCCGCCGCGGATCCGTCCCGATTATGAGCTGTATCGAGCCATACTAGAATGGAGGTTGTGTCGGGACTAAGCCGATCAGTGGAATCGTGTATCGCATCACCGTTCGCATCCAGGTAAATGTACTGGCAATAGCTCGTTGACGCGAGAAATAGGGACGATGTAGCTAGGACGATGATGAGTAGTGCCCTTTTCATGACCGAGCTCCTCTTCCGATGATGCGCCAGATGCAGGGAGCTGACCGATGCAAGCCTCCGTTTGAAACAATGGCGCACTTGGGAGCCCAGGCTCAATGCGACTTCGGGCGTCTCCCTGATTAGCCCTAAGAATGATAGCTATCGCAGCGTTTCAACTCGTTCGACAGTCAGCGAGCAGACGCCGAAGTCCTCTTCGACGAGACCCGTGAGGAGAAACGGCCGCCGCTCCGTCAGCAGATGACAGAAGCGGCGGTACGCCTCCGGGAACAGCGTGACGTCATAGAGCGCCGTCGTGTCCTCGAACGCAATGAACTCCATCGCCTCGTGCGCGTAGGTTTCGACCAGCTTCCCTTGCACATACCAGCCGAGCACCGTCACGCGGCGTCCCGCGTGCCGGTCGAGGTCGCGCGCGGGGATCACGCCACGCCCTCGCATCAGGCGCTCGTAGGGCTCGAGTGGATGCGCGCTCAGCAGGAAGCCGAGCGTCTCCACTTCGTGGCGGAGCATCGTCGCGCGGTCGTAGCCGGGCGTTGGCGGCGCGGCCACGGGCTCGGGGGCGAAGAGGTCGAGCGTCTGCGAGCGGTGGGCCTGGCCGTCCAGATAGAGCTCCCACAGGAGCTCGGGGCGCGAGCGTCCGCCCGCCACGGAATCGAGGGATCCCGATTTCACGAGGAGCTCGAGGTCCGATGGAGGCAGCTTGATGCGCGCCCGGACGTCCGCGAACGAGGCGAACGGCCCGCTCCGCCTCCGTTCGGCGAGGAGGGCCTCGAGAGACTCCGCGTGGAGCCCCTTCAGCTGCATGAGCCCCATGCGCACGTCCCGCCCCTTCCCCGTGTACTCGCGCTCGCTCGCGTTCACGTCGGGCGGGAGCACTTGGAGCCCCATCCGCTTCGCCTCGGACACGTAGGCGAACGTCTGGTAGTAGCCCCCCTGGTTCGAGATCACGGCCGCGATGAACTCGGCCGGATAGTGCGCGCGGATCCATCCGCTCCGGAAGGACACGAGCGCGTACGACGCGCTGTGCGGCTTGCAGAAGGAGTAGCCCGCGAAGGAGAGGATCATCGTCCACACCTTCTCGATCACGTCCGGTGATGCCCCACGCTGCCGCGCCCCCTCGTAAAACTCGGCCTGGTACGAGCGGAGCGGCCGCACGGGACGCTTGTGGCTCAGCGCCTTCCGGAGCGCCTCGGCGTCCGCGAGCGAGAGGCCGCCCAGCTCCATGGCGACCTTGGTGACGTCCTCCTGGTAGCAGAGGATGCCGTACGTTTCGTCCAGCGTCTGCCGGAGCGCCGGATGGAGTGGATCGTACGGCGCGCCGTGCAGCCGGCGGACGTACTCGCGGATGTACTTGTTCGACGCGGGGCGGATCATGGACGAGTGGATGACGAGATGGTCGAAGTCCCCCACCTTCGCCTTCCGCTGGAGCTGCCGCATGGACGGGGACTCCACGTAGAAGACGCCCACCGTCCGTCCCTCCGCCATCAGCCGCTGCGTCTCGGGATCGTCGATCGGGTTCCAGTGGCGTTCGTCGATCGCGACGCCGGTGTTCCGCTCGACCGCGGCGAGCGCGTCCCGGATCACGGCGAGCGAGCGGTTCCCGAGGAGATCCATCTTCACGAGACCGTAGTCCTCGATCTGATCCTTCTCCCACTGCACGATCGGAACGCCCTTCGGCGCGATCTCGACCGGCACGTGATCGGACAGCGCGTCGGGCACGAGCACGACTCCTCCCGAGTGCACGGCGAGGTGCCGTGGGTGCCCCTCGAGCGCGGTCGCGAGCGCCAGGATCTCGGGCCACGGGGGCTCGAAGTCGACGTCCTGAAATCGCGGATGGCCCCCCATCTGCTCGATCTCGTCCTCGTAGCCCCAGAACGCGGCGAGACGCTTCGTGACGTTCATGATCTCGGCTTCGGGAAGGCCGTAGACCTTGGCGATCTCGTGGATCGCGCCCCGCCCCCGAAAGCCGACGTGATTCGCCACCATCGCCGCGCGCACGGGGGCGCCGTTCTCTTCGAGCACGTCGAGCTGGATCTGGTCGCGCTCGTCCCAGGCGAAGTCGACGTCGATGTCCGGAGGGTCGGTGCGCGCCGGCGAGAGAAACCGCTCGAAGAAGAGGTTGTGCCGCACGGGATCGACGTGGGTGATCGCGAGCAGATACGCCACGATGCTAGCCGCACCGGACCCGCGACCGCAGATGCGCGGCGTCCGCGACGTGATCGCCTCCACGATGAGGAAGTAATCGGCGAAGCCCTTGTCGCGAATGATCGCGAGCTCGCGGTCGAGCCTCGTGCGCACCTCGGACGGCGGATTCTTGCCGTAGCGATGGAGGATCCCCGCCTCGCAGCGGGCCGAGAGGATCGTGAACGCGTCGCCGCGATCGAGCGGATACGACGGGAACACCGTGCGCCCCATGGGCCAGTCGATCGTGCACTCGTGCGCGAGCCGGGCCGCGTTCTCGAGCGCTTCGGGCGCGTGGGAGAGGCGCTGCTCCATCTCGACGGGCGCGAGGAACGAGCGCGCGGGCTCCGCGAGCCCTGAGGGGTCGAGCCGGTCCAGCGTCGTGTTCTGGTCGATGGCGCGGAGCACCTGGTGGACGCGATGGCCCTCGGGATGGACGAAGTGAACGGCGTTGGTCGCGACGCAGGGGATGTCCGCGACTCGCGCCCACTGTCGGAGCGCACGGTCGCCGCGGCCGGGGACGAGCTCGGCATGGACGGGGAGCGCGCCGCGGAGCGCTGTGAGCAGGGCGCGGTCTTCCGAGAGGACCGTGAGCCCCGCGCCGTGCTGGCGCACGGAGCGGGCGATGGTGAACGTGGGGTCGAGGTGGCGCTCGGTGATGACGCGGCAGAGGGATCGATAGCCTTCCCGCCCCCGGGCGAGGAGGACGGCGCGGCCCGGGGTCGCGGTAGGGGCGCCGCTCTTGCCGCCGTGCGTGCCGGCAGACTCCACGATCTCCGCCCCCGCAATCGGCTTGAGCCCGGCTTCGTCACAGATCTGCCTGTAGAAGACGAAGCCGTAGAGCGCGTTCGTGTCTGTGAGCGCGAATCGATCCATGCCGCGCTCGCGCGCCGTGAGCGCGAGGGTCTCGAGCGTGTCGACCCCGCGCATCATCGAGTAGTGGCTATGAACGTGGAGATGGGCGAACGAGGCCATGGGCCATCCACGCCGCCGGAATCACCGCGGCGGTGCCGAGGCGCGCTCGGAGCGTGAGGAGTGCCTCGTCGAGCCGATCGCGCCGCGTGGGTTCCGCGCGATGGCTCCAGAGGTCGAGCTGGCGGCCCACCGGCGGACGCTCGCGCGCCTCGATGCGGATCCGCCGCACGCGCACGCGTCGCGACGCGGCGCGGGCGAGGAGCGCGAGTGCCGTGTGCTCGAGATCGCCGAAGGTCGAAGGCTCGAGCGGGGAGGACGCCTTGCCTTCGCGTCCGTCGGCGTACCCCACCTCCACGACGAGAAACTCCGCCTCGGCGCGCCGCGTCCGAAGACCGCACGCGAGCTCGACCACGAGCCGCATGAGCCGCGCCCCGAGCACTCGGAGGTCGTTCGTCTCCTCTGCCAGCGTCTCTTCCGCGGCGGCGACGGGCGCCTGGGTCATCGCACGCCGAGGCGTCGCGTCCAGGCCGCGCGCTTCGCGCCAGAGCCCGGCCGCCGCCGCGGCGCCAAACGCGGCGCGGAGCGGCTCGATCGCGATCGTCTGGATATCCCCCACCGCGCGCGCGTTCAGGAGATCGAGCCTCGCGATCACGGTGCGTTCCCGCGCCGAGGGAAGCACGCGCACCGCGAGCGGCGCGAGAAACGCGACCTCGCCGCCGGGAGGGACGTCGAGCAGCTCGCCGTCGGGCGCGAGCACCCCCGCGGCCACGCGGCTCACGAGCTTTGTCGTCGCCATTCCGAGGGTCGGATGGAGGCGGAACGCGCGCTCCACCTCGGCGCCTGCGGCCGAGGCTCGCGCGCGCGCCTCGACGTGCGTGCGCGCGATGCCGGTCAGATCGAGCGCGAAGCCGGCCGTCGAGCCCGCGGGATTCGCCCCTTCCGCAAACGGGGCGAATGGCGCCAGGCGCTCGCGAATCGAGTCGGAGAGTCCGGTGTAGAGGTCGCGGTCCGGAGGAAGGGCGATCAGGTCGCGGCAGGCGCGACGCGCGACCACGAGCGGCGTGCCGGGCCGGACTCCCGCCGCGCGCGCCTCGCGGGAGACGGCGAGCACGCGCGGGCGGGGCGAATCGGCGGCCGCGAGCGCGAGCGGGCGCCCCACGAGCTTGGGACAGCGGAGGCGCTCGGCTTGAATGGCGAAGGAATCGATGGAGAGATGGAGGATGGTCGGTTCCATCGCACGCTCACGGCGCGTACCGTCGAAACAGGCCCACGAGCACCCCGCGGATCTCGACGCGATCGGCGCGGACTCGAATCGCCTCGAGCGCCGCGTTCGCGGGGCGGAGCTCCACCTGCCCGCGCACCGGATGGAATCGCTTGAGCGTGGCCTCCCCGTCCACGATCGCGACCACCGTCTCGCCCGCGGCCGCGCGCTGCGCACTGCGGACGACGACGACGTCGCCGTCCCGGATCCCGTCCTCGATCATCGAGTCCCCCTGGACGCGAAGCGCGTAGCGCTCGCCCGTGCCGAGCATGGACGCGGGGACCTCGATCTCTTCCGCGTTCTCGACGGTTTCGATGGGGCGCCCCGCGGCGATGGTGCCGAGGAGGGGGATCGTCGTGGCGGCCGTACGTGGCCCAGGGCTGACGCGTGCGGCCGGCCCGGCCGCCACGCCCCGGCGCTGGCGCACCGGCTCGAGCCAGCGCTTGGCGTTGGGAGGCGCCGCGACGAGCTGCCCGCGCCGGCGGAGCTGCGCGATCAGCTTGGCGACAGCGTTGAGCGAGGCGAGCCCCAGATGACGCCGGATCTCGTCGTACGAGGGGGCATAGCCCCGCTCCGTCCCGAAGCTCTCGATGAAGTCGTACGCGGCACGCTGCCGCGGAG
>Ga0111538_10001936_pt1 | contig 29033 bp, 25 predicted proteins | sample SoiMethybrSBSTD1_FD_79669 | JGI IMG/M metagenome (GOLD analysis project Ga0111538, IMG submission 79669) | Bulk soil microbial communities from a Populus tree surrounding site in Tennessee, USA - Soil MetaG P. TD hybrid SBSTD1 (version 2)... | ecosystem: Environmental > Terrestrial > Soil >... | reverse complement strand
CCACCACGTCGCGTACGTCGAGAACTTGTAGCCGCGCCGGTACTCGAACTTGTCGACCGCCTTTCAGGCCGATGTTGCCTTCCTGGATGAGGTCCAGGAACTGCAGGCCGCGATTCGTGTACTTCTTGGCGATCGAGATGACGAGCCGAAGGTTGGCCTCGACCATCTCCTTCTTGGCGATGGCCGCCTTGCGCTGGCCCTCGCGGATGATGGCCATGACGCGCTTGATCTCGTCGGCGCGCGCGTTGGCTCGCGTCTCGGCGGCCTTGATCTCCTGCTGGGCCACCCAGATCTGCTGGGCCTTGGGGCTGGTGAACCGCTTGGCCGCTCGCAGGTGCAGGTCGTTGACCGCGCCGTTGCCCTGGGCGGCGGCGGGGTCGCGGAACGAGACGTAGATCAGGTTCTGCACTTCCTCGGCCGAGGGCCGGCGCCCGTTGGTCCACAGCTGGATCACCCGCTCGGCCCGCTCGATGTCGTCGAGCAGGTCGCGCAGGCGCTGCACGAGGCCGCGGCGCCCGGGATCGCTGTCCTCCCGGTCGATGATCTGGTTGCCGATGTTCAGCGCGCGCAGCTTGTCGAGCACCTTCTGCTGGCGCTGCTGGGCCTGATGCTCGATCCGCTTCCAGGCCGGCTCCTTGGCGCCCACCCGTACCTTGCGGCGGGTCTTGCCGGTGGCCTTGCCGCGCATCTTGCGCACGCGCTCGATGAGGACGTCGCGCTCGCGCAGGAGGCGGTCGACGTTGCCGAAGGCGTTCACCACCACCCGGGTGAGCTCGGTCTCCTTCTCCTCGGTAAACTCTTCCTCGTTGACGTCGACCACGTCCTTGACCGAGGTGTCGCCCTCTCGCAGCGTGTCGCGCAGCTCGCGGAACCGCTCCAGGGCCAGGTTGGTCGAGAGGATGGCGTTGGTGACCTGGTTCTTGCCCTCCTCGATCCGCTTGGCCAGTGCGATCTCACCCTCGCGCGTGAGCAGGGCCACGCGGCCCATCTCGCGCAGGTAGAGGCGCACGGGATCCTCGGTGCGGCCGACCGGACCGGGCGTGAGGTCGATCGGCTCGGGGCCGTCGCCGTCGTCGTCGTCCGGTGCGGCCTGCTGGGCGGCCCGGACCTCGGAGGGCAGGCGGCCGGCCTTGGCCGAGTCCACCACCTCGATGTCCATAGCGCCGAACATCATCATGATGTCGTCGAGCTGGTCGAGCGACACGACGTCCGAGGGCAGGGCGTCGTTCACCTCATCGTAGGTGAGGTAGCCCTTCTGCTTACCCACCGAGATGAGCCGGTCGAGCTCTTCCAGCTTGGGTTCTTCACTCATGCGTTGTGACTCCTTGGGACCTTGACGGGTCCGACTCCGACTGCAGGGCTGGCACACTCAGCGCTTGAGCAGCGCCGCCCACCAGCTCGTGCACGCCCGCGCCTTCCTGATGCAGCTCGATCACGACACTCGAATCCATCGGCACCGCGCTGGAGGCGGCCTGGCTCTGGGCCTCGGCCACGGTCTGGCTGACCGTGCGCAACCGGCGCAGCCGGCGCGCGCGCTCGAGCCGGCGGCGGAACTGCTCGATCGCCGCCGGGCGATCCGCGATGTCGCGCTCCTCGATCAGCAGCTTGGCCAATAGATCTCGCGTCTCCTGAGTCTCCATCTCGACCAGCAGCGACTCGGCGGGGACGTCCGGGTGCTGCTGCAGCGCGGCCACGATGACCCAGAGACTCTTGTGGGTGACGTCGGCCGCCTCGACCAGTGGCAGGAGCGCGGCGCGGGCCTCCGGCACGACGAGAAGGAGCGTGACCAGATCGGTCTCGAACTGTCCGGGTTGCAGCGTGGCGGTGGCCGTGCCGGCGGCCACCGGCCGCGGCCGCAGCGCGGTCTGCAGGCGCTGGGCCTCGATCCAGAGCTGGGTGGCGTCCACCCCGAGCTTGAGCGCGGCCTCGCGCGAGAGCGCGGCGGCCTCCTGAGCGTCGGCGACCTTGGCCAGCATCAGCGCCACGCGGTTGAACGTGTTGACCCGACCGCGCGGCCCCGCCGTGTCGCTGTCGGTGATGGTGCGGTCGAGCGCGTACGACAGCAGGCTGCGCGCGCCCCTGATGCGTTCATCGAACGCCTCGGCACCTGACGCCCGGAGAAAGGTGTCGGGATCGTGGCCGGCGGGCAGCAGCGCGACTTTCACGCGCAAGGCCCCGGTCGCCTCGAACGTCCCGGCGCGATTCACGCCCCAGTTCAGGCCGCTGCCGGTCGGCTCCAGGAGCTCCTCGGCCCGCTCGGCGGCCTTGCGGCCGGCGGCGTCGGCGTCGAAAAACGTGACGACCTCGTCGCAGTACCGGCGCAGCACGGCCAGCTGCGTCGCGGTGAACGCGGTGCCGAGCGCGGCCACGGTCTCGGTGAACCCGTACTGATGCGCCATGAGGCAATCGACATAACCCTCGACGATCAGCGCTCGGTTCCGCTCCCGGATGGTGTCGCGGGCGAGGTCGGCGGCGTAGAGCAGGCTGCCCTTGCTGTAGAGCGGGGTCTCGGGCGAATTCAGGTACTTGGGCTGCTCGTCGCCGAAGCCCCGGCCGCCGAATGCGACCACGCGCCCCTGCAGATCGCGGATGGCGAACAGCAGACGGCCACGGAAGCGATCGTAGACGCCCGGACGGTTCTCGCGCGGGACGACGAGCCCGGCCGCGACCAGCGTGTCTTCGGCTACGCCCTGCGCCTTCAGCGCCCCCAGCAGCACGTCCCAGCCCTCAGGAGCCCAGCCCAGTCCAAAGCGCCGGGCGACCTCGGGCGCGATGCCGCGCTCGTCGAGATAGGCGCGGGCCCGCTCGCCGCCCGCGGTCCACAGGCGCTCGGTGTAGAAGCCGGCCGCCAGGTCCATCACGCGGAACAGTTCTTCGCGGCCCGAATCGGGCGCCCGGGGTCCACGGTCCTCGGGCAGCGTCACGTTGGCCTGCTTGGCCAGTGCGCGCACCGCCTCGGGGAACGAGAGGCGGTCCTGGCGCATGAGGAAGCCGAAGGCGTCGCCGCCCACGCCGCAGCCGAAACAGTGGAAGATCCCCTTCTTGGGATTGACCATGAAGGAGGGCGTCTTCTCGCCGTGGAAGGGACAGAGGCCCTTGTAGTTCTGTCCGGACTTCTTCAGATTGACGAAGCGGCCGACGATTTCGACGATATCCACCCCGGCCCGGATCTCGTCGAGCAGTCCCGGCGCGTAGGAAGGCATCAGGAAACCTTGATCTCCGCCACGGTGGCACCCGCGCCGCCTTCGGCCGGGCCGCCATCGCGGAAAGACTCGACGAGCGGGTGATCGGACAGCACACTGCGCACCGCCTTGCGGAGCGCGCCGGTGCCCTTGCCGTGGATCAGACGGACGTTCGCCAGGCCGGCCATGAAGGCATCGTCGAGGTACTTCTCGACCAGATCGCGCGCTTCGTCCGTCGTCCGCCCGATCAGCATCAGCTCCTGCGCGGTCGCGCGGACCGCCGGCGCGTCGGGCGCTTCGCGGACGGTCGCGCGCCGCGAGACGGGCGCCGGCGTCGCACTCTCCGCGGCGCGGCGCAGCGCGCCGAGGGGCACTCGCACGGTCACCGCCCCGGCCTGCACCGAGGCCGTCTCGCCTACGACGCTCACGAGCTCCCCGCGGAGACCCAGATGCACGGCGACGACGGTCATGCCCGGAGCCAGCGGCGCGTCGTCGGGCCCGGCCTCGGAGGGCGCCGGCGTCAGGCGCGTGGTGATCTCGCGCAGGCGCCGGCGGCTCTCGTCCAGCGCGGGCCGTGAGCGCTCGCCGCGCTTGAGACGCTCCCACTCGGCGGCCACCGCCCGGCGGACGTCCATCACGAGGGCGGCGGCCTCGGCCTTGGCGCGCTCGACGAGCTCACGGGCCCGGGCGGTGGCGCTGGCCTCGGTCGCCTGGGCCGCGGCCAGGCGTGCCGCCGTCTCGCTCTCCCGGCGCTCCATCACCAGCGTGCGCTCGGCCTCGGTGCGGCTGGCCTCGTCGAGCCGGGCGATGAGGTGGCTCACGCGCGCGGCGTCGGCGGACCGGTGGCCCTGCGCGCGGGCGATGAGGTCCGGCGAGAGTCCGAGCCGGCCGGCGATGGCGAGTGCGTAGCTCTGGCCGGGGACGTCGTAGCGCAGTCGGAACGTCGGCGCCAGGGTGGCCGTGTCGAACTCCACCGAGGCGTTGCGGGCACGGGGCTCGCTGGAGGCGAACGCGCGGAGCGGCTCGAGGTGGGTGGTGGCCACCACCAGCGTGCCGCGATCGGCCAGCGTCTCGAGGATCGCCTGGGCCAGCGCGGCGCCCTCGTCGGGGTCGGTGCCGGCGCCCAGCTCGTCGACGAGCACGAGCGAGCGATGGTCCGCCTCGGCCAGCACCTCGCGGATCTGCTTCACGAACGCGGAGAAGGTGGAGAGATTCTCGGCCACCGACTGCTCGTCCCCGATGATGGCGTAGAGCGACTCGAACAGGGGCAGTCGCGAGCCCTCGGCGGCCGGTACGTGGCAGCCGACCTGGGCCATGAGCGCGGCCAGCGCCAGCGTCTTGAGCGCGATCGTCTTGCCGCCGGCGTTGGGGCCGGTGATGATCAGCAGCGGGCGCTCGGGCGAGAGCTCGACGTCGACCGGCACGACGCCGCGGGAGGGATCGCGCCAGGCCTGCGCCAGCAGCAGCGGATGACGGGCCAGACGCAGGGCGACGCGTCCTTCGCGATCGATCGCCGGCGCGGTGGCCTCCATGCGCTCGGCCGCGTGGGCCCGGGTCATCACCCAGTCCAGCTCGCCGATCGCCTCCACGAGCGTCTCGATCTTGCTCCGCCGGGTCCGGACCGCGTCAGAGAGCTCACCCAGGATGCGGACCGTCTCCTGCTCTTCTTCGCGGAGCGCCTGGACCAGCTCGTTGTTGGCCTCCACGGCCGCCTCGGGCTCCACGAAGATCGTCTGACCACTCTGCGAGCGGTCGTGAACGATGCCGCGCACCCGCTGGCGAGCCTCGGCCCGCACCGGCAGCACATAGCGCCCGTGACGCACGGTCACGAACCGGTCGGCGAAGAGACGGTCGCCCTCGGCCTGGAGCATGCGCTCGAGGTCGGCGACGATCCGCCGCCGCCGGTCGCGGACCTGGTGCCGGAGCGATCGGAGCCGAGGGCTCGCCCGATCCGTGAGGCTGCCGTCGTCTTCCAGGGCGTGGCGGAGGGTGTCGCGGAGGTCGGTCAGGCGGGGAAGGTGCTCGGCGAGCCGGGCCAGGTCCGGGCCGTGGGATTGCACGGCCTGGCCCCAGGCCCTCAGCCGGGGCCCGGCGTCGAGTACCGGGATCAGCAGCACCAGCTCCGCGCCCTCCAGCAGGCTGCCTTCCGTGGCACAGCGCCCCAGCACCGGCCTGATGTCGGCGATGCCGTCCAGGGGTGGGGGACCCTCGGCGCCCAGAGCCACGCGGGCTTGACTGGTGAGAGCGATCGCGGATTCAACGGCGGTGACGTCGGTGAGCGGGGTGGCACCCTGTGCGCGCTCCCGCCCCATCGGGGTTCGTGACTCCTTGGCGAGCAGGGACCTCACGGCCTCCCATTCGGTCCCTCGGTCCCAGATTCGGCCCACCCTTCGCCTCACTCGTTCCCGCACCGTCGGGGCGGGAGTGCCGGCGGTACAGTCCAAATCCCGGGATTAATCGGAGATACGCTCCCGGCGCTTGGCCTTCTTGCGAGCCGCCAGGGCCTTGCGCTTGCGGCGGACGCTGGGTTTTTCATAGTGCTGCCGTTTCTTGAACTCCGACAGGAGCCCGGCCTTCTCGCACTGCTTCTTGAAGCGCTTCAGTGCGCTCTCGAAGGATTCGTCGGGCTCGACGATAACCGTGGTCAAGCAGGTCCCCCTTCGTGATTCCCCTACGCCCTCGAGCGAGTGGATAAACGGAAACTATATACCATGACGACCCCACCCCAGCAATGCGGAGCCTCGCTCATCGCCACAGCGGCGCGATCACCAGCGTCACGACCGACATCAACTTGATCAGAATGTTCATGGACGGGCCCGCGGTGTCCTTGAAGGGATCGCCCACGGTGTCGCGCCTAGCGGGAGATGGGGGTCACGACGAGGTTGAGGACGCGGCCGGCGGCCTCCGCGACGGCGGCCTCCACCGCGGGCAGCTCGTCGGGCTCGAAGACGCTCAGCACGTGGTCGGGGACCTGTGCCTTGTGCTCCGGGCGCCCGACACCCACCTTGACGCGACGGATGTCGGTCGTGCCGAGGGCCTCGATCACCGAGCGGACGCCGTTGTGGCCGCCGGCGCCCCCTTTCACGCGAACGCGTACCGCGCCGAGGGGGAGATCAATGTCGTCATAGACGAGGATCAGACTGTCGGCCTCGGCCCCGAGCCGCCGCAGGGAGCGCGCGATCACCGGCCCGCACACGTTCATGAAGGCCAGCGGCTTGACCAGCGTGACGTCCTCGCCGCGCCAACGGCCCACGCTCACCAGGGTGCCGTCGTCGCGCCGCCAGGGCTTGCGTCCCAGCGGCTCCTCGGCGACGTGGTCCAGCACGCGCTGGCCCACGTTGTGGCGGGTGTCCCGGTACTCGTCGCCGGGGTTCCCGAGTCCCACCACCACGTGGGCCACGCCGCTTTCGGTCCTGCTACTTGTCCTTCTCGGCCTTCTCGGGACGCTTGGCCTTCTTGTCGTCGGCGGCCGGCGCCGCTTCCTCGCCTTCCTTCGGCTTGCGCTCCGTGAGCACTTCCGGCTCGGCCGTGACCGCCGCCGTCGCCGCCGGGGCCGCAACTTCCTCCGCCATCGGCGGCGAGACCGTCGCCACCGCCTGGCCGGGGTCGTTCAGCACGCGCACGCCGGCGGGGACCTGCAGCTGGGCAATCGTCAGCACGTCGCCGATGGCCAGCTCGCTGACGTTGGCGTCGATCTGCTCGGGGATCGCGGTCGGCAGGCACGACACGTCGACCTCGTGGAGGACCAGGTTGAGGATGCCCTGGGTGTCGCGCACGCCCACCGCTTCGCCGACGGGATGGATGGCGACCCGCACGGTGATCGGCTTGTCGGCCGACACTTCCTGCAGATCCACGTGGAGCAGGTTCTCGGTCACCGGATCGAACTGCATGGCGCGGATGATCGCCATGCGGCTGCCTGAGTCGCCGTCGAACTTGATCGTGAGCAGCTGGGTGGTGCGTCCGTGGCCCACCAGCATGCGCAGCACGGCCTTGGGATCGACCGTGACCGTCTCGTTCTTGGCGCCACCGTAGACGATGGCCGGCACCACACCCTCGCGACGCAGCCGCTTGGCCAGCTGCTTGCCTGTGCCCTCGCGGCGCTTGATGGTCAGCTCTTGCATCGGCATGTCCGAAGTCCCTTTCCTAGACGAACAGAGTCGAGACGGATTCCTCGTCGTGGATCCGGCGGATGGCCTCGCCGAGCAGCGGCGCGACCGAGAGCACGGTGATGCGGCCGGCGGCGCGCTTGTCGTCCGGCAGGGGAATCGAGTTGGTGACGAGGACCTCTTCGATGGGCGACGCCTTGATCCGGTCGATGGCCGGCCCCGAGAGCACGGCGTGGACCCCGCAGGCCAGGATACGCTTGGCCCCCTCGCGCTGCAGCGCCATCACCGCCTGCACGAGCGTGCCCGCCGTGTCGATCATGTCGTCGATGACCACCACGTCCCGGCCGTCGACGTCACCGATCAGGTGCATGGCCACCGCCGAATTGGGTCCGTCGCGGCGCTTGTCGATGATGGCCAGGCCGCTGTTCAGCCGCTTGGCAATGGCGCGCGCGCGCTCCACCCCGCCGGCATCGGGCGACACGACCACCGGATCGTGCAGGTCCTTCTTCTTGAGGTAGTCGATCATCACCACCGGGGCGGCGAACAGGTGGTCCACCGGGATGTTGAAGAAGCCCTGGATCTGCCCGGCGTGCAGGTCGAGCGCCAGCACGCGGTTGACCCCGGCCGCCTCCAGCAGGTCGGCCACCAGCTTGGCCGAGATCGGCGCGCGGCCCGCCACCTTGCGGTCCTGGCGGGCGTAGCCGTAGTAGGGCAGGACCGCGGTGACGCGGTGGGCCGACGCGCGCTTGAGCGCATCGGTCATGATCAAGAGCTCCATCAGCGTGTCGTTCACCGGCGGACAGGTCGGCTGCACGACGAAGACGTCGGCGCCGCGCACGTTCTCGTTGAACTGCACGAAGATCTCGCCGTCGGAGAAGCGCGAGACCTCGCCCTCGCCGAGCGGGACGCGCAGGTATTGGGCGATCTCCTCGGCCAGTCCCCGGTTTGCGTTCCCGGTGAAGAGCTTCAGCTCATACGCCATGGGCGCCTCACTCACGATGTGGTTGGGGCGGGAGGATTCGAACCTCCGAATACGGGATCCAAAGTCCCGCGCCTTGCCGCTTGGCCACGCCCCATCAAGTTGCCTTGATCCGGATCGCTGCCCCGCGCAGCGTCCGCACCGCCCAGCACTCCCAGGAGCCTCGCGTCACCCGCGCCCGGATCTGCCGTGCCTGCTCCCCGGAGCGGGCGATTCCGAATACCGTCGGGCCGCTGCCCGACATCACGGCGCCCAGCGCCCCCGCCGCCACCAGGGCCGCCCGCATCTGCTCGATCTGCGGGTAGGCGGCCCGGGCCGCGGGCTCGAGCCCATTGTAGAGGCTTGCGGCCACCCGGTCCGGCCGATGCGTCGCCAGGGCCCGGGTCACCAGGCGGGCTCGGTCGCCGTCCGAGTAGACCGCCGGCGTGACCCGACCGTACATCTCGGCGGTGCTGACCGGGAACTTCGGATTCACCAGCACGAGCCCGAGGGACGACCCGCCGAGCGGTGAGAGCGTCTCGCCCCGGCCGGTTGCGACCGCGGCGCCGCCGTACAGGAAGAACGGCACGTCCATGCCCAGTCCGACTGCGAGCTCGGCGAGCGATTCCACCGGCCAGCGTAGCTCCCATAGTCGATTGAGTCCGACCAGCACTGCGGCTGCATCCGTCGAGCCTCCGCCTAGCCCGGCGGCCACCGGGATCCGCTTCTCGAGCGTGATCCGCACGCCACGGTCCACCTTGGCCTGGTCGCGCAGCATCAGGGCCGCGCGGAGCGCCAGGTTCCGTTCGTCGGTCGGGACCCCGGGAGCGCTGGTGTGCAGTTCGCACACCGGGGCCTCCTCGAGCACCAGCCGGTCGGAAAGGTCCACGGCGTGCATCACCGTGGAGATCTCGTGATAGCCGTCGGGCCGCCTGTTGAGAACCTCCAGGGTCAGGTTGACCTTGGCCGCAGCATCGACCACGAGCCGACGGACATTCCCCGACCCCTTCGACAAGGTACGGAGGCTACCACGCGTCACTGACAGCGTCAACGGATCGGTCGTGTTTTCGCGTCTTTGGGGAGCATCAGGGCGAAGCGATCGGCCGGCAGACCGACTCCCACGGCGAGGCTTCGGTAGCGCACCGTGCCGTTCACCCAGCGCGAGGCCGCGGTGAGGTCGAAGCCAGTCAACTGGCCGGTGTCGTTCCGCTCATAGGTCACGGTCGCATCCGCCCGCCCGCCGATGATCTTCAGCTGGTTGACCACTCCGGTCTGGAAGTCCATCCAGATGCGCTGCTCGTGGACGGCGCCGACCAGGGACACCGACGGCCCCCTGGCATCGGCGGGCAGCATCTCGCCCATCCTCAGGTCGCGAGGCGGCACAGCGTACCCGGCCACCATGGCGGCCAGATCCTGTGCCTCGAACGGCAGCCCGAGGATCCGCGCGGTGGTCTCGGCCGTCGCGTCACCGACGACCGCCTCGTTGGTCAGCGCGTTGTAGCCGGTCAGCCGCCCGTCGTGCACGACGCCGATCAGCATCGGCTGACCGAAGGGCGAGAGCGCCTCGAAACGGACGCTGTCGGGCCCCTTGGCCAGGATGACGCCGCTCAGCCGCTGCTTTTCATCACCGCGCTCCACGACGATGTCGGCCAGGGCGCGCAGGTCCGAGAACGCCTGCCAGCGGGCGGCGAGCAGGTCGACAGCGCGGAGGGCGTCTGCGCTGATCGGCTGGCGGGGCGGGGGCATCGCGATGGCACAACCGACCGCCAGCCCGGCGACGAGGAGGGCGAGGACGCTACTGCGAAGCCTTCGAGCGTTCACTCTGCACCCGCCGCATCTTCGTCCGCAGGTCGTCCAGCTTCTTCTTGACGCCGTCGGCGGCGGGGTCGAGCTGCAGCGCCTTCTCCCAGGCGGTGGCGGCATCCTCGTCGTAGCCGTTCTTGAGGTACGCGTCACCGAGGTGCTCGAAGATGACCGGGTCTTCCTTGGCCTTGTCGACCGCCCGCTTGAGCTCGCGCAGCGCGTCGGGGAAGCGCCCCTGCTGGTAGAAGGCCCAGCCGAGACTGTCGAGGAAATACCCGTTGTCCGGCTCCAGCGCCAGCGCCTTGTTGATGAGATCCACGGCCTCCTCGAGGTTCTGCCCGCGCTCGGCGAACATGTAGCCGACGTAGTTGTAGGCCTCGGCGTGCTTGGGGTCGATCGCGATCACGCTCCGGAACTCCTTGACGGCCTCGTCGAAGCGCTGCTGCTTTTCATAGACCACGCCGAGCTGGAAGCGCAGGTCCTTCTGCTTGTCGTCGAGGGTGAGACCCTCCTGCAGGGCCGCGACGGATCGCTCGTACTGCTTGGCCCGGAAGTGCGCCGTCCCGAGGTAGAGGAACAGGTCCGGCCGCCGGGGATCGATGTTGATCGCATCGCGCAACAGCACGATGGCCTCGTCGTACTGCTTGGCCTTGCTGTGCAGGAACGCCAGCTGGACGCGGGCGTCGATCGAGCGCGGGTCAGTGCGGAGGATGCGCTCCAGCTCCGCCCGGGCGTCGGCGTCGCGGCCGGCGTCCATGTACGTGGTGGCCAGGAAATAGCGCGCCCGCAGATTCGAGGGCTCCAGCAGCACCACGCGGCGGAAGGCCTCGCTGGCCCGATCGTAGAGCTTCTGCTCGTAGTACACCGCGCCCATCTTCATCCACACGCGCGGGTCGCGCGGCGCGAGCTCGGTCAGAGCCTCGACCTCGGGCTGCGCCTCCTTGAAGCGCCCGAGGCGGATCAGCAGGTCGCCCAGCCGCTCGACGAAGGCGGGGTTGTCGGAGTTGGCCTTCACGGCCCGCCGATAGACCTCGATCGCCTCGTCGGTACGGCGTTGCGATTCGTACACGTATCCGAGCGCCGTCCAGGCGCCGTCGTGATCAGGATCGAGCTCGACGGCGCGCGTGAGGCGCGTGATGGCTTCGTTCCAGTTCTCCGTCTCGATCGCCAGGCGGCCGAGCAGGAACTGCGCCTGGACGTTCTTGGGCTGCCGGTCGACCAGCCGCAGCAGGACCGCTCGGGCGCGGTCGTACGCCTTCTGCTCCACCAGGTAGCGGGCGAGGGTGAGGTACGCCTCTTCCGAATCGGGGCTCAGCGCGATGACCTTGTCCAGCTCCGCTTCGGCCTCGGTCCAGTTCTTCTGGGAGCGGTAGAGCTCGGCCAGCGTCAAGTGCGACTGGGCCTCGTTGGGCGACAGCTGCACCGCCTTGCGGGCGGCGGCCAGCGCCTCGGTTGGCTGATCGGCGCGCACCAGCCACTGCGCGAGCTGGCTCCACAGATATGCCGAGTCGGGATCGCGGCGAAGGGCTTCCTGCATCGGCGCGATCGCGTCCTTGAAGCGGCCGTTCTGCGCCAGGATCTGGGCGACCGAGTACTGGTAGTAGGCCTCGGCTGACATGTCGCGATCGCGCGAGGACCGCCGCGGCGTCTCGGAGCCGTCAGATCCCGACCCCGCGCCGGCGGTGGCGCATCCGGCAAGCACGCCGGCCAGCAGCAGGAGGCGAACGGCGGTTGAGCCAAACATTATGGTTCCTGACCTCGGGGCCCCGCGCCCCACGCCCGGGCCATCAGGCGCCGGGCGGAGTGGGCGAGAGCCGGATCTGAGATCGCAGCGGCGGCCGCGTCGATCGCGCGTGTGTCGTCTTCGGTGAGTCGCGACCCCCGCGGGGCCGGACGGGCGAGTGGTGGCGCGTCTTCCACCGGTGCGGCGCCCAGGCTGAAACGAAGCGTCTGGATCGAGGGAACTTCCGCGCGCAGACGCGTGGTGAGCTCGGCGCTGCGCAGCGTGAGCTCGTGCAGCCACGGGGAGTTGTCGACCACGACGTGCAGGCACCCGTTGCTGAGCGCGGTCGGCCTCGCACGACGGGCGACGTCGGGTCCAACCAGCCCACCCCAGGTCCGCCGCAGACGCTCCACGAGCAGCCGATCCTCCAGCTGGGGCAGGGCGTTCAAGAGCAAGTCTCCGACGGCGCGGGGGGCGCTGCGCTTCATGAGCCACCATGATACTCCCGCCCCCCCGCGGCTGGCCAGCATAGGACTCCTCGTTTATAGTGGCCTCCACCATGGCAAAGCCGAAGCGCGGCGATATGTTGGAGCTCGTCATCGACGACCTCGCCTTCGGCGGCGAAGCCGTCGGACGGGCCGACGGGTACGTCATGTTCGTGCGTGGCGGCGTGCCGGGCGATCGTCTCCGAGTGAAGGTGACCGAGGCGCGCGGCCGCTTCGGTCGGGGCGTGATCGACGAGGTGCTGCAGGCTTCTCCCGACCGGGTGGAGCCGCCCTGCCCATATTTTGGGCGCTGCGGGGGCTGCCGACTCCAGCAGATCGCCTATCCCGCCCAGCTCGCGTTCAAGGAGCGGCAGGTCCGCGAGTGCCTCACGCGCCTGGGCGGCCTGCCGCCCTTCGAGCTGCGGCCGATCGTCGCGGCGCCGGAGATCTTCGGCTACCGCAACAAGATGGAGTTCACGATTGCCGGGGCCGGCCCGGCCGTCGGTCTGCACGCGGCCGAGCGCTACGACGTGGTACTGGACATCGAGCGCTGCTTGCTGCAGTCGGACACGATGAACACGCTCCTCGACGAGTTCCGTCGTCAGATCCGCGCGCGCGCGCTGTCGGTGTGGGACCAGCAGACCGAGCGCGGCCTGCTACGCTTCCTGACCCTGCGGGAGGGGCGGCGCACCAGCCAGGCCATGGTCAACGTCGTGGCCTCCGCACCCGACGTGGCGGCCCTGATGCCGGTGGCCGAGGCGCTGCGTGAGCGCACGCCGGCGACCGCCAGCGTCTTGCTCAACGTCAACGCCAAGAAGGCCAGCGTGGCGGTCGGCAGCGAAGAGCACCTGCTGCTCGGCCGTGACCACATCACGGAGTCGCTGAGTGGCGTGCATTTCGCGGTCTCGGCCAACTCGTTCTTCCAAACGAACACGGTGCAGGCCGAGCGCCTGTTCGCCCTGGTGGCCGAGGCCTGCGCGCTCGACGGCGGCGAGACGCTGATAGACCTCTATTCCGGCACCGGCGCCATCAGCTTGCTGCTGGCGCGCCGGGTCCGCCACGTGTACGGCATCGAGGTGGCGGAGCCCGCGGTGGCCGACGCGGTCCGCAACGCGCGGGCCAACGGCATCGACAACTGCACGTTCCTGACCGGCGAGGTCCGCCACGTGCTGCCCACGCTAATGCGCGACGGCGTGCGGGCCGAGGTCGTGGTCGCCGATCCGCCCCGCGCCGGCTTTCACCCCAAGGCACTGAGCGCGCTGGCGGCGCTGGCTCCGGCCCGGCTGGTGTACGTCTCCTGCAACCCCTCGACGCTCGCCCGCGACGTCGGCGAGCTCGTCCGCCAGGGCTATCGGCTGGAGTGGGTGCAGCCGGTGGACATGTTCCCCCAGACGCCGCACATCGAGGCCGTGGCCCGTCTCAGCCGGGCATGACGACCTACTTCGTGCGGCGACTGCTGCAGTCGCTGATCGTGCTGCTCGGCGTGTCCTTCGTCGTCTTCTTCATCCTGCATCTCACCGGAGATCCCGCGCTGGTGCTGTTGCCTCCTGACGCCAGCCCCGAGGACGTCCGCCGCTTCCGCGAGGCGATGGGCTTCAACGATCCCTTCTTCGTGCAGTACGGGCGATTCCTCGGCGGCGCCCTGCGGGGCGACTTCGGCCAATCGATCCGTCACGGCGAATCCGCCTTTCATCTAGTGGCCGAGCGGATGCCGGCCACCTTCGAGCTGGCCGGCGCAGCACTGCTGCTCGCGCTGGTGCTGTCGATTCCGGCCGGGATCATCTCGGCGGTGCGACGCAACACCGCGCTCGACTACTTCTCGACGGTGGTGGCGCTGCTCGGTCAGTCGATGCCGACGTTCTGGCTCGGCATCATGCTCATCCTCTTGTTCTCGGTCCAGTTCCACCTGCTGCCGTCGTCCGGCCGTGGCACGCTTGAGCACCTGATCCTGCCGGCGGTGACCCTGGGCCTGTTCACGACCGCGCGCATCACCCGGCTCACGCGCTCGGGCATGCTCGAGGTGCTGGGCCAGGACTACATCCGCACCGCGCGGGCCAAGGGCGTCAGCAACCCCCCGGTCGTGTGGAAGCATGCGCTGAAGAACGCGGCGATTCCGATCGTGACGATCGTCGGCATCGAGCTCGGCACGCTGCTGGGCGGCTCCGTGATCACCGAGACGATCTTCGCGTGGCCGGGGGTGGGACGGCTCAGCGTGCAGGCCATCGCCAATCGCGACTACCCCGTCGTGCAGGCCGCGGTCTTCCTGCTGGCGACGACGTTCGTGGTCGTCAACCTCCTGGTCGACATCATCTATACCTACCTCGACCCGCGCATCCGTCTGCGGTGAGCCGATGAGCGTGCCGGCCGCCGCCATCGCTCTGCCCGACACGCCCCGCGAAGACCGGCGGGAGTGGCTGGTGTTCCTCCGGCGCCTGGCCGCCCGGCGCACGGCGCTGTTCGGAATGCTCGTGGTCGGGATCGTGGTGCTGACCGCGCTGGCCGCGCCGCTGGTCTCGCCCTTCGATCCCATCGCGCAGGACCTCGGCGATCAGCGACTGAAGCCACCGGCCTGGCGCGACGCCGGCGGCCGCCTGCATCCGCTCGGTACCGATCACCTCGGCCGCGATCTGCTGGCGCGCGTGATCTTCGGCGCCCGCCCGGCGCTCCTGGTCGGCTTCGCCGCGGTGGCGATCTCCGGCATCCTCGGGTTGATCGCCGGTCTGGTGTCGGGCTACTTCGGGGGCCGGATGGACGACATCCTGATGCGGCTGGCCGATATTCAGCTGGCCTTTCCGTTCATCCTGCTGGCCATCGCCGTGATCGGGGTGCTGGGGCCGAGCCTGACGACGATCATCGTCGTCATCGGCGTGTCGTCGTGGGTGGTGTATGCGCGGATCGTGCGTGGCGCGGTGCTCTCCCTGCGCGAGCGGGAGTTCGTGCAGGCGGCCCGCGCGCTCGGCGGCGGCGACAGCCGCGTGCTGTTCCGCCACGTGCTGCCCAACGTGCTGACCCCGTGGCTGGTGGTCGCCACCCTGGACATGGCCCGCGTCATCGTGATCGAGTCGGCGCTGTCGTTCCTGGGACTGGGCGTGCAGCCGCCGGACCCGACGTGGGGCGGGATGCTGGCGGATGGACGCGTCTACATCACGACCGCGTGGTGGCTGGCGACGTTCCCCGGGCTGGCGATTCTGGTGACGGTACTCGGGATCAATCTGTTCGGTGACGGTCTGCGCGATACGTTAGACCCGCGCCTCAAGGTGTGAGAGCCGAACAATAGTTGGCGGCGGGCCGATGAAAAGGGGCCATCTGCTTCGTTGGCGCCCGCGGCCGCACGCTCAACGTACAGGGAGTACGCCTCGCGTGCGACTCGCGGGCGCCGCCTCGCATCTGACCCCTTTTGATCGGCCCGGGATCGCGCCGGGTCGCTCTGCCTGTTCTCGTGCGTCCCGTGCCCGGGCCGCTCGCTTTCGCTTCGCGACTCGCTCGCTAGCGAGTCGGTTGTTTCGTTAGGCGCAGATACGGGGTCAGGGCGCGCCAGCCGCTGGGGAATTTCTGCTTGGCTTCTTCGTCGGTGACGGCGGGGACGATGATGACGTCTTCGCCTTGGCGCCAGTTGACGGGGGTGGCGACGCGGTGGGCGTCGGTGAGTTGTAGGGAGTCGATCACGCGGAGGATCTCGTCGAAGTTGCGGCCGGTGGTCTGCGGGTAGGTGATCATCAGACGGATCTTCTTCTTCGGGTCGATGACGAAGACGGTGCGTACCGTGTAGACCTCGTCGTGGGCGGGATGCATCATCCCGTAGAGGTTCGCCACCTTGCGGTCGGGGTCGGCGACGATCGGGAAGTTGGGAGCTTGCCCCTGGGTCGCGCGGATGTCCTCGGACCACTTTGCGTGCGCGTCCACCGGATCGATGGAGAGTCCGATCGCCTTCACTCCGCGTCGGTCGAACTCCGGCTTGAGCCGGGCCACGTACCCGAGCTCCGTCGTGCACACGGGCGTGAAGTCGCGCGGATGGGAGAACAGGATCGCCCACGAGTCGCCCGCCCAGTCGTGGAAGCGGATCGCCCCTTGCGTGCTCTCGGCCGAGAAGTCCGGAGCGATGTCCCCAAGACGTAGTGACATGAAACCCTCCTGTTTCAGGGATTTATCGAGGCCAAGGTTACTCTTGACAATTCCGATCGGCAATAGGTATTTTATCCGCGTGCAGACGTCAGCCGTCATGAGCACAGTCGAGCGAGGCCGGTGCCCGATCTGTCGGGTCACGCTCGTCCTGCGCACCGCCGAGGAGGTCATCATCCGGAACGCCATCGTGAGGGCCGATGCGCCGACCGGGCGAGTCACGGCGAAATGCCCCCGATGTAAAGGCTGGGTAGACGTCCCGTTGAGGTACATCGGGTAGGCGCGAACCCAAGGCGAAAGTCGCATTGCAAGACGAAGCCGGAGGTCGGAGTCATCCGCCTCCGGCTTCCGCGTTTTCAGGGAGGCCAGGCCGTGAGCGAGACAGTCAAGGAGAGCAAGGCGCAGCGGGCGGAGCGGCTCAAGCGTGAGTTGAATCCGTGGGAAGCCTTTGACGAGATCCGGCGCTTCGCCCGCGAGGGGCACGCCTCCATCCCACCGGAGTGGGGGACGTACTTCCGCTGGTGGGGCGTCTACAGCCAGGGCGATGGCGTCGGCGCGATCGGCGGTAAAGGCGGGGAAGGCAAGGCGACGCCGTACTTCATGGTCCGCATCCGCATCCCGAACGGCGCGCTGGCCGCGCACCAGGTGCGGGCCATTGCCGACCTGGCCGAGCGGCACGGGCGCGGCGTGGCCGATCTCACCGTCCGGCAGAACGTCCAGCTGCACTGGGTGACGATCGAAGACCTGCCGACGGTGCTCGAAACGCTCTGGCGCACCGGCATCACGACGCTCGGCGCCTGCGGAGACGTCACCCGGAACGTGACGGGCTGCCCGGTGGCGGGCGTGGATGCCGACGAGCTGGTGGACGCCTCGCCCCTGGTGCACGCGGCCACGCGCATGCTCAACGGCAACCCCGACTTCTACAACCTTCCACGCAAGTACAAGACCACGATCACCGGGTGCCGGAGCTGGTGTGTCTACCCGGAGATCAACGATCTCGGGTTGACCGCCGTGCGCCACCCGGGCACCGGCGAGGTCGGCTTCTCCGTCCGCATCGGCGGTGGTCTCTCCACCGACCCGCACCTGGCCGTGCGCCTCGACGCCTTCGTGCGCTGGCGCGAGGTGCTTCCCGTCGTGCGCGGGGTGTCGGAGCTGTTCCGGGACAGCGACGTCCTGCGCGAGAACCGGGAAAAGGCGCGGCTGAAGTTTCTCTTCCTGAACGGCGGGTGGACACCGGCGCGCTTTCAGACCGAGCTGGAGCGGCGCATCGGCTTCGCGCTGGCGCCGGCGGTGGAGGAAGACGCGCCGGAAGACGTCTACCGCGATCACGTCGGCGTTCATCCCCAGCGCCAGGACGGTCGCAGCTACGTCGGCCTGCCCGTGCTCCGCGGGCGTCTCACGCCCGATCAGCTGCGGGCGATCGCCTCACTGGCCGAGCGCTTCGGCTCGGGGGAGGTCCGCACCACGACGATGCAGAACGTGATCGTGCTCGACGTGCCGAGCGCCCGCGCAAAGGCGCTGGCCGCCGAGGCCGAGACGATCGGTCTTGCGCTCGACGCCTCGCCGTTCCGGCGGGGAACGGTGGCGTGCACGGGGAGCGAGTTCTGCAAGCTGGCGCTCACCGAGACGAAGGGCTTCGCGCGCCGCCTCGTCGGGGACCTCGAGACGCGCTTGCCCGGCTTCGATCGCCACGTGCGCATCCACGTCACCGGCTGCCCGAACTCGTGCGGCCAGCACTGGATCGCCGACATCGGGATCGAGGGCAAGAAGCTGAAGGTGGACGGCGCGATGGTCGACGCGTACTACTTTTGCGTCGGCGGCGCGGTCGGCCGCCACGCCACGGTGGCGCGCCCCGTCGGCTATCGGGTCGCGGCCGACGAGGTGCCGGCCGCGATCGAGCGGCTGCTCCGGCGCTATCTCGACGACCGCGCGCCGGGCGAGCCCTTCCGCGGCTTCTGCGCCCGCCACACCGACGCGGAGCTGCGCGAGATTCTGGCCGGCGGGCTCGCGGCCGCTGTCGAGCGCGATGTCCCGGCCGGCCGGCCGCCGCACGGAGTCGAGGGCTGATGGGACTCTTTCCGATCGTCCTCGAGCTGGCACGGCGGCCGTGCCTCGTCGTCGGTGGCGGTCCGGTGGCCGAGCGCAAAGTGGAAGGGCTGCTGGCCGCCGACGCCGACGTCACGGTCGTGAGTCCGACCATCACCGAGCTGCTCGCCTCCCATGTGGCGTCGGGGCGTATCCGCCATCACGCGCGGCCCTATCGCGCCGGCGATCTGCAAGGCATGGCCCTCGCCTTCACCGCGCTCGACGAGCCGGAGGCCACCAAGGAGGTCGCCGCCGAGGCGGGGGAGCGTGGCGTCTGGCTCAATGCGGCCGACGATCCGGCCCGTTGCGACTTCATCCTGCCGGGCGTCGTGCGTCGTGGCGCCCTGACCATCGCCGTCGCCTCCGGCGCGACCAGCCCGGCGGTGACCCGGGCGCTGCGCGAGCACCTCGACTCCGTGCTGGGGCCGGAGTGGACGACGCTCGCCGCGCTCGCGGCCGAGGCGCGTCGCGATCTGCACGCCGCCCGCACCCCGGCAAACGGAGAGCGGTGGCGTGTCGCGCTGGGGCCGGCTGTGCGGGCGCTCATCGCCGACGGCCGTGTCGACGACGCCCGGCGCCGGCTCCGTGCGACCCTCGGAGTGCCCGAATGACCGGCGGCGTCGCGCTGGTGGGGGCCGGTCCGGGCGACCCGGGTCTCATGACCGTCCGCGGGCTTGCGATCCTGAGAAAGGCGCAGGTCGTCGTCTACGACCGTCTGATCGATCCGCGGCTCCTGGACGAAGCGCCGCCGCGGGCCGTGCGCGTGTTCGTCGGCAAGGCCAGCGGCGCGCACACGCTGCCCCAGTCCGAGATCAACGCGCTGCTGATCGGTCACGCCCGCCGGGGCCAGCGGGTGGTCCGCCTCAAGGGGGGCGATCCCTTCGTGTTCGGCCGGGGCGGGGAAGAGGCCGAAGCGCTGGCGGCCGCCGGCATTCCGTTCGAGGTGGTTCCCGGCGTCAGCTCGGCCGTGGCGGCGCCGGCTGCGGCCGGGATTCCGGTAACCCACCGCGCCGTCGCCTCCTCGTTCGCCGTCGTCACCGGCCACGAGGACGACCGAAAATCGTTCAGTCGCGTGGACTGGGCCCGGCTGGCCACCGCCGTGGATACGCTGGTGATCCTGATGGGTCTCGAGAACCTGCCGCGTATCGCCCGGGCGCTGCGGCAGGCGGGCCGCGCCGCCGAGACTCCGGCCGCGGTCATCGAGCGGGGCGCGACGACCGGTCAGCGCGTGGTGGTGGGGCGATTGGACACCATCGCGACGAGGGTGGCCGCGGCCGGAGTGCGGTCGCCCGCGGTCATCGTCGTGGGAGACGTCGTGGCGCTGCGGCCGCGGCTTCTCGGGGCTGCCGCCGACGGCTCAGGCGAGGTCGGAGTAGGAGCCGGCGAGCAGGGTGTCGGCGCCGAGGCCGAGCTCGGCGAGGAGCTGATGCAGGTGCTGCTCGGCGCGCGCTGACGCCGTCTCGTCGTCCACCGACGCTTCGAATTCCACGAACGTCCCCAGCCCTTCCACCGTGTCCAGGTGCACCTGGACACCTTGCCATCGCCAGATCTCGCGGCGCTTGTGGACTCGGGCGCGGACTCCGAAGGCGGCCTCGAGCAGCACGCGCAAGGCGGCGGCGTCGGGGACTTCGGCCAGATGAATCCGGCTGTTCTTCACGGCGGCGATGTCCGGGCGGTCGTACAGGATGAGCTGGGCGGCCCGCTCCGGGACCTCGCGAAGCTTCAGGCGGCCGCGCGGCACCGCGAAGTACGTGTCGTGCTGAGCGAGGATCGCCTCGAGACGGGCATCGCGCGACAGGCGCGTGCGCACGGCGTCGAGATCCGGGCAGCGGGCCTTCAGCTCGACGAGCTGCTTCGGCGCCATCGGTACACGAGCAAGGCGCCGGCGACCGGCACCGTGAGCCACAGCACGCCGCCGTGCGCGCCCACCGCCAGATCGAGCACGAGCGCCAGCAGGCCGCCGATCACCGCGACCCACAGCAGCGCCCCGGTCGTGGCGCCGAGGGCCCAGCGCCATCCGAGGGCGGCTGGTACGAGCGCGGCCGCCGCGCCCAGGGAGTCGAGCACGACGTCGGCCGCGCTGCCGGTGCGGCTGGGCAGCGTGGCTTGATGACTCTCGTCCACGATCGCGGTGGCGACGCTGATCGCCAGCGCCAGCCACGCCGCCGACGGCCCGCGGAAGCCGGCGCCCCGGGTGAGCGTGCGAAACCACAGCAAGGAGAGGATGCCGTACTCCGTAACGTGGGCGCTCTTGCGCACGAGACCGTGGATCGCGCCGATCTGATCGGGCGTCAGCCAGGGAAAGAGCCACAGCAACACCGGGGCCAGCAGGCTGCCGGTGTTCTCGGCGCTGAAATCGCCCGAGGAAAACCCGAGAACGAGCAACGTCCAGACGAGGGCGGGCACCCAGGTGACGAGGCGGCTCACCCTTTCATGATACAGTCGCAGCGATGCTCGGCGAGATCCTCGACGATCTGTTGATCTCCGCCTCGACGGGCCGATGCATCACCGCCTCCCGACATTTCCCCGCGCGTGCCGCCGTGCTGGCGCCGTTTCCGGCGTCGCTCGATCCGCGCATCGCCGAGGCCCTGCGCGCCCGCGGCATCGAGCAGCTCTACAGTCATCAGGCCCGCGCGTGGGAGCTCGTCGAGCAGGGCAAGAACGTGGTGGTGGTCACCCCGACCGCTTCCGGCAAGACGCTCTGCTACAACCTGCCGGCGCTGCAGTCGCTGGTCGAGCGGCCGGAGGCGCGCATCCTCTATCTGTTCCCGACCAAGGCGCTGGCCCAGGATCAGCTGTCCGAGCTGGAGAACCTGGCCAAGTCGATGCCCGAGATGCGCATGTTCACCTACGACGGGGACACGCCCCAGGACGCACGGCGCGCCGTGCGGGCGCGCGCCAATCTCGTCCTCACCAACCCCGATATGCTGCACTCCGGCATCTTGCCGCACCACACGAAGTGGGCGAGCCTCTTCCAGAATCTCCGCTTCGTCGTCATCGACGAGCTCCACGCCTACCGCGGCGTGTTCGGCTCGCACCTGGCCAATGTGCTGCGCCGGCTCAAGCGCATCTGCGCCCACTACGGCTCCACGCCGCAGTTCATCATGGCCTCGGCGACGATCGGCAATCCGGGCGAGCTGGCGCACCGGGTCATCGGCGAGCCGGTGGAAGAGATCACCGAGAGCGGCGCGCCCACCGGCGAGAAGACGTTTCTCTGCTACAACCCCCCGGTGGTCAACCCCGAGCTGGGAATCCGGGCGCCGTATCTCGGTGAGGCGGCGAAGCTCGCGATCCGCCTGCTGCGCGACGAGATACCGACGATCGTCTTCGCCCAGAGCCGGCTGTCGACCGAGGTGCTGCTGACCGCCATCAAGCAGGGCGTGGCCGACCGCGCGACCGGCGATGCCGGCATCGTGCGTGGCTATCGCGGCGGTTACCTGCCGAATCGCCGCCGGGCGGTGGAGCGCGAGCTGCGCACGGGCGAGGCGCTCGGCGTCGTGTCGACGAACGCGCTGGAGCTCGGCGTGGACATCGGTCACCTGGACGCCGCGGTCCTGGCCGGATACCCGGGAACGATCGCCTCGATGTGGCAGCAGGCGGGCCGGGCCGGGCGCCGCACCGAAGCCTCGGCGGCGGTGCTGGTCGCGACCAGCGCGCCGCTCGATCAGTTCATGGTGACGCATCCCGACTATCTCTTCGGCACGCCGCCCGAGCACGCGCGGGTCAATCCCGACAACCCGTTCATCCTGGTGAACCACCTCAAGTGCGCGGCCTTCGAGCTGCCGATCGGCGAGGCCGAGCGCTTCGGCGCCGTCGAGGTGCGCCGCGAGCTGGCCGCGCTCGAAGACGAGGGCGTGCTGCACCGGGCGGGGACGCGATATCACTGGGCGTCGGAGACCTATCCGGCCGACCACATCTCGCTGCGCACCGTGACCACCGACAACTTCCTGGTCATCGACACCACCGCGCGCGACGAGAAACAGACCAAGAAGCGTCAGATCGTCGCCGAGGTCGACTGGGGCAGCGCGTTCGCGACGATCTATCCCAAGGCGATCTATCTGATCGAGAGCGTGCCCTTCGAGGTCCAGGAGCTCCACTTCCGCGAGGACGAGGAGAAGGTGGCCTACGTCAAGCGCGTGAACGTGGACTACTTCACCGACGCCATCAGCGCCAAGGGCGTCTGGATCCTCCGCCGCCTCGAGACCCGCGAGCATGCAACCTATCTCGCCGAGCAGGGCGAGGTCCTGGTGGCCGAGAAGGTGGTCGGCTTCAAGAAGATCAAGCAGGGCACGCTGGAAAATGTGGGCTCGGGCGAGGTGGAGCTGCCGCAGCAGGAGCGGCAGACGACGAGCGTGTGGCTGACGGTGCCGCCGGCGACGCTCGACCGCGTCAGCCGCTCGCGCGAGGAGCTGATCGACGGCCTGCGCGCGGTGACCTATCTGCTCCACCACCTGGCGCCGATCTTCCTGCTGTGCGACATCCGCGACCTCGGCTCGTGGCTCGGTGACACGACGCCGGCCGAGACCGGCGCGGTGGCCACGCGCGAGTCGGCCAAGCAGCGCCTCATGCAGGCCGAGCACTTCAACCCGACCATCTATCTCTACGACTCGCACGCCGGGGGCATCGGCCTGGCCGAGCGGCTCTTCGAGATCCTCCCCGACCTGCTGCGCCACGGCCTGGAGACGCTGCAGGCGTGCGCCTGTGCGGCCGGGTGTCCCTCGTGCGTCGGTCCCGTGAACGAGGTCGGCCGCCGCGCCAAGACCACCGCCGCTCGACTCCTCACCGCGCTCACCGCCTGAGGCGGATGCCAAGCCTCGGCGAGCTTCGCCGTGTGATCCGTCGCATCGAAGGCGCCCGGCCCCCGCGGCCGGCCGCCGACCCGGTGGAGCAGGTCGTCGACGGGGAGCTGCTCGACACGGGCCAGGGCACGATCGTCGTCGTCCGCCGCGACTACGCGCTCACTCACCGCCATGGCGCCGAGCCGCTCGGCGATGCCACCGCGGCGCCGCTCGAGATGCTCGCGCGCGCGGCGCGGATCGACGCTGAGCTGGGCGACGCCGGGCGCCTGCTCTTCCTCGACACCGAGACCACCGGGCTGGCCGGCGGCACCGGAACGTACGCGTTCCTGGTGGGCGCGGCGTGGCTCGAGGGCGATCGCCTCGCGCTCACGCAGTTCTTCATGCGCGACTTCGACGACGAGCCGGCGCTGCTGGCCGCGCTGGAGCCGCTGTTGACGCGCGCCACCGCCGTCGTCACGTTCAATGGCGCGGGCTTCGACCTGCCGTTGCTCGAGACGCGCTTCGTGCTGGCCCGTCGCCGCTGGCCGGCCGCGCTGACGAACCTCGACCTGCTCAAGCCGGCGCGCCGGGTGTGGACGGGCTGGCTGGCCGACTGCCGGTTGCCCACGCTCGAGAGCGAGGTGCTCGGCCTGGCCCGTGACAACGACGTGCCGGGCGCGCTGATTCCGCTGCTCTACTTCGACTATCTGCGCACGCGGCGCGCCGGGCCCCTCAAGCGCGTGTTCGAGCACAACCGCCTGGACGTGCTGTCGCTCGTCGCTCTGGTCGGCTGGTTCGGTCGGGCGCTCGGTCCGGACGCCGACGTGCGTCCGGAGGAGCTGGCCGGTCTCGGCCGCCTGTGGGAGCCGGTCGACGTCGAGCGCGCGCTCGCGTGCTACCGGAACGCGCTGGCCGCCGGCGTGCGAGAGCCGGTCGCGCGCTGGGCGCGGATGCGCCTGGCGCTGTGGGAGAAGCGCGCCGCGCGCTGGGAGGCGGCGTGCGCCCTGTGGGAGACCGCGCGCGGCGACGACCTCTTCGATCCGCGGCCGTGGGAGGAGCTGGCCAAGTTCCAGGAGCATCGCGCGCGCGATCTGTCGGCGGCGCGGGCGATCGTCGCCGACGCCCTCGATCAGGCGCGCAGCATCGGCGCCGCGCCGCGCGTGCTGGACGGCTTCGCCTACCGGTTGGCTCGCATCGAGCGCCGTCTCAATCGTCCGGGGCTCGACCCCGCGACGACGTGAACGGAGCGCCGGCCGACCTGGCGAAAGGTTGCCGGCAGACCAGCTGGTCGGCGGCGCGCTGGTCGGCTCCATCATCGTCGATGCGGTGATCGTCGAGCTGATTCGGGCGACGCGCGCTCCGTTCGGAGGCTTCGCCCCCCACGTGCCCATCGGCACGCTACGGATGGTGCTCATCGTGCTGGCCATTGCCGATCTCGTCGCCATCCGGTTCGTGCGCGCGCAGATGCTGGGCGCGGCTCGGGGGGCGGCCCCCGCTACCAACGCGTCGCATCGGGCCCGGGGCCTGTTCACGGTCAGCGTCGTCCTCCTGGCGCTGTGCCTGGCGGTGGCGATCTACGGGCTCGTCCTGTTCCTGATCGGCGGGCGAGGGCTGGACTTCTACACCTTCGCCTTCGTGTCGCTGCTGGCGATGGCCGTGCACTTCCCCCGGCTGGCCCAGTGGGAGGAGTGGGTGAAGGACATGGCCCCCGCGCGTGAGCCGCGACCAGGCGCCGTCTCCTGACGGCGGCGAGGGAGCGGTTACTCGGCGGGAAACGCGACGACGTGGAGCACGTGCGCCTCGGGCCGCACGCGCTGGCCGGTCGCGAAGGCCGCCGAGGACGGCTGCGAGGAGTGCACGCGGCCGCCGGAGGGCAGCCCCAGGCAGTAGAGCGTTTCCGAGCCGCGGAAGTAGCGGCGGGTCAGCACCGCCTCGCCCGCCTCGTCCGGCACGAACGTGACGTCGTCGGGACGGATCATCACGCGAACCTTGGTGCCGGGCTCGCGACGCTCGCCGTGACCGAAGACCCCGATCTCGGTCACGATGCCCTCGGAGGTCACGACCCCCGGCAGGAAATCCGCGGCGCCCACGAACTCGGCGACGAACGGTGTGGCCGGTCGATGGTAGATGGTCTCCGGCGGCCCGAGCTGTTCCAGCCGCCCCGCGTTCAGCACGCCGACCTCGTCGGCGATGGTGAAGGCTTCCTCCTGGTCGTGGGTCACGAAGATCGCCGTCGTCTTCGTGGCGCGGAGGGTCTTCTCCACCTCGTCGCGCATCTGCGCGCGCAGATCGGCATCGAGGTTCGAGAACGGCTCGTCGAGGAGCAATAGCGCCGGCTCGGGCGCCAGCGCGCGGGCGGTCGCGACCCGTTGCTGCTGACCACCGGACAGCTCGTGGGGATAGCGCCGGGCGAGATCGCCCAGACCGATCAGATCCAGGATCCGCGCAACCTGGGCGCTGCGCGCCGTCCGCGGCCGACGCGCCAGGCCGAACGCGACGTTCTCCTCGACCGTGAGGTGAGGGAACAGCGCGTAGTCCTGGAAGACGACGCCGACCCCACGCTCCTCCGGAGGAACGCCCCGGCTGCCGGCCTGCGCCACGACGCGTCCCCCAATGGCGATCTGGCCTTCGTCCGGCTCCTCGAATCCCGCGATCAGGCGGAGCGTCGTCGTCTTGCCGCAGCCGGAGGGACCCAGCAGCACGAGGATGCGCCCCGCCTCGAGCGTCAGGGTCAGGCCATCCACTGCGGCCGGCCGGTCGGCACCGAAGCGCTTCCCGATCCGTGCGAGCTCGAGCAGGGGCATCGCGCCGATTATGACACCGGTGTGAGTGGCGGCTGGCCGTCCAGCACGGCCAGGCAGTTGCGGATGGCCAGGGCGGCCATGGCGATGCGGGTATCGAGCGAGGCGCTCCCGATATGGGGCGCCAGCGTGACGTTGGCCAGCGGCAGCAGGCCGGGGTGAATCGTGGGCTCGTCCTCGAAGACGTCCAGCCCGGCCCCGGCGATCCAGCCCTCGGTGAGCGCCCGGACGAGCGCCGCTTCGTCCACCACGGGGCCCCGCGCGGCGTTGACCAGGACGGCAGTCTTCTTCATGAGCCGCAGCGTGCGCTCGTTGATCAGGTGCTTCGTGTCCGGAGTGAGCAGCGTGTGCAGAGTCACGTAGTCAGATTCGCGGAGGAGGGTCGGCAGGTCGGCGGCGGTCGCCTGCAGCTCGCGCTCGACCGCCGCATCGGCCCGGACCGCATCGTGATAGAGGACGCGCATGCCGAATCCCCGGGCCCGACGCGCCATCGCGCGCCCGATGCGGCCGAAGCCGACGACGCCCAGCGTCTTGCCGTGGATGTCGGTCCCCCACAGGACTCCCCACCGCCAGGACGTCCACTGGCCGGAGCGGACGTAGGCGTCGGCTTCCACGACCCGCCGACCGGCCGCCATGAGCAGGGTCCAGGCGAAGTCGGCGGTCGTCTCGGTGAGGACGTCCGGCGTATTGGTGACGACGACGCCATGCCGGCGGGCGGCGGCCACATCGATGTTGTTGAAGCCCACGGCCACGTTGGCGACCACCTTCAGCCCGGGCACAGCCTGCAGCAGCTCCTCGTCGACCGTGGAGATGATGTGGCACACCAGCCCGGCCCGACCCTGGAGCCGTCTGATCAGCTCTGCCCTCGATAGCGGCAGCTCGCTGTCGTGGTAATCGACCTCGACATTCGCGGGGATGATCGCGCGTGATTCTTGCGGCAAAACGTTTGAAATCAAAATACTTTTTGCCATTTTTGGCCCTCGCGAATTTCTGCTTGCCGACCCCCGGAAGCGGGCTTATATTAGCACTCGATTCTGAGGAGTGCTAAACGGGACCGAGCAACTGGCGCAAGCAAATGCAACGCTCCAGCACGGTCGACCCAGTGTCAACCACAACTCAAGGAGGCAGGGCGTTCTATGAAGAAGATTCGTCCGCTGCATGACCGAATCCTCGTCAAGCGCGAGGAAGAGGGCGAGGAGAAGATCGGCGGGATCATCATTCCCGACAGCGCCAAGGAAAAGCCCCAGCGCGCGAAGGTCGTCGCGGTGGGCGCCGGCAAGATCGACGACAGCGGCAAGCGCATCCCGCTCGACGTGAAGTCCGGCGATCGCATCCTGTTCGGCAAGTACTCCGGTAACGAGGTCAAGATCGACGGCGACGACTACCTGATCCTGCGCGAGGAAGACGTCCTCGCCATCCTCGAGTAACGATTCCCACACTGATCCAAGGAGGAAGTGTCCATGCCGAAGCAGCTGAAGTTCGATGAGGAGGCCCGGGCGAGCCTGCTCAAGGGTGTCAACGTCCTGGCCGCGGCCGTCAAGGCGACGCTGGGACCCAAGGGCCGCAACGTGGTCATCGACAAGAAGTTCGGAAGCCCCACGATCACCAAGGACGGCGTGACCGTCGCCAAGGAGATCGAGCTGAAGGATCCGTACGAGGACATGGGCGCCCAGATGCTGAAGGAGGTCGCGTCCAAGACCTCCGACATCGCGGGTGACGGCACCACCACGGCCACCGTGCTGGCCCAGGCCATCTTCCGCGAAGGCCTGCGCAACGTGACCGCCGGCGCCAACCCGATGGGCCTCAAGCGCGGCATCGAGCAGGCCGTCGACGCCGTGACCGAGGAGCTGAAGAAGCTCTCCAAGTCGACCAAGGACAAGAAGGAAATCGCCCAGGTTGCCACCATCGCGTCGAACAACGACAAGACGATCGGCAACCTGATCGCCGAGGCGATGGAGAAGGTCGGCAAGGACGGCGTCATCACGGTCGAGGAGTCGAAGTCGTCCGACACCGTGCTGGACGTGGTCGAGGGCATGCAGTTCGACCGCGGCTACCTGAGCCCGTACTTCGTGACCGACGCCGAGCGCATGGAAGTCGTGCTGGAGGACGCGCTCGTCCTGATCCACGAGAAGAAGATCAGCGTCATGAAGGACATGCTGCCGCTGCTCGAGCAGGTGGCGCGCTCGGGCAAGCCGTTCCTCATCATCGCCGAGGATGTCGAGGGCGAGGCCCTGGCCACCCTGGTCGTCAACAAGCTGCGCGGCACGCTGCACACCAGCGCCGTGAAGGCGCCGGGCTTCGGCGACCGCCGCAAGGCCATGCTGGAAGACATCGCCATCCTGACCGGTGGCAAGGCCATCACCGAGGATCTCGGGATCAAGCTCGAGAACATCAAGCTCGAGGACCTCGGCAAGGCCAAGAAGATCGTCGTGGACAAGGACAACACCACGATCGTCGAGGGCGCCGGCAAGTCGTCCACCATCGAGGGCCGCATCAAGCAGATCCGGGCCCAGATCGACGAGACGACCTCCGACTACGACCGCGAGAAGCTGCAGGAGCGGCTGGCCAAGCTGGCCGGCGGCGTCGCGGTGATCAAGGTCGGGGCGGCCACCGAGACCGCCATGAAGGAAAAGAAGGCCCGCGTGGAAGACGCGCTCAACGCCACCCGGGCGGCCGTCGAGGAGGGCATCGTGCCCGGCGGCGGCGTCGCGCTGCTGCGCTGCTCGAAGGCGATCGACGCCCTCAAGAAGCTCGAGGGTGACGAAAAAGTCGGCGCCATGATCGTGAAGCGGGCGCTGGAGGAGCCGATTCGCCAGATCGTCGAGAACGCCGGCCTCGAGGGCAGCGTGATCGTCGAGAAGGTGAAGGCTGAGACCGTGCCCACCCGTGGCTACGACGCGGAGAGCATGGAGTATGTCGACATGCTGCAGGCCGGCATCATCGACCCGGCCAAGGTGGAGCGGGTGGCGCTGCAGAACGCGGCGTCGATCGCT